>Ga0114925_10000395_pt1 | contig 18931 bp, 29 predicted proteins | sample SumtaG_2_FD_87287 | JGI IMG/M metagenome (GOLD analysis project Ga0114925, IMG submission 87287) | Deep subsurface microbial communities from Indian Ocean to uncover new lineages of life (NeLLi) - Sumatra_00607 metaG | ecosystem: Environmental > Aquatic > Marine > Oceanic > Sediment | place... | reverse complement strand
CCGGCTGATGGTCCTCCGGCTGATGATCCTCCGGCTGATGATCCTCCGGCTGATGATCCTCCGGCTGATGATCCTCCGGCTGATGATCCTCCGGCTGCTGAGCCGCCGGCTGCTGACGAGCCTCCGGAGAAAAGTAAAAAAATCGGGGCTAAGCGTAAGAATAAAAGATGAATCTGAGGGAGATCGCGGAACGGGATTTGGGGCAAAGCCTTGAAGACGCGGATAAAGGCTTCGCGATTCCGGCGACAATTACCAATCCCGCCGGAACTTCCGCCGAGCTGAAAGTTCAGTCCGGCGATATTCATCTTTTGCTCGATACTGAAGACAGCCGCGTTAATAATAGAATCGCCCATATTGCTATAAGAATCAGCTCCCTGACCGCGGCGGCTCTGGATATTCCGCGAGCTGTGCCGGACGAATCCGCCAATCCCTGGATTTTCGAGTTCGCGGATATAAGCGGAAATATCAGGAAGTTTACCGTCGCGGAATCTATGCCGGACAAGACTCTTGGACTTGTAACTGTAATTCTTGAATTAATAACTGATTAAAATGCCTCTTTCCCTCATAGATAAACAGGATAATTTTGAACTTGTCAGGGATGAAATAGCCGCGATTCTGTCTGTGGAGACCGTGAATCAGCAAGCTCTTGCGATCCTGGCGGAAAAAGATCCTGAGCTTTGGAAATTTGATGTCTATAAAGAACGCTCGCGAATCTGGGAGTCACTAACAATAGTTGAAGCTCCGGTCGCTCCGGTCATAAATGTCTGGTTCGAGAGTGAGAATTTCGCCGGCGATCAAAGCTTTAACGCTTTACTGCAGACCGCCGAACCGGGGATTTTTAATATTGATATTTTCACGGTCGCCCTGAATGAAAAAAATGTCGGAGACGGATATATATCAGCTGACCGGCAGTCGGTTATGGACGCTCAGAGAATCGTCAGGCTGATTCGTAATATTTTATTTTCGGTTCCCGTCGACACAACAGAGCCGGGCAACGACTACAAGTATCTGAATCTTCGCGGCGTGGTTGGTCATCGTAAAATAAATAATGTCGTAATGTTTCAGCCCGATTATGACAAGCAGGCCGTCACCATCGCCGCCGCCAGAATCGTGATGGGAGTTAAATATATTGAGAATTCCCTTGAAGCCGCGAATAATCCGCTTGAATTGCTTCAGACTGATCTCACAACAACAACGGGAGGTCAGGTAATTTGTGAATTTGATTTAACCTGAAAAAAAATCATGGCAAAAACCTCAGGCGATATTGATGAATTGTTTGATCATGAAATAAATAAAATATTCCTGTCCTTGCAAAGAAAAAATCTTTCTTTGCGAGTTATCGAAGAAACGATCAAGGGCATCGTAAAAGCCGCGCGGGAAAATCTCAAGGGCTTGGTCCAACATCAGTCCATGACTGCCGATACCAGGCGACGTGGCTGGCAGGTAAAAAATATTCAGCCGTGCCCGTACGTTAAAAATATAGAGACTTTATATAAACCCGCGATTAATCTTGAGTTGTTTTCAGACTGATAATTTGTGAATTTAATTTAACCTGAAAAAAAAATATGGGAATATCATCAGCCGTTTCCCCGGACGCGGTGGCGCGAACGGTCGGCATAAAAACAATTTTTAAAAACCTGCGGGGCGGCGTGGTGTTGTTGCCTCAAAGAATAGCGGTAATCGCTCAGGGAGCGACGGCCGGAACTTTTTTACTTGATAAAAGACAGATTTTTTCCGGTTTTGAAGCTGGTCAGGTTTTCGGTTTTGGCTCCCCGCTTCATCTTGCGATCCGGCAATTATTGCCCGCAAACAGTGACGGCGTCGGAACTATTCCTGTCACCGCCTATCCGCTTGCAGACGGCACAACCGCCTCTACCGGAGACATAGCCGCAAGCGGCGATCAAACTGCTGACAAGACCTATATAGTCAAAATCAATGAAATCGCTAGCGCGTTAATAGTTATTCCAAAAGACACCACCGCCGCCGCCGCCGTGGCCTTGTTCGTCGCCGGAATAAATTCAAATGTTGATATGCCTGTTATCGCCGTCGACGGCACTACTCAGGTCGATCTGACAGCAAAGTGGAAAGGCGAATCCGGCGATGATCTGAAGATTGAAATAATCGGAGAAGCAGCCGGCATAATTTTTATCATAACGCAGCCTTCCGGCGGCGCGGGTAATCCTGATGTCCAGGACGCGCTGGACAAAGTCGGCGGGATTTGGGAAACCCTGTTTCTGAATTGTCTGAATATTTCCGACACAACCAATCTTGATAAATATTCAGTTTTTGGAGAAGGCCGCTGGCAGCCTCTTGAAAAAAAACCCATGCTGGCTTTTACCGGAAACACGGAAGCTGACGTGACCACTGCGGTTACGGTTCCCGATGCAAGAAAAACAGACAGGGTCAATGTTCAATTTGTCGCTCCCGGAAGTCCGGAGCTTCCCTTCGTAGTCGCGGCCCGGCAACTGGCGCGGCTGGCGGTTGTCGCAAACGATAATCCTCCGACTGACTATGCCGGTCAGCTCGCCACCGGTCTGGCGCCCGGTTACGACATTGAGCAGTGGGATTCCATAAAACGGGATTTTGCCGTGAAAGCCGGTTCCTCAACTATTGAAATTCTGGATGGCATCATTGAAATGTCCGACACAGTGACTTTTTATCATCCTACCGGCGATCCCACTCCCGCCTGGCGGTATGTAGTCGATGTCATCAAGGAAATGAATGTTGTTTTTAATCTCAGACTTATTTTTGAGTCTATCGACTGGAAAGGGAAAATCCTGATTCCGGACGGTCAGGCGACAGTCAATCCTAACGCCCGGCGTCCGTCTACGGCTGTCGCGGCAGTGGCGAAAATGTTTGACAGTCTGGGGCTGGAAGCGATAATCAGCAATCCCGCCGCCGCCAAGCAGTCCATAGTGGCCGGAATTAGTCCCACAAATCCCAAACGTCTGGATCTGTCCGCGACTCATCAACTAAGCGGCAATACTAATATAATTTCTATTGATAATAATTTCGGCTTTTTCTTCGGTGAACAAGTCGCGGCATAAGGAGTAAAAAATGACTGCTATTGGTGGTCCGATTGATTCTTTAAGTCTGTCCGGGCGTCCTTTTTCTGTCGCTGAAGACGCTGAAAGCAATCGCAAGCTGGGCGGGTTTGAAAATGAAGTGTTGATGAACGGCGATAACACCGCCCGGTTGTCAAAAACATTGGTTCCCTGGAGCGCGGACGGTCTGGCGATCAGTTGCGACGACTCAAAAGGTGATCAGGAATTTTTGCAAAGTCTTGCGGATCGCAACGATTTTTTTGCTATTACAGTCGGTTATGTAGATGGTTCTATTTTTCAGGGAGACGGACAGATAGTCGGTGAAATTCCGAAAGCTTCAAAAGCTTCGACTATAACGATCGGCCTCGCCGGAACCGGAAAATTTACTAAACAATAAAAGGCATAGAGGGAAATGTCAGAAAAAAAACAGGAAAAAAAAGTTGCTTATGAAGTAGCTGAACAGGAATTTGAAAGCTTCGCGTACGCGTGGCGGCTGGATATTGACACTGAAACAATGACCGGCGAAGACGCGGAAGATTTTGAAACGTCAAAGCGCAAGATCGTCCGGCAAATTGTTATGGGGAACGCGGCGGTAAATGAGGAAGGTAATATAATTTACAAATTGTTTGAACCAGTCGGAACTCTTGAGGAAATAACTATGACCCGGCCACGCGGCCGCGCATGGCTGAATATGGATCGCTCAAAAGCTGACAAGAATGTCACGAAATTTACTGAAGTAATTTGTTCCGGAATTGGTCAGATTCAGACGATTGTGGCCAGAATGGACGGCATAGACGTAAAATTTCTTCACGCGGTATACGGGCTTTTTCTAGGTTCCTGATCGTTGAGACAGTCGAAAACGGCGCGGTGCTTCAACGGCGGGGAATTGAATATATTTCAACGATGATACTTCAGATTTGCGCTGATTATTCGGGGTTGCCGGATATTCGAGATCTGGAGTTGTACGAGATAGAATTTTTTTATCACGGCTTGCAGAAATCCCTCATAGAACTTACCAAAAAATCCTGATGGCTCGTTTCGGTATAGCGGCTTCTTTCACCGCGATTGACAGAATCACAAAGCCCATAACTCGAATGCAGCGGCGCGTGAAAAAGTTCGCTCGTCTGTCTTCAATGCGCATTGCGAAAATGGGCAAGGTATTCCTGAAAGCCGGCGCGTTTATGGGAAAAGCCATGGCCGCCGGCGCGGGAGTGGCCGCGATCGCTGTCGGAGCGTTGATTTCAAAAACAGCCGCCCTGGGAGACGAGGTTGGAAAAACCAGCCGCATGCTGGGGATCGGCGCGGAAGAACTTCAGGAATTAAGATTCGCGGCCGACCGGCAAGGGGTGGCTAGTAAAACTCTTGATTCCGGCTTTCTTGCCTTGCAGAAACGGGTCGGGGAATTGAGATCCGGAACCGGAGCCTTGTATACTTTTTTAAACAAGACCGGGGACAAGGCTTTTGCAAGGCAATTGATAAATGCAAAAGACACCGGCGAGGCTTTTGATCTAATGACGAAAAAAGCCTCGGAAATCAAAAATCCGCTTGATAAGGCCGCCTTCGCCGCCGCCGCCTTTTCCCGGGGCGGAATAAAAATGTTAAAATTTATGGAAGCCGGCGCGGAAGGTATAAAAAAACTTCGCGAGGAGGCAAATAAATACGGCGCGGTAATGTCCACTCAGGCTACTCAGGAATCCGAAACATTTATCGACTCCCTGACGAATCTTAAATCTTCCCTGGGCGGCATAGGCAGGACTTTTGCCGGCAAACTGATTCCTTTTGTCTCTGACGCCATGCAGAAATTCGCCGATTTCTGGGCTTTAAACAAGGATATTATCAACGCCGGTATGGATAAATTTTTGTCTTTTCTGGGTAATACTTTCAGGGCTATTAAACCCGGAGTTGTCGCTTTGTTTCAATCTGTGAAACAGCTTTTCGGAGCTTTTTTTGAAGCTGTAAGCTCTATCCTGCCCGAGTTCAACACAGAAGCGGATGATCTTTCAGACGGAATAAATACGCTGACTGGAGGCTTGAAGTTTCTAGCTGATATCGGGGTAAAAGCCTTTCAGTTTATAAAAAATATATCGCCTTTTCTCAAACCTCTTATCACAACTTTATTGATTTATCAGGGACTTGTAATCGCAATCGCTCTGGTCACAAAAGGATGGGCGATTGTTCAGGGAATTCTGAACGCGGTTATGGCGATAAATCCGGTTACTTTGATTATTCTGGGAATAATAGCTCTGATTGTGATAATTGTCATGCTTGTAAAAAACTGGGATGCTGTCGTGGCGGCTTTTCAAACCGGCGCGGCAAAAATCTGGGACTTCCTGTCCGGCTTGCTGGATAATCCTTTTATTGCCGCTATCGGTACAATTTTTCTACCTTTTATCACTATCCCCGCTTTAATTATCAAACACTGGGAGCCGATCAAAGCTTTTTTTATTGACACCTGGAATTCAATTTCAGAAATTTTTACGCAAGGTATAGATTTTATCACAACAGCTTTCAGTCTTGTGTCTGATAAATTAATAAAAGACTTTGAACCGGTAAAAGCTTTTTTTATTGACACCTGGAACGTGATTATGGGCGGTATAAAAAGCGTGACCGGCTTTGTCAGCGGGATAGCCGCCAAATTCGGGATAACAATCGGCGGTGAAAAAGAGGAAGAAACTGAAGGTTCCCCGGGCGCGTCGCCGGCTGGACAAGTTATAACCAGATCAGAACAAACTCGACGCACTATCGAGGAAAGCCGGCAAACCTCAACCGCCGAACTTTTAATCAGAGACGAAACCGGCCGTGGCGAACTTCGCCGGAACCAACCCGCTGGCGGGGTAAAAATCGCTATGGCCAGCTCAGGAGGAATGTGAAAAAAAAATGTAAAGATTGTTATTTTTTTTGTAATTTAAAAGATTTTGATGTGTTTGTTTTGGAAGATAAAACGGAAATAAAGAGAAATAAGGGGCAATGTCGGTATAATGCTCCCGCGGTATTTTTAAATAAATTTGGAGTATCTTTTGAAAAAAATTATTGGCCTGTTTTGTATGATGATGATTGGTGTGGTAAGCATAAAACCGATATTCGCTGATTCGCTCAAGGGCGGCTTTCCAGTCTGCGTGACGAAAGAAACATATGAACAATTCGTAAAAGCTTATAGAGAAGAAAATAAAAAGGAATATCAATATTTGCTTGAAAAGAATTTTTGTTTTTTGCTTCCGGCCGGATTAGAACTTACAGTTCTGGATCGTTCCCTGTTGAGTCACGCTGCGAGAGTCCGGATTTTTCTCGGCGATGAAGCTATGATTTTCTGGACTCATACTAAAAATATTAAAAAGGAATAATATGTTTTTATTAGGACAACTAGTCGGCATAATTATATTGTCATCGCCCGGTATTTTTTTGGCTGCGTTGGGAATCGCTAAAATAGCCGCAGGCGGCTAATGGTAGCTGATGTTAATTTTGATGTTTCCGGGATTGAAAAGTTCGAGAAACAGACTCTGAAAAAAATCAAGAATATAGCCCTGCCGCTGGCGATCAAAGGAACTCTGAACAGCGCGGCTTTTCAAACGATGAAAAAAAGCCGGCAAACTATCAAGGAAGACTTTGAGGCAAGAAACAGATTTACCGAGCGTTCTGTCCGGGTTGACGCGATCAAGACTCTGAAAATTGTCGACATGGTGGCGACTGTGGGAAGTATCGCTCCTTATATGAAGATTCAGGAAGAAGGCGGGACACTGCGCTCAAAAGGCAAGTACGGTCTGAGAATACCCACCGGTCGCGCGGCCGGTCAGAAAACACTGTTCCCGCGAAAAAAAGCAGTTCAGAAAAGATTCCGCCGCGGTCAACTCAAACTTTCAAAAGCCACCGCCGGCAAAATCGCGGCCGCCGCAAAAAGCCGCAAGCAATTTATTCTGATGTCCATCCGCGTCGCCGCCCTGCGCGGACAATCGCCTTTTGTTTTTTTGCCGCTGGGGAAAAAGAAGACAGGAGTTTTTAGAGTGCTGCCCCGGGGCGCCGCGCCGTCAGCGTCCTACAAGCGCGGGCGTAAAAAATTTCGACGAAGTTTTAAATGGGGAAAACCGAAAGGGACTCCCGGCATGGAAAAACTGATTATGATTCACAGTTTCTCGCATAAAACAGTGAAGATTTCCGCCACGGGCTGGCTAAGTAAAAACGTCGAAAAAACCACCCGGCAACTGGGGAAAATTTTTGAGAAGGAAGCCGACCGCATTTTTGAGAGATTTGCTAAATGAAAACAATAGAATTCGAATTTAATATTGGCGATTCTGTGATCGATTTTGAAGGCACTCAGGCAGTTATAACAGAGCTGGCTTATGATAAATTCGGCAATAAATATCGGATTGCCTATGAAAAAGGTTTAATAATTATACAGTCCTGGCGACGTGAAAAAGAAATAATTGCCGATTCCGGGAAAGTTTTTATTCATAAACAACAGACTTCAGCATGAGCTGGCTGGATCGATTACAGGAAGCTGCTTACACGTCGCCTTCCGGAATCCGGACGACTTTCAAATATGAAAATGTCCGGGCAAATATTAATAAAAGAGATTCTATCCGCGAGTTTCCTGATTTCGCGGGGGCTCTGGTGCAGAATTTCGGTATAGGCGCGGCCAGCTTTCCTCTTCTCTGCGCATTCTGGGGGGGCGATCACGACCAGAAAGCGGACGCGTTTCTGGGATTATTGACCGAGGCGGGTAAAGGGATTCTTGAACATCCGCTATATGGTCGATTTGAAAATATTGTCGCCATGGGTCCCATCGCCCGGCGGGATGATCTGAAGACAGCGGCCAATCAGAGTATTTTTGAAGTTAACTTTGTCCAGTCCACCGAATTTCAATTTCCCGGGACAATATCTTCCGTTTCTGATCAAATTGTTGCAGGTCTTGATTCATTTGCCGGCGAGCAAGCCGGAGGCTTCGCGGAAGGTATCGAAATAGAAACTGCCCGGGAAAAAATCAGTCTGGTAGATTCCATGAAGGCAAAGCTTAATTCTTTAAAGCACTTTATGGGAAAGATTACCGCCACCGTCGCAGATATTGAAAACGAATTTCAGGCCGGACTTGATTTGATCGAAGAAGGAATAGATATTCTAATCAATCAACCGCTCGCGCTTGCTTCAAAAATCATCAATCTTGTAACCTTGCCCGCCCGGGGCGCGGCTCAAATATCAGCTACTCTTTCAGCATATCAGAATTTATTGACGGCTGTAATCAGCGACGCTGAAGCTTTGTTTTCTCCCGCTCCGGGCAACTCTGTGAACAATCAGTTTTTTTCTTCAGAACTTTTTGCCTCTGCAGCCGTGGCCGGGATGCTGACAGCGGCGGAGCAAACCGGAACCGCGACAAGGGAAATAACCGGTCAGTCTCTTGAAAATTTTGTGACGGCCGCGCCGGAGGAGACGCCTTCATTCATCACAAAAGGCAATATCGTATCCACAATTGAATTTTTGACCGAAAGATTTTCTCAGTTAAATGACTGGAATGAAGCTAACAGAGCTTCTCTTAATTTGCTCGACACCGGCGAAGCTTATTTTTATCTCAATAATGCCCGCTCGCAGGTCGCGGGCTTTCTTGTGTCGATATCCTTTTCGGCTCGTCAGGAACGAATATTGATACTAGGTTCACCGCGACATTTTATCGAGCTTTGCGCGGAGCTTTACGGAGTTGTGGATAATGCCCTTGATTTTTTTATTCTCACAAATGAACTCGTCGGAGAAGAATTTACAGAGCTTCCCCGGGGGCGACGCATAAGGTATTATGTCTGAAAAAGTGTCTCTGCTGCTCGGCGGCAAGCGGTTTCAGTTTTGGGAAGATGTGAAGATTGATCTTTCCCTTGATTCAATCGACACTTTCAGCTTTACGACGCCGTTTCTGGCGGATGATAAAGTTTTCAGGGAGCAATTCAGACCTTTTACCTATTCATCGCTGGAAATCAGAATTGATGACGGGCCATTGCTGACGGGATTTATACTTTCAAAAAGCTCCGCTGTCGGGAATAAAACATTGTCGCTTGGAGGTTATTCCCGTCCGGGGCTTTTAAATGATCTGCCGGTTCCCCGCGATAAATATCCGATTGAATTCAAAGAACAAACCTTGTCAAAAATCGCAGCGACGCTGGGCGGCTATTATGATATTGATGTAAATTTTGACGTTTCTCCCGGCGCAAAATTTTCTCCGCAAGTGGGACTGGAGCCGCCGCAAAAAGTTCTGGAATTTCTGATAAGACTGGCGCAGAAAAGAAGTCTGCTGGTCGGCAACACGCTTGAAGGCAAGCTGAATTTTTTTGTCCCGGGTAAATCTCGAAATAATACGCCTCTGGTTCAGGGACAACCGCCTTTGCTGTCCGCGACAGCAAGCTATAATGAACAGGAAATGTTCAGCTCGGTCACGGGACTCGGCAAATCCGACGCCGGCCGCGATCCGGAATCATTCACTTTTCCAATTCCGATTTTAAAAGGTATTGACCGGCCTTTTATTTACACTGTTTCCGACGCCCTCGGCGCGGAACTCCAGTCAGCGGTAAAATTCAAGGCCGGTCGACTTTTTGCCGGGGCTATTTCTATAACAGTTAATGTGTCGGACTGGCGCGGCGCAAACGGGAAAATCTGGACGCCCGGTGATTTTATAACCTTGCAAGCTCCCGATATTTTCTTTTATAATGAGACTAGACTTATGATAAAAAATGTTTCGCTAAGCCAGCAGGCGGACAATGATTCCGCTTCCATGAACCTGATTTTTCCCGGAGTTTATTCCGGGGAACTTCCAGAAAAAATGCCCTGGGACTAATTATGAATACTATAATGAAATTTAATAAAAAAACACAAAAGTTTGAAGTAGAGAAAGCGGGTAATCCTAGTATAAGAGAGTATCGTTTTTTAAGATCTTCAGATTCGAGATTAAGTTCCGAATTAAGTTCCGAAAAATTTATAGAAAATCACTTGGGAATTCCTTACACTGCAAAACGCGATAAAAGAAAACAGAGCTGCGCGTAAGCGTCGGCTCTGTTTTCTTGTTAGACGAAATTAATATCTAATGTTTATTTCAGGAAAAGTAAAATCCATAGCGATAAAAGAAAACAGAGCCGGAATCGATATTCTGACTTGCATAGTTGAAATCCGCAAAAATCAGAATGTGACTGCGGAATGGATAAATCCGGTCGGCGAAGCCGCCACCCCGGTTATCGGGGAGTGGGTTCTGGCAGTTCCCCGTGAACAGACAATCGGCGGTTGGTTGGCGATGGGATTTGTGGACGTGATAAATAAAATATTCGCGGCTGGCGGTGTGAAAATTCTTTTCGGCCGCGACGCCGAAGGCGTCATACAAACCAAAATCGTCCTGGGTGATGAAAGTATTATTTTTAATGACGGGTCGGGAACCGCGACGGAGACTAAAAGACTTCAGGAAGACCTTGATAATTTTTCCGCTGTGGTGCTCGCAGAATTTAACAAGGTCGCCGCCGGCACCGAGCCGAATCCCGCCGCGCCTTATGTGCCTTCTGAAGAATTGCCGGTTGATGTCGAATCAGCCAGATCGGAAAATATAAGAATACCATGATAGAAAATATATATAAGACAAAATATTTAGAAATAATATCAATAGAATATAGAAAAAAACTCGGTAAAATTTTTTTTGATATAAGAATTTACAAGAAATTTACGAAACTGGAATTATCTGGAATAAGCCGCATTCTTTTTGAAAAACTTAGCAACTTAAAATATACTAGAGCTTTTTTAACATATTATTTACCCGGTATGCAAATCGGCGCGGGGCCTTGGGCGACCGCGCATTTTAATCCAGGTTTGAGACCAATAGAAATTCTGGATTTCATGCTTGAATTTAATCCGCCGAATTTTAATTAATCTCCCGGTTTGTATTTTTTTTTATGCTTTATACGGAAGGCGGATCGGGAGATTATTTTAAGAGAAAATTATGGGAAAACGCGCGAACTGGTTGATAGACACAAACAAGGCATTCGGGGATATTCCGGCCGCTTACGCGACGCTTGTCGATCTCGGAGTTGAGCTAATTTACCGGCGTTTGCTGATTTTAAATACCTTGAACGCAGATGTTATTATAAAATTTACAAATACATCCGGGACGGTTGAAAAACTGATCCGCGCGAACGTCAGTTCAGGTTTTGATGAATTCTGGCATAATGATATTATTGAAATAAAATATGTTTCCTCCGCGCCCACCGCGGGGTTTATAGATTTTACATCTTGGCGAGGTGAATAATGTCTTTTATATTTATTACTGTCGTAAAAATTGACGCGAACGGTGATATAATCTCCGCCGTGCCCGGCGCGGATTTTAATCTGCAGTCCGGCGGCTTAAAAGATGATAATGTTGACCCGGCGATCAAGGTAGGAGACAGCTCAAATCCGTCTCTGGACACAATAAACAAAACCTACGCGGGCGCGATAAATGAAATTCTCGCCGGCGCGGGCGGCGTTGTTGCAAAAAGATTCGCGGACGGATTTGTCCCTAAATATAAAACAGCAACGTCAGCGACAATTACGGCGGGCAATATTGAAGCAAATGGAAAATTCTATCAACTCGCGCTGGATAAAACTCATTCAATGACAAGCCTGTTATCAGGTTTTGATCTTCACTATATTTATATTGATGACAGCGCAAGTTCCCCGCCGGCCGCGACTATTATTGACTCAACTACCGAGCCGATCTGGAGCAATTCAAAACGGGGTCACTATAACGGGGATGACAGGGCGATCGGAGTTGTTACGAGTCACGCGGGCGCGGCGACAATTCTTTATTTTGAAACAATTCAAATAAGCTCTTATTTAATCAGAAACATCGTTTTCAGAAGCGAGCTTGGCCTCAACATGAACCCGAACGGAACTTGGCAGACTCCGAACACAAATGAATCTGATGTAATAGTCCCTGTCAATGCTGTTGAAATATCAGTTCATTTAAAAATAAACCGGACGGGGGCCTCCGGATTTGGTTCCTGGGCGAGCAATGAGTTTGCAGTAGCGCAAACTGATTTTTTACTTGTACCTCGATACATAAGAGGTAGCGGCAATAATGAAGTGTCAGCTTGGGGATATCTGGGAGCCAGCAGAAAAATAAAAATGGCCGGCGTTGATGAGGGGACGAATGATTTTTCTGCTTGGTGTGACGGATATGGTTATTCAAGATAAACTCGAATAACTGCTAGACGTTGATGAGGGACAAAAGACGGCGGTATGATTGTTCAAGGTAAACATGACTCAATATGTTTTAGAAATAAGAGATGATGGCTGGCTGGAATGTTCCTTTACAGTGACGGAAGAAAGTCCGGTTCCTGAAACTCCGCCGACTGGCTGCACACAGGTTGTGATGACAAACACAGATAGCTACAACGCTATTGTCGCCGCATATGATCAATACACAACGCAACTGATTTTTAGTTATGACGAACCGGGAGAAAAAATAGACTGCGCCGGCGCAATCACAGACAGCTGGCCAATAAATTAAATAAAAAATGTTTGAAGGCGATATATTATTATTAAACACTCCGGACAGCGGGGAAATCAGTTTTGTGAACGGGCAGCCGGAAATGACCGGGGGCTTTGAAACAATGATTTTTTTATGTCTGTTCGGGGGCAATATCGAAGATGACGGACTAGCCGGCAATAAAAAAACCTGGTGGGGCAACATAGAAGAAAATGAGATTTGTCGCAAATATATCAGCCGCTTTCAAAATCTTGCCGGCCGGATACCCCTGATTTCCGGCAATCTCCGCCGGCTTGAGCAGGCGGCTCTGGTTGATCTTGAATGCTTCAAAACTGAAGGGATAGCTGAAGAAATTCTGGTAACCGCTTCTATCCCGGCTTTAAACACATTAAAACTCGTTGTGAATGTCAATTCAGCTTCCTCGCAATCCGCGCAAGTTGAATTTTTATTAAACTGGCAGGCTATGTCTGTTCTGGCCGCCTGATTTTCTGTTCGTGTTATTTTTTTAGTTTCTAATTATAGGATTTAAAGCTTTTGATACGGATTTTAACATGAACAGAAATTAAATTATGTCTCCTCCAATCCCGAAAAAAGCCCCCGCGCAGATTGAATCAAAAAATAATAAAGAAGATTTTCAATTATTTATTACTGAAACATTAACTGTAATGCCGGTAGATTGTTTTGGGGATATTATTAAATTTATAAGAAAAAGAAATAATATTTCAAAAAGAGAATTTTCACATTCTCTTGGAATAAGTATTGCTGTTATGGAAATGCTTGAAGTTGGTGAATTAGTCTGGAGTGACATTCAAAAAGTATTTAATCCTGAAAGAAAAAAAAAGATTGGTTATAGAAAATATAATAATAATTAAGTATGTCTCCTCCAATCCCGACAACAACTGAATTATCTGATAGCCTTGTCGCGGCGATTTCCGCGTCGATCAATCAGACAATTCCGATACTGCCTAAAGCTTTTGTCCGGATTCTGGCAAAAGCCTTGTCGGCGATTTTGCTTGGCGCGTACAAATACGGAGCTTTTATTTTTCTGCAAATATTTATCTCGACCGCGACGTTCAGCGAAATAACGGTTAACGGCAGAAAAATAAAACCGCTGGTGTTCTGGGGGCGATTGATCGGAGTTGGCGATCCGGACCCGGCCGTCCAGGCGGAACTGGTTTTTGATATTACGGTAATTAATCAGACCGGTTCCCTGACAGGAGGGGAAGTCAGTCTGATCGGTTCCCTGAACGGAGTGACATATCTGCTTCAAACCGATGTCCCGCTTGACGCGCCGGTGGTGCAGGGAACTTTCAGAGCGGTCGATGATCCTTTTGAGGGGGCCGGAGCCGGTTCGCAAGGAAATTTATCCGCCGGCGATCTGGCGAGTTTTTCAACTCCCCTCGGCGATGTAGCCCCGGACGCGGTTGTCGCCTCCAGACCGGTCGACGGAGTCGACGCCGAAGGCGAGGAAGTTTACAGGGAAAAGATAGAGGAAAGATTCAGCGGACGTCCGCAGGGCGGAGCCGATCTGGATTATGTGATCTGGGCAAAAGAGGTTCCCGGGATAATAGATGTCTATCCCTACACCGGCGATCCCGGCGAAATCGATGTCTATAATGAAGCCACTCCCGCCAGCTCCGGAAGTCCGGACGGTTTTCCCAGCGCGGCGCAATTGCTCGCGATTGAGGTAGCTATTCAGAAAAACATTAGCGGGCTGGCTTTTAACCGCCCGCTGGGAAGTTTTATAAATGTTTTTTCCATAACCCGGTTTGGAGTCACAGTCGATATTACTGATCTGACCGGGGAAGATTTGCCGACTCTGAAAGCAAATATCGACGAAGCTCTGGCGATTCATCTAGAGTCCCGTGAACCCTTTATCGACGGGGTGACGCCGCTTCCCAGAAAGCAGAATGTGACTCTTGATAATGTCCGCGGCGTGGTCAACGATTTTGCCGAATCCGCGAACGGAACTTTTACATCCGTCGTGGTAAAATTCACGATCAGCGGCGTACCGATTTCTGTTTATACCTTGCAGGAAGGCGAAAAGACAAAATTGACAATAGTCAATTATTTAACCACTCCCTGATATGTCAAAATTTTTCAGAATCTTTCAACATCTTTTGCCCCGCTCCCGCGCCTGGCGGATGATTGTTGATAAAATGCTGAGAAAATTTTTTACCGGACTGGTTCCTTTTCAGGAAGATTACAAGCTTTTTATCGATCAGATATATGAAGACATAGACCCGGCTTTAACGCGAGAGCTGCCGGCATGGGAGAAACAATTCCAGCTTGCCGGGACCGGAACTGATGATGAACGTCGACAAGCCCTTGACGCCGCCTGGAAAGCGCAGGGTGGACAATCGCCAGGCTATCTGCAAGAAATTCTCCGCGCCGCCGGATTCGATGTGTATGTCCACGAATGGTGGTATTTTATCGGGCTAACGCGATTTACCCGGGATCCCCGGATTTTTCTGACGGGAGCGGAATCGGTTGTTTTCGGAGAGCCGGAAGCGGTTTTCGGAGAGCCGGAAGCGGTTTTCGGAGAAGCTTTTACGGGTTATGCTCTGGTCAATAAAGGTCCGGGAATTTCCTATTTTGTCCCTTACAAGGCTTCGGTGTTCGGAGCTCCCGAAGCGGTTTTCGGAGAGCCAGAGGCGGTTTTCGGAGAAACCACCCATCTCAGATTTATTCCAAAAGTTTATCCGATACCCGCCGATCCGGCCGCGTGGCCTCATTTTGTTTATGTCGGTGGTCAGACGTTTCCCGCGTCTGCTGATGTCTCAGCAGAAAGACAGATTGAATTTGAACGAATGATCTTAAAATATTTTCCCGGTCACAAGTGGGTCGGGCTGCTAATCAACTATATTTAAAGCGTTATGGCAATTAATTTAGGAGCAACTTATCCGGGACGGGTTTTTGTTGACGGCGAAAATCCCCGCGGCACCTTTAAAGACAGCGATCCGGTCGGTTCGTTCAACGGCACGCCAGCCCAGTACGCCTGGGCGCGGGATATGTGGGCTTTTCTGGAGAAATTACTGGACGTCGGAGGAATAACCGCCAGCGGAACTCCCGACACCGCCGTGAATTCAGAAAGATATGACGCGCTTTTGCTTGCCGCCCGGGACGTCTGGCCGCTCTGGGATTCCAGTCACACTTATTTGAAAGGAATTTTAACGCTCGGCTCGGATAACAAGCTTTATCAGAGTTTGCAGGCGGCAAATCTGGATAAAAATCCGACTTCCCAGCCGAGCTGGTGGAAGATATTTGAACCGATTCTTGTAATAGATGACCTGTTATCGACTGATCCTTCCGCCGCGCTTTCCGCAAATCAGGGCAGAATTTTAAAAAACTTGTTCGATACTCAAATAACCGCAACGCGAACTGTAAAAGGGGTTTCTCTTTTATCAGAATCAATTATTTTTACTTTTAGTGGCACAACTGTAATAAAGTTTTTTCCCGGTGTTATTGAGTTTGATGACGGGACTGGTCAAGCCGCGACAAGTCAAATTCCTTTTTTTGATAAAATAATAAATAGTTCATGGAGTCCCGGCACTGGCGGCGGTGGTCTTGATACAGGAAGTATTGCGCCGAATACCTGGTATGATATTTATGCAATTTATAATCCCGGCGCCGAATTACCTGATTATGTTTTTACAACATCGATAGGAGTTCTCATATTGCCCTCGGGATATACAAAAAAAGAATATCGGGGTTCTTATCTGACAGATTCGATTTCACAACTTGTTCCTTTTATACAGAATAAAGATATTTTTACTTTTTTAACTCCCCGTCTTGATGTGCCGGGGATAAATGTAAATAATGTTTCGCAATTTTTTGCAATGAGCGCGCCTCCCGGCAAAAAATGTCGTTTGACAATGAATGCGTTTGCGGACGCCACGCCATCGAGCTGGATTGAAATTCTTGTCAGCGACGCGGATACTATTGATCAAGCTTTGAGTGTGACTCCGGGAGTTCCTCCTCTCGCAAATATTTATTATCCTTCGAATGGTAGTTTTACATCTGTTCAAATTGAGGTAATTGCGAGTCAGACAACCGCGCAAGTTCGTGTAAGAACTCCTTTTGCCGCAAATATTGCGTTATATCTTGAAACTTATAATTACAGAAATTTATCATTAAAAATCAGGTAAAATATGTATCTGGAAAACGACATAACCGGCGAAATTGGTTTTTTTCTTAGTTATCAGCCGGGCTGGTCTCCGGCGAATTCTGAAGAGCCGCCAGTCCCTCAAGCGGAAATTGATATATTTTTGCTGAAAATTGCCAAAAATCAAAAACTTCCTGATTTAAAAAATGATTTGAATGATTTTTTAATGACCGGTTATATCTATGACGGACATACTTTTCTTTTAAATGACAAGACAACTGAAAATATCCGGTTAAAATTCCGCTGTTCCGCCGCCAATCCGGATCGTTATAAATTTTATGATTTTACAGAAGATCCGAAAGACGCCGTGCTGGTCAATTTTACAGACCTGGCCGGTTTCACCACTTTTTCTGAAGCTGTGCAAGATGAAAAAGACCGGGTTATGGTGAAATATAACGCTTACAAGGTTCAGATAGCCGCTTGCGTCACCGTCGCGGAAGTAAATGCTATAGTAATCGATTTTTCGGTGTAAAAAATGGCTAAAAATGACACTAAAAATTTTCTGGTGGCTCTGGGAGTGTTCCTGATCAGTCTGCTGGCCATGGCCGGATCGTTCGGAGGGTGGATATACAGCCAGGGCGCGGAGCTGGCTTCGATAAAAAAAGATGTCAGTTTTCAGGAAAAAGAAAATGGCAAGCTTGGCCGGAAACTGGATTCAAATTCAAAAGAGCTGGGCTCCATCAGCGGGGATGTCAAGGCGACAAAAAAAGATATTCAATATATGAACGAATCACTTAAGGATATAAAAGTATTGTTAAAAGAAATTCATAAACAGAATCGAAGGAATTGAAATGATTGTCGATAAGAATTCTGAAAAAATGTTCTCGCGGGGAAACGCCGCAGGCAGGCAGCAGGAAACCGGCCTGGCAGAAAGTATCCGGGAACTGGAAAAAGACTGGAGAAGAAAAGGTAATTTTTCCTGTGCCTGCGGCAGTAAGATGCTTCTTCCGAGCGGGAGTTGTTTTGTCTGTCCGACTTGCGGACAAAGCTCCGGTTGCGGATAATGGCTGATTTTCATAAAGCTCTTGATGTTGTTCTGAAAAATGAAGGTGGCTATGTGAATGATCCGCAAGATCCCGGAGGGGAGACTTACAAGGGAGTGGCGCGAAACAGAAATCCGTCCTGGCCGGGCTGGGTGCAGGTTGATATTCTGAAAAATGCGCGGGGATTCCCCGAGAATCTTGCCGGCGATCATGAGCTTCAGCGGGCAGTCAAAAGAATATATGAGATCAATTACTGGCACAAGGTGCGCGGTGATGAAATCGAAGTTCAGGAAACAGCCTTGTCGATTTTTGATTTTGGGGTGAACTGCGGGCCGGTCGCAAGCTCAAAGCTGGCGCAAATGTCCGCCGGCGCAAAGGTCGACGGAGTAATCGGCAAAAAAACAATCGCGAAAATTAACGGCATGGACACGGAGCTTTTTCTTTCCCGCTTTGCCCTGTTCAAACTTGCCCGATATGTCAATATTTGTGAAAAAAGACCGGCCAGCCGGAAATTTTTTTATGGCTGGTGTCGAAGAACTCTGGAGGGAATCTGATGGGAATTGGAAGTATAGTAAGCGGATTGTTCAGCGGCGGCGTGAGTAATATAATCGAGGTGGTCGGCACCGCAATTGACAAAAATGTTACATCCGATGAAGAAAGACTCGAGCTGGAAAACGAACACGACAGGGCGGAAATGTCCCACGTCCGCGAAATGCGGACACTTGATGTTGAAGAAACAAAAATATTTCTGGGAGACGTTGACTCGGCCCGGGAGCATCAAAGCCGGGTGCAGGAAACAGAGAACGCCGGCTGGCTGGCAAAAAATATTCAGCCGGCTCTGGCTCTTGTTCTGATTGCGCTAACTTTTTCTATGTTCGGTCGGGTGTTGTTCGGAGGGATTACTATGAATTCTCATGAATCGACAATAATTATGATGATTCTCGGCGCCCTGGTGACTATAGTCACGCAGATAGTTTCTTACTATTTCGGCGCCAGCCGGGACAACACCGCGAAAGATTTAAAGATGTCTGCAATGATTCCGGGAAAGAAACAGGCGGGAAGATAGTCAGAGACGTTCAGAATTGATTTTTATTTGAAAGGTATATTCAGGTATGAGACAGGAAGTGTTTTGAATAATATTTGAGGCTAAGCAGATTTTTTTTGAGATGCTTCCACAGGCCGCGGATAAATCCCCCGCGGCCTTTTTTTTTTAGGCATTGTCAGAATTAAAAATAATTTCCTGATCTCCAAACTGGCGGTTCGG
>Ga0114925_10000394_pt1 | contig 18956 bp, 15 predicted proteins | sample SumtaG_2_FD_87287 | JGI IMG/M metagenome (GOLD analysis project Ga0114925, IMG submission 87287) | Deep subsurface microbial communities from Indian Ocean to uncover new lineages of life (NeLLi) - Sumatra_00607 metaG | ecosystem: Environmental > Aquatic > Marine > Oceanic > Sediment | place... | reverse complement strand
TTCGAGGCCAGCTTCACAGTGCCGCCGGCCCACCTCGTCTGCGGCCCGCGTGGATACACCGTTCAGCTAACCTTTCCGCGATCCAGTGCCCGCGAAGCGATTGTCGAGTTGCTGGGGATCTGCCAGTCGTCACCCTGCCCGCCGGTCACCACCATCCTGCGTGCCCACAAGCCTGACGACTGCCTGATCTCGTTTTCCGAGGACGGCTACAGCCTCAACTTCGAATTCCACCCGAAAAAGCGCCAGGAGGCCGCCAGCCGCGAGGCAGTCGACCGTCTCATCGATGCGACGGTCCGCCGCCGCGGCAAGATTCACCTCGCCAAGGACCAGGTCCTGACCCCCGAGCAGTTCTACCGAGTCTATCCCCGGTGCCGTGAGCTCCTGGCGATCAAACGCCGACTCGATCCGGACGGCCTGTTCACATCCGACCTGGCACGCCGCGTCGGCATCTACCCGGCCCTGAACCAGCAGCAGCCGGAGTAGAGAATAAAATATAAGGATATAATTTCTTTATCCAAGCTTCGAGACCTTTGCAAAACGGCACTTTTTGCCCGATTTCTGCGTCCCCGATGAGCGGAATTTGTCAACAGGCTCAAATTTCAATCCTCGAAATATTCAATATATTCCTGTGGTTGAAATTTTCGCCTTCCCCCGCTCAAAGTCCGGGATCTTCGACTTGAACTCGAACAAAAATTACCATTTTTCAAAGGTCTCGCTTTAATAGAATTGAATTGATAATGAGTTGTGAGGCAAGCATGCTGAAAATCCTTGCGTCAGGCCTTCTGGAGCGAGTGTTCTGCTTTGAGAATCCTAAACCGGATAAAGATGCATCTCCGCCCCTGGTGTCTTAACCATGATCGAGCGCTGGTCAAAACCGAACGGATACCGCCAAGTCTTCGCCATCAGCCTGCCGCTGGTGGCTTCCATGGGCTCGATCACCCTCATGCAGTTCACAGACAGGATATTCCTGGCTAACTACTCGGTGGACGCCATCGCCGCGGCCTTACCGGCAGGAATCGCCTCCTTCACCGCCATAGCCTTCTTCATGGGCGTTGCCAATTACACCAACGTCTTTGTAGCCCAATACACCGGAGCCCGGGCCTTCATGCAGGTTGGCTCTGCGCTATGGCAGGGCATCTATTTCTCACTTTTTGCCGCGGTCTTGCTGGCCTCCTTTTACTTCGTTTCCGACAAGCTGTTTGACTTGATCGGTCACTCCCCTGACATTCGTGCCTTGGAGGTAACCTATTTCAACATCCTCACCCTGGGAGCAGGACTGGTGGTGCTTGGCTCGGCTATGGCCTGCTTTTATACAGGCCGTGGGCTTACGTGGACAGTGATGCTGGTCCACATGGCTGGGGCAACCGTCAACATCCCATTAGACTACTGTCTGATCAATGGCGTTGGCCCCTTCCCGGAGCTCGGCATTCTAGGGGCAGGTATAGCAACGGTGACGGCCTCTGCTATTATCGTGGCCATACTGGGTTTGCTCATCTTCGGTCCCTCCAATCGTGCAAGGTTCGGTACATGGGTCAGCAGGACCTTGGATAAAGAGCTCTTTGGCCGGCTAATGCGCTATGGGCTTCCCAGTGGTATTCAGTTTTTTTTAGAGATTTTCGGGATCACTTTCTTTATTCAGATGTTAGGGCGGCTTGGTGACCTGGAATTGGCCGCATCCAATATCGTGTTATCCATCGAGACACTTTCCTTTCTGCCTATGGTTGGGTTTCATATTGGTAATGCCACACTGGTTGGTCAGGCAATCGGCCGAGGTCGGCCTGAGGATGGGGTGTATTCTACAACCAGTGCGCTGCATATCACAGTGATCTATATGATGCTGGTGGCGGCCGTTTTTGTCTTTTACCCCAGGCCACTACTGTTCCTCTTCAAAGCAGGCCATCAAACACCTGCTCAGTACGCCGAGATCATGGATATTGGGGTTATCCTGATGCGTTTCGTGGCTGTTTTCTGCTTTTTCGACGCTCTGAACCTGGTCTACTCCGGGGCGATCAAGGGGGCAGGGGACACCAGATTTATCATGTGGACCATTGCAGCTCTCTCCTTAGGGGTGATGATCGCTCCGGTCTACCTAGCCGTGCAGGTCATTGGAGCAGGGCTATACACTGCCTGGACCCTGGCAACAATATACATCAGTGCCTTGGGGCTGGCCTTTATGTTGCGCTACCGCCAGGGCAAATGGAAGAAAATGCGGGTCATCGAGGCTCAGCCGGTTGTAGCTGACGTCAGGGGAAGATGCGCATCAGTTGTGGAATGAATACGGTTCTCGCCTGGTGAACAGCTAATCCTTAAGGCTGATAGTATATTTCAATAAGATCAGGCCTCGAAGAAATATTTTTACTTTTCCCGCCATCGGCGGAATACAAATTCCGAGACGTTAAATTACGTTTAGTTGCTATAGATTGGAGAATAGAAAATGAAAATAATTGCAGGTTTGATTGGTGTTATTGTAATTAGCTTGATGTTGACCCCTGAAAAGGCAGTTGCAGAACAAAAAGAGGTTTCAGGGGGGGGTTTTGATGTTCTCTCCATCAACCTGGATGTTGCATTCTTATATGGTCCGATCGATGGATTTGTTCAAACGCCCAAGGGAGGTGGGCCGGGTACAACCAGTTCAAAACGGCCGACGTTCGAAGAACTGGGCTTTGACACGATTTCGATCTACGAAGGCTCTATACGTGCCGATTGGGACGTACACACCATTTATGGCGGGGCACAGATTGCGCGTCTTTCCGGCGGATCAAGGTTGGATGAGGAGCTTACAAGCCAGGACGTGACTTTTCCTGCCGGATCGTACGTTGATGCTGACATAAAACTGGACTGGTATTGGCTCGAGTATCTGTATAGTTTAGACCTCTCGCCTGAAGGACGACGTAACGTTTTTACTGTGGCGCCCGGTGCAGGTATTGCTGTGTTCGCGTTCCATTATAAATTGGACGGCTCAGGGGAGAGGGGTGTTGACCGCAAATACGAAAAAGTCGGAATTCGGCTGGGCTGTGAGCTGACCTGGATGATTACCAACAAGCTGTCTGCCCACGGACGGGCGTTTGGGTCGTTGCCCATCCCGAATACGCCCTGGATTCTCGATCTCGAGTTGGCCGGGCGCTATCAACTGTGGAAATCACGCAGGGTTAAAGTCTTAGGGTCCCTTGGTATTGCCTACGACCGGATAGATTACAAAGACGAGCAGGAGGTGCCAAATCATATTCTGGTAGATATGGGGCCGATGTTAAAGGCAGGCTTGCAAATCCAGTTCTAAAAGAAGAAAAGGGGACAGGCTATGACCCTCACTAATCTTCCACAATATGAAGTGCCAACTTAATGCTTGACACACAACTCGGCCTTTGCCATAAACTGCCTTCAAAAAAGGAAGCCTCTATTTATCAGTGGCACAGATGGGTTGCCGCCAAAATACCTATTATCTCAATTAGTTGAGGAAGGTATCAGTAACTTCTCAAAAAATTCGGGCTTTATCAGAAAAATCCCCCTCAATACTCCTTTGCAAAAGGGGGAAGCAGTCGGAATGCCCGAAGTTTTTGAGAGGTTACAGTTCCGGAAAGTACGATTAGACGAGAAATTATGGATATACTTGCAGACAGACTTAAAGTGATTCCGCCCTACCTGTTTATGGCGCTTCGCAAGAAGATTCAGCAGGCCAAGGCCTCTGGTTTAGATGTTATTTCTCTGGCTATCGGTGATCCAGTGGAGCCGACTCCCTCCCACATCATTGAGACGCTCAGGGAGGCAGCTTTGGATCCCTGTAATCACAAATATCCGACGGATGAAGAGAAAGGAATGAATGATTTCAGAAAGGCGGTGGCACGCTGGTATGAGCGGAAGTATACGGTGGGTCTGGATCCGGAAAACGAGATCCTCGGCCTCAGTGGTTCCAAGGAAGGGATACATCAGTTTGTGATGGCCGTAGTCAATCCCGGTGATATTGTGTTGCTGACTGACCCAGGTTATCCGGCATACCGGGCTAATATCAGCATGGCCGGAGCTGAGGCATGTATTGTACCCATAACGGCCAAGAACAAATACCTGCCTGTCCTGGAGGATATTCCCATTCGGGTTTGCCAGAAGGCAAAAGCCTTTTTCCTGAACTACCCTAATAATCCTACGGGTGCTTGTGCCAGTGAGGAATTTTTTGGCCGATTAGTAGCTTGGGCAAAGGAACACAAAATATTGCTGGTACATGACAATCCTTACAGCGAGATTGTGTTTCCTGGTAGCAATAGACTCAGTTTACTGCAGGTTCCTGGAGCAAAGCAGTTAAGCGTGGAATTTAACTCACTCAGCAAACCCTATAATATGACCGGTTGGAGAATTGGCATGGCCACAGGGAGCGCCGAGATAATTGGAGCTATGTCCAAGTTTAAGGAGAATGTGGATTCGGGTGTATTTAATGTAATCCAACTGGCTGGCATTAAAGCTCTGGATGAAGGAGATTCCAATATTGAGAAAATGATCTCCATCTACCAGAGACGGCGTGAACTGGTATTGGACACTTTCGCAGCCATGAGTATAAACATAGATGCTGGCAAGGGCACATTTTACTTATGGATGCCGGTTCCCGGCGGTTTTTCTTCTCTGGACTTTACCACTCATCTCTTTGAAAAAGCCCATGTTGTAGTGGCTCCCGGGACAGCCTACGGCAAATATGGTGAAGGGTTTTTCCGTATATCGCTGACTGTGCAAGACGATAAACTGGCAGAAGCTATGGAGAGAATAAAAAAATACTTCTAACTTTTCGTAATGGCTCTAAGAGGCTGGCCGAGTGTTAACTCAGGAAATGGCGCAAAGGCGGAACTTACTTTTTATCATATGTTTACTTGCCCTCGGTGCGTTTGTCTTCTTCTACCGACTCGGCGAAAAGGATATGTGGACGCGGTTAGAGTCTGAGGCCGCCGTTGCTGGACGGGACATGTTGGATACGGGACGTATCCTGATCCCGCACTTCTTCGACCAGCCGTTCGTCGACAACCGCCCACCGGGCGCGTTCTGGTTAGTGGCGGCAAGCTACAAACTTACCGGTCGCCGGGACGAATGGGCCGCTCGTCTGCCTTCGGCTCTGGCTGCACTGGGGTGCGTCCTCCTGGTCTATGCAATGGGAAGGAGGGCCGCGAACGAGACTGCCGGTTTCCTGTCCGCACTCGTGCTCTTGGGGATGTTGACTTTTGTATTGATGGGCCGGATGTCACAGCAAGATATGCTGCTCACACTGTGGACCATGCTCGGCCACTGGGCGTTCTGGAGATCGCTTGATGAAGGCTCGTCTGCTTTCCGGTATGTGCTGGCCTTCCAGATCTTCCTGGGACTCGGAGCGATCACGAAGGGGCCTGCTGTCGTTCTTACCGTTCTCTTCCCGCTCGCGGTATACGTTATCTACTCCCGACGCTGGCGTGACGTAAAGTGGCTGATGCTCGTTAGTACCCTACCGGTAAGCCTGGCCCTGACGCTGTGGTGGTATCTTTATGTATGGATCGAATGGCCTTCAATGCGGCAGGTGCTTGTCAGTCGCTTTGTAGGTCAGTCAGAGAGACACATTGAGCCGTTCTATTTTTACTTTCTCCATATTCCTGAATTGCTCGGGCCAGCTACCTTGCTCCTACCCTTGCTGCCAATCGGGTGGTTTAAGGCCAGTCCGGCTCAACGGCGGGGGCCCCTCGGCCTGTTCTTGATCTCGGCTCTGAGTATATTTTTTGTCATGTGTCTTTTCGCGTCCAGGCGAACTCATTACCTCGTTCCGCTCTTGCCGGTGCTGTCTCTCGCTCTCGGGCTTGTGATGGCGAACCAGCGGTACGATGAAGGACGATACCTCACGCGCTCAACGCTAGTGCTCGCGACGCTCAATCCGTTGATCATAGTGGCCTGGGTTTTCATGGCTCCCGACCATCTGCGTCTTGAAAGCGTGGTACGAGAATGGGCGGCGTTTGCAGTCCTTGCTGGTATGGCGGCGTGGTCCTGGATCTTGTTACGCGCCGGTCGGCGGAGCACGGCCTGGAGGATATCTTGGGTCAGTTGTATCGTCGCGCTGGCCTTTTTCCTGGGGGATATCTATCAGCGAGCGGGTGATCTTCGGAGCCCCCGGAAGTTTGCGGAGAACGTGGCGAAGGTCGTCCCCAGCCAAACGCGGCTGGGTTCACTGTCTAGTCACGCTGCACTGCTTTTCTATGTCGGGAGGCCCATGGAGTTTCTCGATGTCTCCAGCGTGAAAGGTTTCCTCGCAAGTCCCAATCATTACCTGATAGTTGTCGATGACGACTTTCTTCGTATCGATGAAAAACGCCGGCAGATAGTCTTATCTCAATCGCCTTACAGACAATACGACAAAGCATATCTCTTGCGTGGCGGCCCTTCTGAAAGAGATACACGTAGGCCGATAATCCAATAATAATTTTTTCAATTGGGTAAACCCTAACGTTGCATAAATATTTGGTCCAAAAGCGCTTCGCTCACTCTATATCGGGCCATCAAGAAACGGTTGCCCATTTTCAAGACCTCACCGTATGTTCAATACGCTTTCGTCCTTGAAAATGCGCAACCGCCCCTTGATGACCCAATCTAAACCGTTTTGAACTCAAATTTTATGCAACGTTAGGGTAAAATGTTACGATTAATAAATCTTTTGTTTCACCAACAAATTGTTATGGACAAAAAAAGCCATTATGTTAATTTTTAGAAGTTTAAAAAAGTGAAGCTCCCCGCCTTAAAAGGGACTGGGTATTAAAAGACCATTAAAAATCCTGAAATGTCTGACATCCAAAACGATAATTCTTTTGAAAATAATCACAAAGCTCCCGCACTTTGGGGTTGGCCCACTTTTCTGAGCATAGGGGTTGCTATTGTAATCCTGGTCTGTGCGGCAGGGATGGTGGATCTCAAGGAAATCTGGCGCGAAATTGCCGCCTGTGACAAGCGATTTGTGGTGCTCGGGGGGTTGGCGCATTACGCAACGTATATTGTGCGCGGGATGCGCTGGCGGCGATGTTTGATTCATTTGCCAATCAATGCCGGCAATGGTACATTCGCACTCCTGGTCTTCTTTTACAATTTTGTAGACAATCTGGTGCCGGCAAAACTGGGTGATATTTATGCAGCCCACCTGGCTCGCATCAATTTCCGGATTCGACGCTCAGCAGCACTGGGCTCAATCGTGTTTTTGCGCATGATCGATGCCTGGATTATTCTTATTTTGGCCTTGCCGGCATCCTGGATATTGTTTTCGGACCGACTGCCCCGGGCGGTCAGCTGGAGTCTAATCGGTGGCGGCATTATCGCAGTGGGTGCAACGTCCATCATGCTGATGGTTTTTTTGTATAAAAAGAAACTTCCCCGATGGATACCGGAAAAAGTCCAGCAAATGATTTACGCGTTTCACGCCAGCATGTGGCCCAGGCCAAAGGAACTATTCCCGATTGCCATCTTAACGGTGATTATCTGGTCATTAGAGACCCTTTGGATTTTCTCCCTGACACTGGCCTTCGGTTTAATTATAAGCCCCGTCGAAGCGATTTTTCTGACAATGATACCGCTTCTAGCCTCTGCATTCCCGTTCACACCATCCGGAGCCGGGGTGGTGGAAATTACCCTGTTTAGTTGTCTGCGCGTGGTGGGTGTATCAACACCGATTGCAGGATCACTGACAGTGGTCAACCGGTTTATTGACTACTGGCTCCACATAGGTTTGGGTGTGCTGACCTGGTCGATCCGTCGCGTGATTGGGCTTCACACTTGGCGTGATGTGCCGCATGGAGATATCCAGGTCACAAACCTACCTGATGTTTCGGTCAATCAGGAGACTATGCATGAATATTAATTCTGTATTGCTTTTACGGGTTACTTCCGCTGTTGATAAGGATGTGGACCATCCGCAATTCTTTGATCCATCCTATCCGTTAAAATACCTTCAGGCGGGTTTAGAAAAATATGAGGATATGACCATCCACTTTCTGGACTGTTGGATCCAACCGATGGACAAAGTCAAAATGAGACTCGTAACCGGCTGTATATAATGGATTCCCGCCTACGCAGGAATGACAAAATGGGGTGCGACTTTTTACGAGCTCATCAATATTGAATGAAAAAGCGAAGGAGAATTGATTTATGGCACTCATTGGCTCTATACCTCGAAGGTGTGTGAATCTTCCACCGGGAAGTTTAAAATCGCTGGTTCGTTCCGTTGTAGGCAACACAGTGCAACAGGGTCCGGCCATCGAAGAATTCCACAGGAAATTCGCACAATGGTTGGGCGCCTCCTATGTGTTAGGGGCTTCTTCCGGCCGATCAGCATTTCAGCTTGCCCTGGAAGCCTTAGGTCTGGAGAAAGACGCAGAAATCATATTCCCGGTGTTTACGTTTCCGGTGATCCCCTTGGTAGCCAAGCTGCTTGGTTACAAACCGGTATTTTGCGACGTTGATCCCGAGACATACAATTCCGGGCCGGAACATGTTGAGCCAAAAATCACCGATAAAACCGGTGCCGTCCTGGTCGCCCACCTTTTCGGCCAACCTTGTCCCATTCGTGAGGTAGCGGATCTGGCCCGCAGTAGAAATATCCTCCTCATGGAGGATTGCGCCCATGCCTGCGGAGTCAGGGTCGAAGGCCAGCATGTTGGCACATTTGGGGACATTGGTGTATTCAGCTTTGCTGAGGGTAAAAATATGCCCTGTTTTGGCGGCGGAGCCATTGTAACGTCCGATGAGGGGATTGCTAATAGAGCTGGCAAAATCTTGTCTAAGGCCTCCATGCCGGCAAAGAATGCTATCTCAAAAAAGGCCTTTTCTATTTGGATCAAATGGTTGTTTACCCGACCCTTTGTTTTTGGCATAACTGCCTATCCGGCTTTGCGTATGAAGCTTTTGTTGGGCCACTCCTTGATGGACTCTGCCATAGGCGACCAATTACTCGAGGAGTTCACCAATTCGAATCCTCATGTCAGTCAAATGTCTAATCTGCAGGCGACCATTGGACTGCTTCAACTGCGACACATCGACGCCTTTAATGAAGGTGCCCGGCGCAACGCCAGGATTCTGACTGGAGTATTGGGAAAGGTGCCGGGTATAAAAGCCCCGCAAGCGACTGAAGGCGATCATATTTATGTCTACTATCCCTTGACTATAGAACATGATAAGAGGGATGATTTGCGCCATTATCTCTTAAGGCATGGGATTGATTCAAAAATAACAGATATGTCTGATTGTTCGACGCTTAAGCCTTTTCAGGAATTACAAGAATTACAAGACACTACAAAAAGTCCAACTGCCCCGAGAGAAACCACTCTCCTTGAAATTTGTGTGTACCCAGTAATTTCGGAAGCAAGCATACGGCGGATCGCCAAGGTTATAAGGGCTTGGGCCGGATTGGCGGAATACTGACTCGTCACATATTAAAACGTTTCGGAAATTCTACAACTTGATGAGATGGTAGCAAGAACTTGTTTATTCGGGAGAGGAATATAGAGAGATTGCCATTGTGTGTTAAGGGAAAAAGCGCAACAATATATGGGGGTTTGGGTTATAAGGTTGCCTAGGAGCCTGCGGGTTCTGGCGAGCGGTCGTCCGGACGGTTGGAGAGTAGAAGTACGTATCTGTGATCGATCCACTGCCGATGAATGACGTGAATAGGCAGGGGAAAGGCCTCTTTGATCTTCAGATACACTTTCTCTTTTGTGACAATGTAGGCCCGTTCCTGGGAGGAGAACCATTCCTGCAAGACAGCAGGGTCCTCGGTATGTTCCACCAACCTGTGCGTATAGTAGGCATAGACTGGGCGATAGAACTGAAACATCTTGAGCTTTTCATCAGGTGGGATCCTCTCTTCTATCTTGAGACAGAAAGACCGCGCCGATTTCACGTCATTGACTTTTCCGACCACCGCATCAGCGCCGTAGGCAACCACCCCGGCGGCGAATAGCACGAATGTCACGATTGCTGCATAGCCCCGATCTTTGGTTAGGAAAACCGCGGAGATGACGACGCACATGACCGTGAGCAGGGAAACGGGGATGATTATTGGAATCCAATCAGGGGCGTTGAGCCACGCGTAGATCGGCAGGCCCAGGCCGATGACGATAAGAATTGCGAAGAATGGGTATGTCGGCCGCATAACGCACCGTCTCCAGAATACGGATTTCCTCCAGTTGAGGAAGGCCCTGTCGAGCACGAATCCCACCAGAAGGGCCAAGGCAGGGAATATCGGCAGGAGGTATTCATTCCGCTTGGTTCGGGAGAGGGAGAAGAAGACGAAAAGGCCCGCTGCCCAGATCAGCGGAAAGAGGAGCTTCCTCTTCTCATCTTCCTTTAATCGCGAAAAGTACGCGACGATCGCACCGGGAAGGTAGAGGGTCCACGGCAGGAAGTCCAGTGGTGTCGTCAGAAAATAGTAGTAGATAGGCTTCGCATGGGAGAAATGGCCGAAGAACCGGGTCAGGTTCGTTTCTATGAAGATATTGTATGCATAGCCTTCACGGAGGCTTACAGCAACATACCAGGGGGCCACGATCAGGAGATAAATCAGCAGTCCCCTGCCGATCCTCAATTGGAAGATGTGGCGGTAGTCCTTGAGCAAAAAAAGGTACAGGGGTATGACGATCCCCGGCATGACCGCGTTCACCGGGCCCATTGTGAGGGTCCCAAGCCCCGTGGGTATGTACATTAGCAGGTATGCGAGGTTGCGCCGCTTCTCGTCGGTATAGCCCCAGTAGAAGAAGAAGAGTGTTGCAGTCAACAGCATGGTTGACATCATGTTAATCTGAATCCAACGGGCGAAATTGACGTAGAGCGGAGAGGTCGCAAGCACAAGAGCCGCCAGAAAACCGGCGCGATAACCGAATAATGCCTTTCCGAGAAGGTAGAGGATGATAATGCCCGCCGTTGCGGCTATGGCAGAGGGAAGGCGGCTTGTGGCTTCGGTCACTTCGCCGTTCACCAGAGAGATCAGGCTACCAATCCAATTGAAAAACGGCGGTTTGATGCTGTACGGCTTGCCGTTCGCAGTCGGGAAAATCCAGTGTCCGTCTTCGACCATTTCCCGATTGACGAGGGCGTACTCATCCTCGTCGGGAGACCAGATGTACCGCTCGCCGGCCATATGGAAGAAAAGGGGATAGGCCAGCACCAAGAGGAGGAGAAGCCGGCACAGCTCAGCTCTTCGATTAGAACCGCACACATCGTTCATTCAGGTCTCCTATATATTATTGATGGTCTCCAGTCCCATTCAGCTCTTTTCCGAACTGTCTTTCAAAGAGGACTTTATAAATCCCATCTCTTTTGATCAATTCCTCGTGGTGACCAATATCAACAAGTCTACCGTCATCAAAAACTAAGATTTTGTTTGCATTGATGACAGTAGAGAGGCGATGGGCGATCACTAAGGTCGTTCTGGTTTTCATCAGGTTTTCAAGGGCCTTCTGTACGTAGTATTCTGATTCGGTATCCAGATCTGAAGTGGCCTCGTCAAGTATGAGGATATCAGGGTTTTTAAGAAGGGCCCTGGCGATAGCGATCCTCTGCCTCTGGCCTCCCGAGAGGCGACACCCGCGTTCCCCGATAGTACTATCATACCCCTGGGGAAGCTGCGTGATAAAATCGTGAGCATAGGCATCTTTTGCCGCCTGTACTATTTCATCTTCAGAGCAATCGGCCCGCCCGTACGCAATATTGTAACGAACACTATCATTAAAAAGAATAGACTCCTGGGTTACAATGCCGATATTTTTTCGAAGAGACGCTACCGTATACTTACGGATGTCCGTACTATCAATAAGAATGGTTCCGGAAGTCGCATCATAGAACCGCGGTATCAGGTTGGCGAGCGTTGATTTTCCAGCCCCACTCATCCCCACGAGCGCTACCATCTCTCCTTTGGTAATATCAACATTGATATCTTGCAGGACAAGACCATCCTTTTCATTGTACTGAAAATTAACTTTTTTAAATTCGAGTTTTTTCTTAAGACCTGTCAATTCTATGGCACTTTCATGGTCCTTAATATCTTGTGGCGTGTCTAAGATGGAAAAGACCCTTTCTGCTGAAGCCATTGCGTCCTGGACAATGTTGTTCATTTTCGAAAATTTTCGAATCGGCTTGTACATAAGGAAGAGGGCAGCAATAAAAGAAAAAAAAGTGCCAGGCGTAGTATTCCCTAAAATCACCTGGTAGCCACCATACCAGATGATCACAGCCAGACAGGCAGATCCGAGGAATTCTATCAAGGGAGAGGTTATCTCATCTGCCCGGACCGATTTCATGATTAAACGGTAAAGCTGCCGGTTCATTCTGCCGAATTTTGCATTTTCTGCATCTTCCATGCAAAATGCCTTGACAATTTTGGTGCCTACAAAAGTCTCTTGAAGGAGGTTATTGATCTGGGCAATTTTCTCCTGCCTTTTCCTGCTAAGTTTTTTCAGCTTTTGTCCAATTTTTACCATGGGAATAGCAGACAACGGGAGAACAAAAATCGAGATACTGGCCAGTTTGTAATCCCGCCAGAAAATAACCACCAGCAAGGCTATTAAAGTTGTAGTCTCACGGGCTAAATCAGCGATTACTTTAGAGCTAACAGAGGAAAGGTTTGTTACATCATTGGTAATGCGCGCCATAAGGACTGCTGATGGAATGCGCTCAAAAAAGCTCATGGACATGCTGTTAATATGCTCATACAGCTCATAGCGCAATCTGGTGATGATTTTCTGCCCAACTAATCTCATGATGCAGGCCTGGGCGTATCCTGCGGCTCCTTTTACAAAATAAATAAGAACAACTGCCAGGGGCAGGAGCTTCAGCATGGTCATGTTTTTCGCCAGGAATATGTCATCGAGAACCGGCTTTACAAGCCAGGCTGTGGCGCCATTCATTGCAGAAATGACAGAGGCTAAAATTATGCCCAGCGCAATAAGACCAATATAGGGCCTTGAGTATCCCAGTATTCGTTTGTATAGCTTGGAATCTATCTTAATTTTCATAAGCAGACGGTAATTGCGGAAAAATGCGGGTCCGGCCTTGGTGCACCGCCCCCTCAAGCAGAACTTTTCCCTAAACTAAATTTCCTTGTTGTTTTTTTTTGTTAAGCTCTCTTAATTTGACATATTTCAGAAATTTGCCATAAGATGTGTTTACTGAAATCACAAAGCCCGCATACCCATCCAGAAAACCCAACTTTATCAGGTATTTTTTTGCGAAAGTAAATAGCGGATTCAGTAAAATATCAAGTATTAAATTTGATCTTCTTCCACTCTCATATGCGGCCTGGGCAGCAATATCAGAGAAGCTGTTTATCTGGGAAATATGTTGTCTGATTGTGTGATATGAAAAATGAAATAAATCACCGGGAAGACGGCTGACAGAGCTGCCTTTATCCATGATCACCCTGTCATGGGGGTTAATCCCCCCCCAGTGGCCTTTTTTTCTATCCCATAAACGGAGCTTTTCGTCCGGGTACCAGCCACAATATCGAATCCACTTGCCACAATAATTGGTTAGTCTGTTGAAAGAATGTCCATCATATTTCCAGTTACTCTTGGCTTCTAAAATGGATTTCTTTAATTCCTCAGAAAGGGCTTCATCTGCATCCAAGGACAAAATGTAATCATACTTTGCCTGTGACATAGCGTAATTCTTCTGTTCAATATGGCCATTGAAAGGATTTTTAAAAAACTGCACCCCTTTATTAATACAAATTTGTTCAGTTTTATCTGTAGAAAAAGAATCAACCACCACTATCTCATCTGCTACCCCTTTTAGCGAATCAAGGCAGCGGCCGATATTTTTTTCCTCGTTGAAGGTGATAACAACAGCCGATATTTTTGCTGATTGACTCATTTCTTTTAATTGCATTAAGGAAAATTCTCTAAGTTTTATTGAGCGATAGGTCTCTAATGCTTCTGATGACCCGTGCCAATGGTGAATGCAACCTTATAGTGCCTGATGTGGTGTAAATTTTTTCTCCTACTATTCGACGGTTGGGCCACCACTTTTTGATAAGTTTTTCCTTCTGAAGCCGCCAGCCTTCGCACTTTTTGCCTCCCGAGAGATGCTCCAAGCAACAGTCGATAGTAAAACACGGCATGCCTTTGCAAGCAGCCATCAGGCAAAGGTCTGTCACATAAAGGTGGAAGTGATCAAAATACTCATCAAAGTGTAAGCCACTTTTTTTACGGATGATTATGCACAGTTCGTCAAGGGTCTGCACCTGCCGGGGAAGTGGCGGATGAAAGAATTCGCCCCGAGGGTCTACAACGTGACCGGACCTTGATCCATCCACGCAACGACCTGCAAGCCCTATCACCCCCCAGAAGGCAACTTGATGCTCCACATCTTTTATCTGTGCAAGCAGCCTGGATAGCCAGTCTGGAGGAAACACAACATCCTGATGGCAAAAGACAATCAGAGTGCCGCCGGACTGCTCCAACCCCAGGTTGAGGGCTTGTGAAGCTGAAAACTGGTTGTCAGAATTGTTGATCGGAACCCTCTCAAATATCAACTCTGGAGAATGCATCTGACCAAGCGATGTGACAACACAATGCTTATACATCTGCCAATCAGAGATGCAGGTTACAAAGCTAACTTCAGGAAATTCCGGTTTATATTTTGTTCCCGTCATGCCAATACTAATCTTTTAATGTCAAGGAGCAGGTTTCCGTAAGACCCAACAGACCTCTCTCGCGGGAAACACCCGGGACCAGTACTTTTCCCATATACGGGATTTACGAGCCGCAAGAAAGCATCCGATCTTTGCCCGGTTGCCTCCCCTGAAAGTGAGAAGCGTGTGAATCAGGGTGAAGGGAACTCGGCCACACGACAGATCATGCCGTTCCTCAGTCAATCCATCGGTCAACATCGCTCTCATGGATTCATAAGCTAGGTGGCGCACGTGCGTAGGATTGATATAACTATCCCGGCATGAAAAATGAGGACAGCGAACGATGAGTGTTCCTTCCGTCCGAAGGATCCTATAACACTCCAAAAGGACTCCCCCGAAATCCCGGACATGCTCCATGATATGGCTGGCTATCAAAAGGTCGAAGGATTCATCTTCAACCGGCCAAGGAAATTCGTCAAGGTTATGGACTATATCCACCGATTTATCATTATGAAGATCCACTCCAATCGATCCGGGAAACTTTCTTCTGCCGCAGCCGATGTCCATTATCTTAGTATCAGAAAAAGCGCTCCTGAGTCTCATTGCCGCAGCCAGCTCAAAACCCCCGATATAGGCGTTATTGCGGGCTTTAGCCCGTCGTCGCGGAGCGCTGATTACAGCCTTGAAATAAGCCGGAGGTTTTTTGCCGTAATACTCGGTAAAGATATTTATGACTCCACTAAAAGAGCACGCGGCATTTTCTTCCCAGCACAGTTTTCTATCTGAAATTGATCTGGTCTTTTCGGAGGAAAGTGAAGATTGTTCTTGATCCTCCCGAGATAGAATCGCCTTAGCCTCGCGCGCGATATAGCAGCGCCAGCCACGCTGCCAAGCACTTATGCAGAGGGTTTTGAATAAATCAGGTACCGACTCAACTTCTCCCAGAGCCATAAGTTTCTTCCTGCTCACCAGCATAGCCCCTGGATGGTTATGCAAAGTGATGAGTGGTCGTGGAAGACAGGGCAAGACCTTTTCCCAGTCCCATTCCCGGAAATTTACCCGGCCCTGCTTAATGTAAGGGATCCGTAAAGAAATGTCCGCGATGCTACCCTCGGGTGAACAAATGAGAGGTGATACAGCAAAAGTATCGTCATGTTTGAAATAGCGCAGCATGGGAGAAAACGATCCTGAAAAGATCCTGACGCCTTGTTTAATAAAAAGGATAACGCTTTGGCGTGAAGCCTGGACCGCGCTCCAGCATATCTCCCCAAAATTTCTGCTTCCCTCGTATTTAACCACGCGTAATGTTTCAGGATATTTTTCGCGCAGCCTCCGCTCGCTTTCCTTGTCTATGCCTTTGTGGACGACAATTACCTCTAACGGACCAGAATGGGTCCTGCAGAGTTCGCATGCCGAAGTAATGCTGAATAAAAATGGTTCTACCTCGCACTCCATTGTAACGATAATGCTGACATCAGGTAGATCATCTCTCGCCTCACCCTTAGCCATGATGTCTCTTCCTCATGGGTGTAAATTCGCCTCGTTTTGCAGGCTACGCATTTTTTTCCGATCCCTCTGGTCCGTATCATTGGCAATACCGCCATACCAGCCAGTGCACCAAATATTCTACAATTATCGCATAGCACATTCTATCTTTATGTTCAAGTGCACGGATCCCAGCAATTTTGGCTTTTGAAGAATGAATACGATTCATTGTTAAGGTATTAATGGCTATGTTAGTAGTCGTTTACACTGCCTCCGTGTCTGAATTCTTGATGTCATGGTAGTTTATCAAATTTATCGCATAATTAGGGCTAAATACGACACACGCATAATTATTTGTCCAGCACTCGACAATATAGCTTTTCAATATCATCAACCATTCGTTCAGCGAAAAAACGCTCACGAACAGTACATTCTCCTGCTACTGCAATTTTATTACGGAGTTCTACATCAGAGAAAACCCGCTCTATCGCATGTGCCAGAGCAGCAATATCTCCCTTAGGAAAGACCAATCCATTAATACCATCCTCAACAAAATCCCGAAAACCTTCAGCGTCACTTACAATTGTGGCAACTCCTTGTAACATTGCCTCCAGAGGAGCCAAGCCAAAAGCTTCGGTCAGCGATGGTAACACAAATATATTTGTGGCAGCTAAAATACGTGGCACATCATCGCGGTGTCCCCAGAACTCCACTACTGAACTACCAGCAGCTAAATCCTCAAGTTCTGCACGCAAACCGGCATCGCCGCCTCCAACAACCAGTAATCGCAAATTGGGGCGTGTTTTAGCCACTTGCAATGCCGCTCTTACTAAAGTCACAGGGTCTTTTCGTCTGGTTAGACGGGAGATATAGGCAACGACTTCAGCATCATCAGGAATTTCTAGAGCTCTGCGAGCATCGGATCTCCCGTTCCTATAAATTTCAATCTTATCAATGGGAATACCATAAGGGATATAATTGATTTTCTCGTTGGAAATGATCTCAGAGCGTTGCAAATCCTCTACAACGGCATGTGAAGGGGCAATGAGATGATTAATGGCTTTGCCATAGTACCAGCGGTTGGTCCAATTGGTTCGAATTCTTTTGACATTGTGTTTGGTGCGAATGAGCGGAACGCCAAGCCGATAGCGGCTAATAGCTAATGCCGAGGTCCATGTGTCAAACGAGGCATTGCTGTGAACCAAACGAACATTTTGCTCATATATGTATTTTGCGAGACGCCGCATATCATTAGGGAGCGTCCATGCAATTTGTGGTATTTCTTTTAACAGTGTAAGTCGCAAGATTTCGATATCGGCACCAGCAAGTCGCTCGATAATTGTAGCTTGTGGATTAGTAGCAACAGTAACCCGGTAACCCCGCTTGGCCAAACCTCTAGCCAATTCGGCGATCATAGCAGCCTCGCCATTCCAACCACGTTTTTTGTTTGTAAGAAGTAGATGGGGTAGATCCATCGGTCGTTAGGCTCCTTTAGAGTATATTCAGGGCAACAATTATAACAATATCGGAAAAATACAAAGTTTAAAGCATTATTCAAGTTGTCTCAATGTTTTTCTTGATGGTGTGCGTTTTTCTGATCCAAGACCTGCAAAAATAGTTTTTCTATTTTATCTACATGGTGATCCCAGTGATAGGCGGCCGCTGCTCGATGGGCCTCTGCAGCCATCTCTTCTTTCTTTCCAAGGTAGTAGAATTTCAAAATTGCCTCAGCCAGGGTTTCTGGTCTATAGTCAGGGACAATATAACCATTAACCCCTTGGTCAATCAACTCGCTGGCCCCTACCTGTGGTCCGGTTATGACCGGTGTTCCCGAATAGAGTGATTCCAACACCACATTTGCAATTGGATCAAATAGAGAGGGTAGAACAAAGAGATCGGCGGCAGCGTAAAGCCTGCCAACATCCTTTTGATATCCCAGAAACCGGATACGGTGTTCGCATCTCTGATTCCGGGCTAATTGCTGATACTGTTCTTCATGCTTGTCTTTCCCTACTACAAGCAAAATAATCGGTAACCGTGAAGGCAGTGAACCAAGCGCCTGAATCAGATGCTGCAATCCTTTACGGGCATACCCATTACCAATAAAAAGCAGGGTCATAGCCTCTTGGGGTAACCCCAACTGTTTTTTGAAGCGGATTTTCTCTCCCTTTAGGTTGGGATGAATTTGCTCTTGATTAACCCCGCTGTAAACTACTTCTATTCTTTCTGGTGGTATGTTGTAACGGCTGACAATCTGATCTTTGACCATCCGAGATACGGAAATCACCTTTTGCAGGCGGGGATCTTCAAACCGCTTTCGTTCCAGGTGCAGGTAGCTTTTTGTGTAAAGCTTATTAAATCGTTTACCCGCATGTTCTTGATAATCCAAAAAACAGCCGCTGCCGTCACGATAGATGTCCTGACAAATTGTACGACCAAAACCCATGATCAAAGGCAGATTGGCCCGTTGAACCGCCCTTCTGGCACCATAGGCAAAGGAAAGCATACGGCTGATGGAAGCGCCTCTAACGACCGGGATTTTATGGGTGATCATGCCCGTAGGGACACGTTGTTTTATGTTGGCGGTGAAATAGTGTATCTGCCAGCTCCTTTCAAGCAGCGCCGGAACCAGTTTGTTTATGTAATTTTCCACACCGCCGACCGGGCTGAATCTGGTATGCACAAAGCCGATAATTTTCTGAATCAATTGCTATTTACCTGCTGTCAAATATATTTATAAGCTTCTATCATTGATGGTCTCGTAAAAAGTCTATCCACCTGTCATTGCGAGGAGCGTAGCGACGAAGCAATCTCCTGATTTCAACCAGTTACAACCACTGAGATTGCTTCGCTCCGCTCGCAATGACGCTAT
>Ga0114925_10000393_pt1 | contig 18965 bp, 14 predicted proteins | sample SumtaG_2_FD_87287 | JGI IMG/M metagenome (GOLD analysis project Ga0114925, IMG submission 87287) | Deep subsurface microbial communities from Indian Ocean to uncover new lineages of life (NeLLi) - Sumatra_00607 metaG | ecosystem: Environmental > Aquatic > Marine > Oceanic > Sediment | place... | reverse complement strand
CTTCCAATTCTTACCACCTTTCTTTCCATAACCAATCAACCGATTACGTAAAGTAGGGATAATCTCAATTGTAATATCGTTTTTTCCTTTTTCAATATATTGAGTAATATCAATCTCATATGGATAAACTAATAACGGGAAAAGTTTTGTGCCATTTATACTAATCACAGCAGCATCATGGACTCTCTCTATTGATAAAATTAATCTCAAATCATCTTTAATATAATCAGCACTTAAATTAAATTCAGAGGAATAAACACCCCTACTTGAACAGTATTTCAGAGCAGAAATTTCACGCCAATCTTTTAATTCTTCTAAGTCAAATTCAATTGGATTAAGATCTCCTAAATAATTGCGAATATTTGTTTTAAAATGCCATTTCTTAAGTATTATTTGTGAAATTGACTCGTTCTTTACTAAGCCGACTATCTCATTATGTATTCTCTCACATTTAATAGGGCCCTCTTTAATATGACCTTGTTCTTCGGCTTCTTTAAATTCTAGAATCTTTGAGCCATAAGGTTCAAAGTCCAATTCTAATGTAATAAACAATTGATTTTTATAATATTTAATTGCTTGATTTATTTTTCCTGTCCAAGGATCCAGAATAAAAGGTACTTTATCTGGATGGAAAAATTTAATTTTCACTTGCTTTGGCTGATTAGTTGAATGTCTTATGAAATAATAGTCTGATTTATCTGTTTTTTTATGTATATAATAAATGGTAGGCTGAATTTCATCAAATTTTACGCCTGGATTAATATTGAATTTATTCAATAAATAATCAGATAAATTATCAACATCCTCAATAAAATAAGCTTGATTTTTTTTAATAAAATCTAAAATAATTTGTTTTATTTTCTTATCATTTTCTTCAAAATTCAAATATCCCGGTTGTTTATCTGGAAGCTGTTTTAAAAACAAGATTAACAGCCCAGATTTAACCAATGATTTTAATTTATTAGCCATCTCGATCGTTATCTGGTCAATATTTGGAAAAATTAACGCATCATATGGCATATCACCTAATATTAATTTATTTTCCTCAACTATACTATTAATAATACATTCTTCATTGACATGGGTATAATTATAACCGTTTTGTGTAAGAACATCACCCATATTTATGAGGAATGAAGTCCATCTATCTTCAATATTCCATTTTTTCTTTTTCTTCACATAAGCATCAACTTGACGTCTTGCCATTAGAGCATCATTTTTATCTAAATAACCCCCTACAAGGTCTTCACGTTTTAAAACTGAATCGCAATAATTGAATACAGGATAATAAATAGCAAGGTTATTTACAATTTTTCCATGTTGAAGAATAAACTGGCATCTAGTTATATATTTATTAATAATAGGAAAAAATTCCCAAAAGGGATTCATTCTACTGAAATTTGAGGAAAAATTCATTTGTTTAGGTTCATATGGAGTAGAAAAACCACAATAACCAGGATACGGAAATAATGAATTCTGATATGGAAATCCGTGATATATCATTTGATTTACACCAGAAATGAATAATCTATCAGCCGCAACTTTCCATTTAAGTGGTGTGGTCATATAATCTCGTTGATTCCAAACCATTGATTCAGCTGTAATAATATTTTTTTGGTATATAATTCCTGCTGATCCTGCTAATTTAAGAAAATCGATCATACCTCCAGCATAGAGTTGCTCAGTTTCAGGAATGTGCGCTAAACCATAAGTTTTTAGAGTATCTGCTCTTATACCATAAGCTTGAATTCGATTCTTTAATCTATTCTCATTCGCCCATATTGTCATCGTTCGAACAAATTCTTCTGAAAATAAATCTGAAATTGTCAATTCAAAATCGTACCGAATTCGCTCTCCTAAACCACCCTTAAAATCAGCCACGGGAATTTTTCCTCCAAATAATGCTTGAGCATATTTATTATCTCTATTGGGTACAAAGCAAACTGGTAAGTAAAGTCTTAAATCATAACCTCGTCTTTTTTTAAATTGTTCTAAGAAATCATTTGTCCATAACCATTCAGAGCTTAATTCTAAACTGTCAGTAAAAAAAGCACGTAATGTTTCTCCGAAATGCTCACCAAAATATTTCTTCCCTTCGCCGATATGTAAATCTAAGTGAGATCTTATTACTTTAGATGAGAGATGATCTAAAATTAAAGCATATTCCTCTGGAGATGCTCGACAATCTAATAAAGGGCGCATTCCCGAAGGGCCCTTATAAAATGCGAAAATCTGCCATTTTCCTTTCGGGAAATCCCACTGTAAAATTCCATTAACATCTACCTTATCAGTTAAATCTATTATAGATGATTTATCTATATAAGATGTTTTAGGTCTTAGATATTTAATTTTTGCTGCTTTTTTTAATGGTTTAACAGCTACCAGTGCTTCTAATCTCATATCTTCCCTATAATACTCAGCTAAATTATAACCAATAATTGGTTTTGCTAATCTTAATAGTTTATAAAAAAATGGTTTCTTAAATTTTGGGACTTTCCCCCTAAAATGTTTCGGACCTTTGATTACTTTTTCTCCTACTAACAGAACTTTCAAAGAATCTTTTTTTGTAATATGGCCCCCTCCTGTAGGCCAAGCGGAACCAATTGTAAGATCAATAATCATTTCTCTTTTGGATGCTTCATCTAATACGGCTTTAACCATTTCATAATAATAAGGCTGCATAAATCTATTCGAACGTTCAGAGCGATCACGATATTTTTTTTTCTTTTCCATTTTTAAAGGGCAACCAATAAGAAAAACTTGGAGTTCAGCTCCCAAAAAACCGGCTTCATCTAATTCTTGGACTTCTCGAATTAATTCATCCTTTTCAACATCTAATCCCGACCACCACCACCTTACCATGGGACGAGCTGATTTAGGAGGGTTTTTAAAAACGTTCCAATCTATATCATTTAAATCAAAGGGCATTTCCTACAATCATCTTTTGTGAAATTATTATAATTTCATAAAATCTTATAAAGCATTTAAATATAATATAACCATGAAAACAATAATTATATTTAATACAAGATCTGGTAACACAGAATTACTTGCTACTAAAATGAAAGAAACTCTCGAAAAGTACAACCACGAATGTGAAATTTTTAGAGATAAAAAAATTAAAAAAAAAATTAAAACTCAAATAGCGTTCATAAAGGAATATGATTTGATATTTTTAGGATCTCCAGTACATGCAGGGGGTCCGGCGTTTTCATTTCGCAAAGTTATAAAATCTGCTGCTAAATTAGACTTAGCAGATAAAAAATTCATGTTCTTTGGAACATCTTCAACTGCAAAGGGATGGAAAAAGATGTGTACAAAAGTTCAAAAGAAAATGACTAACACAAATTATATCGGAAATATAGGCTGTATTAAACAAAAGAATAAAGAAGCTCTTGAAAATTTTGATAATATTATAAAAAATATGAAATAAATCTTCTAATTTACATGAAAAAAATTATAAGCGTAAATACTCCTAAAATAATCATTGTTGCCCCCATACCCATACCCATCGCTTTAGCAGATAATCTTTGTACATATTTTGACATAATCAGACCCATTATGATAGCCCCTATAGCTAAGTAGAAAGAAATAGTCCAATCAAAGTAAAATCGACTTTTAAAGTAAAAGCCTAATATTTGGAAAATAATAAATGTAGATAAACATATTAAAATGCTCAGCAATAACCCTGCTCCAATTGCTTTTTTCAAAGGATAACCATATAAGATTACCAAAACTATAACTATAATAAAACCCCCACTTGCGCCAAATAGACCTGCATTTAACCCAAGAAATGCGCCTAGACAAATGGCAAGAATATAAAATAACCGCGAATTTGTAGGTATTATTCCTTGAAAAACCTCATCTCCCAAAAGCAGCTGCTCATCTAAATTTTTTTCCAGATCATCAAGTTCTTGCTGTGTTTTTTTTCCTTTAAAAAATCGTTCAGTAATGTTATGTATAATTTGTTTAACTGAATCTGTAGTGGGAAAACCTTTTCTATAAATCCCTATACCGAGTATTATAAAAAAAACAGGCAAAATAATACCATAAGCTTTGCTTAAATCTGTTGTAATTAAAATATAAACACTAAGTATAGAAACTAAAATCGAGACTATAATTAAGATAAAATTGTCTTTCCTAATTTTGTAATTTTTATTCTTAATATAATTGATTGACACAATTGAAGCGGCTATCGTGTCGTTTAAAATATTAATCGCTATAGCTAACAGTATATCATTTGTTATTAAAAAAACAACCGGAATAACTACACCTGAGCCCGTCTGTCCAATAAAACTCATAGATACGCCAACAATTGCTCCCGTAATGATTAAAATAACAATTTGCCAGAGTTCTAATTCCATTTTAGAATCAAATTTTATTTAAAATATAATATTTATTATAAAATTTTATTTAAAATATAATATTTATTATAAAATTTTTCTTCCAGATAAATAGAATTTATGAGTCAATTGAATTTTTCTTCCAGATAAATAGAATTTATGAGTCAATTGAATCAAATTTGATATATTGTTAAAATTTTATTATAAAAGAATAACTATATATAATTTAACAAGGAAAAAATTATTGACTTTTATTAGTTCAGTAAGTCCCTTAAAGAGGTAAACTAAAATGGTTGGTTCGACTGAAATCTCTCATGATTTAAGTGAGATCATCTCGGAAAGTGTAGATGATTTATTTATCATTATTAATAACAAATTAGAATATGAGTATATAAATAAAAATGGTCATTTGAAAGAACTTGGCTATTATGAAAGTGATCTCATAAGTAAATCCATTTTAAATTATATTCATCCAGATGAGGTTAAAATAGCCACAAAATTTCTTAAAAAAATATTTAAAACAGGCTCCGAATCAGAAGAATTAAGAATTCAACATAAGGATGGCCATTTCATCTGGTACTCCATTAAAGGTAGAAAATATAATGATAATAATACCAAGACAAAAGCCGTTTTAGTTTCGAGAGATATTTCACATTTTAAAAATTTAATCAATGAATATATTGGCCGTGAAAAGCGGCATATTCAATTAACAGAAGCATTGCCTGAAATTAGATACTGGAAATTACTTCAACCAAAGAAATGTATAACAGCAGTCCAGAAATCTCGTGAGATGTTAGAAAATGTAATTGATTATATCCCTGAACTAATTTTTTGGAAAGATAAAAACTTGACATACTTAGGATGTAATAAGAATTTTGCGATATTATCTGGTATTGATAAACCTGAAAATATCGTGGGTAAGATAAATAAAGAATTAAAGGGGTTCGGTAAAAATTGGAGAGAGATAGAGGAATATGAGCGAACAATTATGAAAAATGACACTCCTGAATACCATAAAATAGAAACATATATATCACTTGGACGTGAAAATGAAGTTTGGTTTGATGTAAATAGAGTTCCGCTTCATGATACAGATGGAGAAGTAGTTGGAATACTTTGCACCTATGACGACATAACCGATCGAATAGTAGCAGAACAAAAATTAAAGGAATCTGAAGAAAAATATAGAAAAATGATAAAAAATTTAGATCTTGGGTTTTTTCAAACAGATATTAATGGAAAAATATTGAATCATAATCCTTCTCTAAATAAAATTCTTGGGTATGAGCCTAATGAAAAATTAACGGAATTCTATGCCTCTGATTTTTGGGCGTATCCAGAAGAACTAGAAAATTATATTGAAGACCTTAAGAAAAAAGAGGGTCTATTCAGTTTTATACATAAAGCTAAGAAAAAAAATGGCGAAGAAATAATTCTACAAGTCCACTCACATCTATATAAAAACGAAGGAAAAAATGCTTTAGAAATTGAGGGTACTGTTAATGATATAACTGAAAAATTTGCTTTAGAGCAAAAGCTTATAGAATCAGAAGAGAAATATAGACATTTATTTGAAAACTCTCCATTTGGTATTCTACTTATCGATCCTGACGGGAATTTAGTGGATTGCAACTCAACTTTCTTAAAGAACTTTAAAATAATGTCTAAACAAGAGATTTTAGAGAAAAACTTTCTAAACATAATTTCTTTGATGAAAAATGCTGATGAAATCGCTAAGTTATTTCTTAAAAGACGTAAGGCTAAACTTCGAGGCGAGTTTCCAAAACCTATAGATTTTCAAGTTATTTTACATTCTGATGAAAGCATTTGGTTTCACTGGCAAAGTTCTTTCGTGAATATAGAAAACAGAATGTATACCCTTGCTATGATAGAAGATATTACAGCGAAAAAAGAAGCTGAAGAAAAACTTAAAGAATCTGAAGAATTATTCAGGACCATGACGGAGCAATCTTTCATGTCCATTACAATAATCCAAGATGGTATCATACAATATGTAAATGAAGCTACCACTAAAATATTTGGATATGGGGTAGAGGAGATGACTGGTTGGAAAGCATATAAAATATTTAAAGCAATTCATCCAGAAGATTTACAAATAGCAATGGAAAAATTTAGGAATTTAGAGAAAGGCGATATATCAATTCCAGCAACTTACCGCTATAGATTAATTACAAAATCAGGAGAGATAAAATGGTGTGATAGTTATTCGAAATTCATTCAATATCGTGGTCGGAATGCAATATTAGCTACAGTTGTGGATGTAACCGAAAAACAAATTGCAGAGCAAAAAATAAAAGAGTCTGAAGAAAAACTTAAAATGTTAAATAGAGAGTTAGAGCAAAAAGTAAATGAAAGAACTAAAGAGTTAAGAGAAGAAAGAAATAAAGCACAAAATTATCTTGATATTGCCGGTGTAATGATAGTCGTAATTAACTCTAATCAAAATGTACAACTTATAAATAAAAAAGGGTGTGAAATACTTGGTTACGAAGATAAAGAAATTATAGGAAAAAATTGGTTCGATAACTACATCCCCAAAAATGAGCGAAACGGAGTAAAGGAGATTTTCCAAAAAATAATGTCTGGATATATAAAGGGAGTTGATTATTATGAAAATTCTATAATAAATAAAAAGGAAGAAGAAAGAATTATAGCATGGAATAATACACTATTAAAAGATAATCAAGGTAAGATAATAGGAACCTTAAGTTCTGGAGAAGATATTACGGAACGAAAAAAAGCCGTGAGATCTCTAAAAGAATCTGAAGAAAAATATAGACTTATCTCCGAAAATGCCAATGATATTATTGTTATTCTTAATAAAAAATTCATAATTGAATATATAAATGAACAGACTGCTTTAAGATTATTAGGATATAAAAAAGAGGATATGATTGGAAGACGTGCTAGAGAATTCGGTCATCCAGACGAATTTGCTAGGTTTGATATAAATATACCAAAAGCCATACAAAAAGGAGAAGGAATGGGAGAAATACGATTCAAGCATAAGAATGGAAGTTGGATTTGGCTCGAGATTAAAGGGAGAGTCTTTAGAGATAATGAAGGAAAGATGAAATTATTGCTAATTGGAAGAGATGTCACAGAACGGAAAAAAACTGAACAGAAGCTAAGAGAGTCTGAAGAAAAATTTAGGACCATTACAGAACAATCATTACTTGGTATCTGTATTATCCAAAATGGTTTTACCAGATATGTTAATAAAGCAATTTCGGAAATTAACGAATATTCTATAGACGAGATGAAGAATATGAAAAGAAATGCATTTATAAAATCTGTCCATCCTGATGATTTAGATTTTGTTTGGCAACAGATCCAGAAAAGGCAAAAAGGTGGTGAAAATTTAGTTTTAGAGTATTCTCATAGACTTCTTACAAAAACCGGAAAAACAAAATGGGTTCAAATTTTTTCAAAACCAATACAATATCGAGGACAATTGGCTGATTTAATTACTTTTGTAGATATTTCGGAGCAAAAAGAAGCAGAACATAAATTAAAAGAATCCGAGAAAAAATTAAGAGCGCAGAATATTGAATTAAAAAAATTAGACAAACTTAAAAACGATTTCATCACAATAGCAGCTCATGAATTAAAAACACCACTAAGCTCGATTCGAGGTTACACAGATTTAATCTTTATGCAATTTACAGATATGCAACCTGAAATGAAAGACGATCTTTTAAGAGTTAAAGCAAATATCGAACGATTAGAAACTTATATAAAAAAATTGATGGATGTAATGAAAATTGACGCTGAAAGAATGGATATTACCAGAGAGAAAGTTAATATCTACGAAATAATTAAAAATTGTATTTCGGATTTTAAAATTCAAATAAATAATAAGAATCTTAATATTGCTGTCCTTGTAGATAAAAATTTAGTCGTAGAAGTAGATTCATTTCGAATTGCTGAAGTTTTCAATAATTTAATTGACAATTCAATTAAATTCACTCCTGAATATGGAAAAATAGAAATATCGGCTGAAATTAAAGATAATAAATCTTACTTCAAAATAAAAGACACAGGTGAAGGATTAACCCAAGAGGATATTAAACGTTTATTTAGTAAATTTGTAATGATCGAAAAAGATACTGATAAATTCAGAGGAGGTAGCGGTTTAGGGCTTTATATAACAAAAGGTATTATTAAGGCACATAGCGGAGAGATATGGGTAAATTCAGAAGGAAAAAATAAAGGCTCCGAGTTTTGTTTCACATTACCATTAACTAATATTTAAATGTTATATTTTTCATTTTAATACATTCATTAGAAATTCATTCATCAGTTATATTTTTAAACTGAGTACTTGATAATTTAATTAGAAGATTAGAAATGGTTTAAGGAATTTATTTTATGACTACATTAATTATCGCAGAGAAGGCTAAGGCTGCGAAAGCAATCGCAGAAGCATTAGGTGCAGTAAAATCAATAAAAAAATCAAAATATCTTTATATTTATCATATACCTTTGAAAGAGATCTATGTTATTCCTTTAAGGGGACATATATTAGGGTATAAGAATACCAAAAAATATAAAAGCTGGACAGCAACAAACCCTCGCGATATTATAACAGATCCAATGGCAATTGAGAAAGTTCCAACAAATTATGCTTTTCCTTATATAAATGCCCTAAAAGAATATGCTAAAATTTGTGATCATTGTATAATCGGAACAGATGCAGATATTGAAGGATGTAATATTGGTTTATATGATGCTTTTCCTTTTATCAAACGAGAGAATAATACAATAAGTATATCACAAATGTGGCTTAGTTCTCTTCAAAAAAATGAAATTATCCAAAAATATAAGAATACAATTACACCTAAATGGAGCTGGGGGGAAACAGGTGAAGCAAGAGCAATTATAGACGCTATTATTGGATTCTCTGCTACAAGGGAGGTCACAAATACCCTAAGACCTCTTTTAAAAAAATTTAATGTTAAGTTTACTTCGATTGGACGAGTTCAGACTTCTTTATTATATTTAATCTACTTAAGAGAAATGCAGATAAAGAAATTTATTTCAGAACCATACTATACAATAGAAGCAAATTTGATCAATCAAAATAATATAATTAAAGTTAATCATCAATCAAATCCTTTTAAAAAAGAAGATGATGTAAGAGCTAAAGATATATATCAAAAAATTAAAAATGAGAAATTCGCCAAAATAATCAAAAACACTAAAAGTACAGTTAAACGGAAACCACCAACACCTCTGAATACTTCGGTTTTGTTAATATTATTAACGAGGACTTTGAAGATTAGCGCAAACCAAGCATTTAATACCATGAATGCTTTATATTTGAATCAAATAATATCTTATCCCCGAACTGATAGCGATGTATATAAAGATAATTTTAATCATATTGATTTTCTAAATAAATCTACAACTCATTCTGAATTTGGAGCTTATAGTTCTATACTAATTAAGAAAAATAGAATAAAACCCACAAAAGGAAAAAAAGACGCTGGTGATCATCCACCTATTACTCCATTAGAGAGTCTTGAGCTTAATAGTTCTCGATTTGAAAATAATCTTCAAAGAAAAGTATATAATATTCTAACAAGACTCTATCTTGCCCTTTTTGGAGATGATGCTACGGAATCAAAAACAATTTTGAATGTGTTAATTAAGGACGAACCATTTGTAGGGCGTTTTGTCTCTCTGATCTCTGATGGTTTTTTAAAAATTGCTCCATTTCTTAGACCTAAATATGATACTGAGATTGAAATTATAGGAAACACACTTGCTATAGATAAAATTGCATGTAATTCAAAGGAAACTCAACCACCTCCAAGATATACTGATACTACTCTATTGCAACTCATGGAAAGAAATCATTTAGGAACTAAAGCAACGCGTCCTGTAATAATCCAACTCTTAGAAAAAAGAGAATTAATATCTCGCACTCAACGACGTTATTCATTGACCGAACTGGGAATATTCTTAATTGATAACCTAAAAGATATCTGGTTACCTTTCTTGGATCCCAAATTTACTAAAAGAATTGAACTTTTATTGGAAGAAATCAAAGAGGAAAGAAAGACAATCGAAGAGATTGTGGAAAATGTGAGATTAACATTCTTGGATTTATTTGATAAATTTATAGCTAATAAGAAACAATTAATTGAAAAGATGGATAAAGTTAAAGTTAAACCAAAAGAGTTTCCTCTGACTACCTCTAATTGTCCATTCTGTAATTCTGCACCCATGAAACTCATTACAACCTATAAAAAGAAGAGATTCCTTGCTTGTTCTAATGAAAATTGCGAAATAAAATACTTAAACCTTCCCAATAAGGGGAGAGTTTACATTTTAGAATCTCGATGTAAAGCATGTGGTTTTAATATATTTAAAATTAATACTCGTAAAGGAAATAAGACATATTCTTATCATATTTGTCCGAAATGCTGGAATGAGGGTTTAACGAATAAATCCGGAAAAGGTTTTTGTTCCAAATGTGAACATTACAAAATCGTAAAAGGCGTATGTGTAAAGAAATAAAATTAAAAGTATTAACACTTAATATTATTATAAAAGTAAAGATACCATCGACCGAGACTTATTGAAATGAATAAATTTGGATTTATTTCCGCATTTCTAACATTGGTTTTATTTCTTTTTCAATATATCCCTTTAGGATTGTATTTTGGAAGTGAAGGGCCAATTTACACTTGGTTAAGTGAATTTTTTGGCTTTTCAACAAATTCTTGGATAAATTCATTTGTACAAATATCAATTGAAATTTTTAGTTATCAAGGTAAACAGATTTTCTTATTTGGAATGAGCACAAACGGTACGCTTCAATTATGGTTTGATATTCATTTTCTAACATTTCTAATTTTATTTATAATTACTCCATTGACAATCTTATTAGCATTTATTGGGTGTGCTAAGGAAAACACCAGTGGTAAAAAACTAATAAACACTAATTTTTTCCTAGTTTTACTAATTTTTTTGTATTGCATCATTGGAATTCCAATATACACTAAGGAAATTTTAGGGATACAATTTGGTTTTATGGAAATTTTCTTTTACTTGCACTTCGGATTTTATATTCTTCTAATAGACTTAATTATGGCAGCAATTGCAAAATCTAAACATCCACTTCAAGATAAAGAATAGGAGGAAAAAATGGCACGAAAAACAGGAATTTTTGCAGGTATTATGGCTTTTATTCTAGCCTTCATTCATGAAATACCAATCTTTCCTCCTGGAAATTTCTTATTAAATTTTCATATATTTACACTTGATAATGTTTACTACTATTATTGGGGTTATGTAATTAATGGAACTACAGGATATTCGTCCATAGCTTTACTACCCATAGAGAATCTTTTTGCTCTTTTAATATGGTTAATGATTTTCTTAATTGGATTAATATCAATAATGGCATCAACGACAAAAGCTAGATTTTCCAATTCAATCAAGCTCTACAAGATAAGCATTCTTTTAATATTATTATTACTCTCTATATTTGGTATTATTATTATATTTTCAATTCTAGAAGAATTATTAGTTGATATATTCGTTTTCCTTAATGTATTTGGATTAGGATATTATATGCTTATTATTATATTAATATTAAACATAATTGCTCTTAAAAAATTAAAGAAGTTAGCAGAAGGATGAAAATATTAATAAAATTTTAAATGCTTATATAGAGAATCTATATCTTGTATATGCTGCTCTCGATAAACCTACATAATTATCTGATATTTTATAGAACATTTTACCATTGATATTTCTCTTCTCTACATAGTTATTATTAATATTATTGTTTAAGGAATTAACCATAGTACCTAAAGTAACGACACCCATGTATTGTTTTTTCTTAGCCAATCTTACTATATCTGTCTCTGAATGCCAATTACCGTCAAGTAAAGTTTTTAAGATTTCACTCTTTACAGGAGTTCTTATATCTTTAATTTTATTCAATAATTCATACTTATGTTTTAAACAAACACTAGTTTCTAATTCATTTTCTTGATTTCCTTCCAAAAATTTTACACCTATGTTATTTTTTTTAAAATATATTTTTTTATTACTACGAAAAAGAAAAGATTTTCATATTTTTATTAAAATGTAATATGCAGATGACATCTTTGAACAATTATTATTTAAAATTTGTCATCAAAAATTTAGAGGAGGTTTTCTGGAATACCATCTTTATAATATTTTGCACGAGTTATCCAATTATTAGCAAATTCAGGAATCAATGCTAAAATTGAACCCCCAATCCAAACTGAAAAAGTTCTTTCTCGAGGCGCTATGATTTTAATAACTTGCGCTTTTTTCTTCCTTCTCGCTAATTCCAACTCTAATTCCTGATGAATCCTAGATTTAAGATTTGGAAACATGGTAGAGCCCCCAGATAGGAAGATATTATTCAGAAGTTTTGGACGAATATCAATATCGCAAGATTCTATAACATCCATTATCGCTAATGGCAATGATTTTTCTTCCGAATTAATTAAAGAAGGATTAAATAATGCTTCAGGAACTTCAAATCTTTGCTGAGAAAGGGTTATCATTGAGCCATCTGGCATCGAATATTGCTTTATATATTGTTCACTTCGCTTAAGGTCTTCCTTATAATCTAGTGATACAAAACAAGCTTTTTCTTTAAGAGATCTAACTAATTCTTTTCCCAAAGAAGAATCCGTAGTAAATCCTATACCCCCTAAAAGTGTTTCTAAGTACTGGGTTAATGCCCGACCTCCGAATTTTAAAATCTGAATAGCATGGCTTAACTTATACCCTTGAAATATAGGTACAATTCTTGTACTACTATCACCTATTTCAACAATTAACCCCGTTTGGAAACCTCCAGAGTATAAAGTTAACATAGAATCAAGAACAGGATAGAAAGCCATACATTGATAATGCTCCAAAAAAAGCTCAAATAATCTGTGTAAATCTCCTTGAGAAAACAAAGGATGTATAGCGTATAAGACATTAACTAATGTAGGATCAACTCGTAGGTTGTAAAAAATATAATCAATAATTTTCTCAAAATGGTTCCAATCTGTAATTATTCCATTATCAATAGGATAGGATGTTTTATACAATCCAAATGATTGAACTTCATTTCCTACATAAATTTCTTGCTCTTTTCCTCCATATTGTGCGTCAAGGCTATGATATTTAGGCGTCCCTACTATTGTAAAGAAGACTTGACTAGGCGCATCCTCTCCCGCAAAACCCACTTTAGATGAAAATTGTCCTATATCAAGTATAATAGTAGGATTAGTCATAATATTTCTTCATTTTTTTTCACTCGTTATAATATAAAGCAAACTGTTTTATTTAATTTTATACTAATAATAACTTTAAAGGAGCATATGTAGTTTCGGGAATATATGCTTCACCATATCTGGAATTTATCTCATTTCCCCTCAATATTGCCGTATCCTCCGCCCAATCAAGCACCCGCGCTAATACTTGTTTCTGAGAGATATAAACTTTATTAAAAATCTCTTTTTTTTGCTCCCAATAATCGTCAATATCTACAATAACAAAAACAGATCCTTCAATATATTGAAACTTGCATGATGGCGATTCATAATAATATACACCCAATGGAGTCCAACTTCTCTCATGTCCACCATAAGCTTTCCCTGTCGAACAATGATATATTGCCTCTCTTGCAATTAATGCTAAATTACGATGAACTCGATGAAAATCAGTATAGTGGGGAATAAGTATTATTTGAGGTAAGTAATCTCTTATTAAATTCGTCATTATGGATACTTTCTCACGAGATATCACTAAATCTGTATAGCCTAATTCAATTACTTCACACTCTAAAATTTCTTTAACACGGTCTAATTCATGTTCTCTCCGTTTCAAAATAGTTTCTTTATGCTTCTCCTTAGCATAGCCACCTAAACCAGTAGTCGCAACAATTATAGTAATTTCTGATCCCAATTCTTTATATTTTAGAATTGTACCCCCACATGAAATTAACTCATCATCAGGATGACCCGCAAATACCATAATTCTCTTCGGGACAACAATTGGAACCTCATCTTCGCACATTATAAAGCGTTTTTCTGACATCCAATGAATAATCTAAAATTAACTTTTAAAAATTTTATTAAAATTAATTCTAAAAGAAAAACTATGATGATTCCTTCTAAAAATTAAATTAAAATTAAAAATCCAAATAATAGAAAAGGAAGGAATAAATTAATTAAGCTCTTAATCTCCACGCATTATTTTCTTTAATCGTGATAGCTCCTCCAACATCTCATCTCTAAGAGAGCTTAAACCTCCACCAGCTTTGGCGGCTGCTGCTGGTGCTGCGGGCGCCGCTACTCCAGGAGGCGTAGGTGGCCCAGATCTTTTTGCAAAAGAAGGTACTTTTGACACACCTGCAGGTGCTACTGGAGGTCCGCTATCTGGAGAGGGAGGTAATTTAGGCGCGGGTGGTAGGTCGCCTCGCTTTGGTGGACCACCTGCACTTGGTGCTTTTGGAGGTCCTGCACTTGGTGCTTTTGGAGGTCCTGCACTTGGTGCTTTTGGGGGTCCTCCTGTTCGAGAAGGAGGCCCTGCTCGCTTTGGTGGACCACCCGCACTAGGTACGGGAGGAATACTAGCCGCGGCAGTTGGAGGGCCACTAGCCGCGGCAGCTGTAGGTGCTGCTGCGACTTCTCCTGGACCACCACTTAATAAACTAAATAGAGTACTTGCTGCTTTTGTTTTCGCAACTCCGCCTCCAGCTGGGGCAACAACCCTTTTAGAGGATGTACTTACTGTTTTTACTTCTTCAGTGGCTTCAACACCTTTCAAATCTTTTTGCGCTTTAGCCAGCGACTTAATGAAGTCTTGGAGCCCTTTCACTGTATCCTCAAGGTCGTCCGCTAATGACGATAATCCTTTCTTCAAAAAGTTAATAACACGATTGAGTTTTTTCTTTTCGCTTACGATCTTACAGTCAACTCCTCTAAAAATAGATTAATTCATATAATAGTATAATTATTGATTATAATTTATTTATATTAATTTATATTTATATTTTTATTGATTCTTTATACTGAATTTTAATATGTACTTTTTCCTAAACGTAAAAAAATATTAATAATTAAAAATCCTAAATCTAATAATATAATATAAAATATTTAATTTTGAATTATTTACTTAGTATCAGAATATAAAGGTGTATTAATCATTCCGAAGGTGGAGCTGTTCCGAAAAAGAGTACATGATATGATAGATCAGATGAAAATACCTATAATAGACCAGCGATTTCATGATAAAGCGAAATTCAATACAAGCGAAGCCATAACCACCGTGCTCTTTGAATTTGACGAAGAAGAGTCTGTAATCCGTGGATTTCTAACATTAGCAGAATACTTTCATACTATTGTGATTCGCGAAGGCGATGAATTCATCATTCCACACGATTTCATACTTTTTCGCTTAGTCTGTGGTTAGAATAAATTATATATAAAGAGCCTTGACCTTTTTATTATTTATATATAACTACTTATGAAATCTTTTTAGCTGAGAAATAATACCAAAGAAACAAAGTCGTAAGCCCTATAATGGCTAACGCAGGATATAGAAAATCCCAATGATACAAATCTTTGAAAAAGTGATATATAGGCAAATCAATACCTCTTTTTAATAATTGCTCATTCATTCCATCCTCAATTGCTCCAATGAAGCCATATAAACCCATAACCGCAATACCTCCCGCTATAAGGGAGCGAGCAAATTTATTTTTAACGTAATAGTTGCTATCAAGAGAAAAGGAGAGCACAATAGCCATAGTTAAAAAAAGAAAGCCGCCAAATCCATGATGCTCCCCTAAATGAACAGAAGGTAGTCCGTTATATGGTTGGCTCCCTAAGAATATAAAGTTTAAACCAGGAATATAATCAATATACACGCCCACAAGCGCAGTTATCCATGGCAGACTAAAAAAAAAAACAGTAATAAGTAGAGTAATTCGGACTATATTCCGCTTTTTAAAGTTAAATGATGGTTCAATAAAACCTGAAAGGGGTTCTTTTTGAGCTCTGAGATTCTTTCTCACAGCCGATCTATCTCCTAGAAATACTATTGAAACGATTATACTAAGCGGAACTACTACGGACGCAGTTATTATTGCTTTTTCTACACCATTTACAGTAGCATTGTATAAGTCATAAGAAGAAGCAGTAGAATATACAATAAAATTAGCGATAATATTGAATATGCTTATGCTCCAGAAAAAAACTACTATCCAAATATCTACTCGCTTTGATAATCTAAGTTCCCAATTATACATAATAATCAATGTTTAAGGATTTTTGAACCATAAAATATAAAAATTACGCCTGCAATCGCTACAATATGCTGCATGATACCTATAATACAAATTAAAATATATTATTATTTATAAATTTTCGATGATTCCGATTTTTTAATGGGGATCTGAAAGATTGATTTTTCCTTTACTTTTTTTTGTGCTTTTTGAATTCCAATATATTCAATAACTCCTGAAGTCTATTGATCAATGAAAAAGTATATTAAACTTAAAATACGGTTGATCAATCAATAGGTATTGCATAAGACCTTTTGCGTAAACCCCTTTAGACATGAGCTCAAACCTCAAGGTGCGATAAATCTATCGGACGACCCTATTTTTGTGGCAATTTTATTCTGTCTTCCATTATTACTCTTATGAAATTTAGAGTCTTTAGTATTTTGCTTAAAATATAAGAAGAAAGAAAAATTCAGTAAAAAAAGTCCAAGTAAATAGAAATAGTTTGCTTTTGGGAGGGCTATGCCGACTCGATTTTAAAAAGCGTAGAGTTGTGGGGTATGTAATATTCATCTCCCCTTTGGATTACAACTGTATGATAATATTCTGCTAATCCGAGAAACCCTCGAATAACGGATTCATCCTCTTCGAACCTAAAGATCACATTGCAAATTGCTCTACCGGTGTTGAACGTCACCTTGCTATAAACTTTTTGGTTGATCAATGGGATTTTTAGCTCTGTGACTATTTCCATGACACGTTTTTTAAACAATTCTTTTTTTGCCATCATATCACCATGCATTAATTATATTGGAAGAATTTTATTGTATTTATATTATTTAATTACTATAAATTATGTAATATAACTATGAATTTTAATATTTATAATTATTTCTATTTTTTTTAAGTATATTTGACAGCCTTATCTTTCTCTAATTAATGTAAAATAGAATAAGGATTTTTTTTTTCTCAATTGGAACTTTCAGAATTCTTATATTCAATTTAATATGTAATTGATTTTATTTTTTGAAGTAAAATTTCGATTTTTTTAAAATCTCTAACACCTCGGATTCAGGCACGTCATACCAATGCAGGTAAGCATCAGCGACCGCAAATCGCCATACATTTTTCACATTAGGAGAAAATACATCGTTAACCCCGGGTTTTACTCTTTTAACCGAACTTAAAGGTGTAGTTGGAATGGCTATATAAATTTTTGATGGCTTGTATTTCTTAACCATTTTTACTGCTGCGAGCATTGTAAAACCAGAAGCTAATCCATCATCAATCATAAAAATATGTTTTTTTTGAATATTTTTCCTATAAATCTGCTCAAGGTCGATATCTTTGCCATAAAAACTCAATCTTTCCTTTATTTCATTCTTAGTAATTTCTATAGAGCGATTGATCTCCTTCTCGGTTAGATTTAAATGGGGAAGTAATGATTCATTAATTAGAACTGTTCCATCGGTAGTTACAGAACCGAATCCTGCCTCAGTATTATAAGGGATTTTAACTTTTCGAACGATTAATACGTCATAATTAATATTAAATTTAGAGCAAAAACCTTCTGCGATAGGAACACCCCCATTTGGGATGGCAAAACAAAAAAAATTATTGGGATTTTCACTAATTAGTTTTTCGAGAGTTGAGTCTTGTTTCTCAATGAATTCTGCTAATAATTGTCCTGCTTCAAATCTCGATTCATATCTTTTAAAAGTCATGATCATGATTAATATAGATGAATTCAAATATAAATTTTAAAAATAAAAATTATAATTGAGAGAAAAACAGGACTCCAACTAACCCAATAGTGAAAAGAGCGTAAAATGTAACTAAAAGAATGAGATGATCTCTGGAATACATTTTCTTCGGAACAATTTCCATATATCCAAGATATTTCTGTCCGAATTTAGGAATTAACACTAATTTTTCGATTCTTTCTACTTCTAAATTTAAAAATATCATCGAAAAGCTAAAAATTATTACGCCGGAAACAGAACCCATTGAGATAAAATAGGCTAATCCAATTATATGGCAGGATCCCGAAATGGGATGCCTACATTTAGCAAAATAATCTATATCAATCAATTTACCTCTATACATGTCCGACCTCTGTAGGTTTATACTAGAAGCTAAGATATGACCCGCATAAATCGCACAATTTATAACATAAAATGTAATGATAACACCGAAAATAGTTGGTATAGAAAAATCCACTATCAAAGCAGCCAGATATCCGTGCATTCTTAATGGGTCGAAAAAGGGGAGGATGAAAAGCGCACTAATAAAGAGGGTTAATCCGAGATAAAATACTTTAATTTTAT
>Ga0114925_10000392_pt1 | contig 18972 bp, 42 predicted proteins | sample SumtaG_2_FD_87287 | JGI IMG/M metagenome (GOLD analysis project Ga0114925, IMG submission 87287) | Deep subsurface microbial communities from Indian Ocean to uncover new lineages of life (NeLLi) - Sumatra_00607 metaG | ecosystem: Environmental > Aquatic > Marine > Oceanic > Sediment | place... | reverse complement strand
CTTCCTCGCATCGACCCCCCGTGGGGCCGACAACGGCTGATCTTGCCTTCCTTCAATTCTCGGATTGTTCGATCAGCCCATGTCATTGTCTTTCTCTCTTTCCATTTGGAGCGCTCAACGGGAATCGAACCCGCGACCTTTGGCGTGCTTAGGGCCAATGCTCTACCACTGAGCTATGAGCGCTTAGGGTGCGCGTCGTGGGATTTGAACCACACGACTTTCTCCGTGAACGGGAGATGCTCTACCAGACTGAGCTAGACGCGCTTGGAGGGGATGGCAGGATTCGAACCTACGTTTGGGCGCTTTTTGCGAGGAGATGGTTCCCGGTCATGACTCGGGCTTCTCTTCTCGGATTGCAGGGAGCGGGCGACTCGTCGTGGCCTTTGAAAAGACCGCCAACTCCAAACCCCCTTCTCCGTGAACGGGAGACGCTCTACCAACTGAGCTACACCCCCAAAATAGAAGGCTAGGCAGCCTCCTCTACAGCGTATCGAGGAGCAACACGCTCGGCCGTTTTCCGACACAGATCGACATCGGAAAGGTGATGACGTCCACGGGCCCAGGCACGCAGGATGCACAGTTCCGTAGCTTGTCGTTTGAGGTCAATCAGCTCGTACTGGAGGTTGGCCATCGGCTTCGTCCAGGGGGAGCGGAGTTCCTTTTTCACGGCGCGTATTCGATCTTCAAGTTCACGCCGGTCTTGTTTGAGTTGAGGGATGTTGAGAGACATTGTTTCGCTTCTTTCTATCGGAGCAGCGGAAGGCTGCTAGTCACTTTTTTGACTTGGTTACGGTCAGCCACGGGCTCAATCCCAATGGCCATAAGGGCGCCATTCCACGGAGCATCCGGTTCACGGATCGCTTTGTGTGGGATGGACAAACGCCGTAGCTTCGCCTCCAAGAAGAGGAGGTGCTCCTCACTCTTGGCAGCAAGCGCTACGGCATGAGTGTTGTCGGGAAGATTCCCCGGGGAGGACTCGCCAGCCGCATGAATCAACTGGGCAGCAAGTACTCCGAGAGGAAGGTCCTTCCGGATGATGCAGTAATGTGTGGAGAATTGGCGTACCCGACGGGTTTCGCTTGAATTCGCAACCTCTTCAGGTTGGCAGGTCCTACGGGTTTCGAACCCGCTGCCCTCAGAGAGCTTACCTCCGAGGCCCCTCCTCTGGGGAGGACCCATAATGTTGGTGGAAGACTCTGAGAGAGCCTCTAGGGCCGTCTTCTGAGTCTCTTCACTGTGCCCCTTACTCCGGGTGGGGCGTCCGAGGCTGTCAAGCTCGCATCAACATGGTGCTTAGAACGTATAGGCCGCTGCCTAGCCTCGTCAAGGGGAAATCTGAAAAAGTTTCCCGGCGTGAGTCGCGCGGTGTAAAAAGCTCAGTCATCTTCGTGTCCTAGGTGAAGCCATGAAAGAGAAGATCAAAGTCGTTCTCCACGAGGAACAGTTTGGCAGTTTCTCCCTTACCCCCCGCATGGTCCAGATGCTTCAAGCACGTGGATGCGAGTGGGTGGGTAAATGCTCCCAACCAGCAGAGGGAGAAAACTACACCCTCCCTTCTGAGTTCAGTGCGCTCAACCAGGACAACAAACTCCGACGCGATCCGAATCTCATCGCAGTGATCGAGACATTGATGAGGGAGTACGACGACCAGACCAACTACGATCTTGGTTGGCAGTGTCGAGCCCTTTTACGTCAAAAGTTGCTGGCCAACTTGAAGGTCGTTGAGATCACGGTTGCCATCAATGTGTTCGACCAAGATGGACGCGAAACTGTCCAAGTGACAGGTGGTCTTTGGTAGCACTTAGGGTGAAAACCGGGTGTCCATACGCGGACACGGGTTAAAAGAGGGTGATGCGAGTTGCCCGCGGTGCGAATGTTTTCTCGCATCTGCGTTCAGGATTCTAATCTCCCTCCGTTTTTCGCGGGGAAGGTAGGGTCCTGTTTTTATTAATTTGCCTGTCGTTTCACATAGATGTGGACCGCAAAGGTGGCTACAGCAAAGGACGTGACATGCTCACGTCAGCCATCACGAAGATTCCTTCGGGAGCTGTGAAGGCACCGCGTAATGCTGCAACGCAAGCCGAAAACAACACACCAAGACCGCGTAGTCATGACAGATCCTCGGGAGTGTTTATTTTCAGCCGGAGTCTAACAAGCGTCCTCGTGTCGGTTCTGATACTTACGTTGACAGGCATTGCGTACCTCGGTTCTTTGTTCTTCACCCGTGAACACCAACTGGAACATGTTCGTGGTTTGCAAAAACAAATGCGAACAGAGATGCAAGAACTCCGAACCAAAAATTTGGAACTAGAGCGACGCATGGTGGAGATTGCAACTACTGTGGAGAATATGCAGGAATCCAATGACTAGGACACTCGACTGGATCACTGACCCGCACCTTGACCATCTCGTAGGCGCTCCCATGCTCCTTGACTTCGTGAAACGCTTGGCCGATCGTAGCTCCGATGGCCTCATTGTCACCGGAGACATCGCCGAATCCCGAACGATTTACCAGTTCCTCGAAATCCTCTCTGGGGCGTATCGCCGCCCCATCTATTTCGTCCTGGGCAATCACGACTACTACGGCGATTGGATGCACGAGACCCATGAGAAAGTCCGTCGCATCTGCCAAGAGGTTCCCCCAGGCATTCTCAACTGGATGCCCGACAAGGGGTTCATCCGCCTCAACAAAAAGACCGCCATCCTCGGACATGATGGTTTCTACGACGGACAGGAAGGTCAGCCAGGGATGGCATTCTCTTTGACCGACTTCTACATGCCCAGTGGGATTCGGGATTTGGCACAGGCGATGAGCCGAGGGTCGTCACACCTCTTTGCGAAACTCCTTGAACTCGGCACCAATTCAGCGGTCTACATTCGGTCCCAGGTTGAGCGGGCTCATCGACAAGGCATCCGTCGCTTCATCATCATCACCCACGTTCCTCCTTTCTTAGAAGCGAGTCGCTTCCGAGGCAAACCCTCTGACCCAGCGGCTGCTCCCTTCTACGTGAACAAGGTGCTGGGAGAGGCTTTGCTGGAACTGGCAGAGGAGTTCCCCAAGTGTTCGTTCGAGGTCTTCGCGGGACACACCCACGGAAACTGCACGTACGAAGCACGCAAGAATCTCGTCGTTCGGGTGGGGAATGCTCGATATGAGCATTTGCCCCAATTCCAAACGCCGATCGAATACTAGCTCTTCTTCTTATCGCTAACCAGTTCCCACTCTCCAGTGGGATTCTTCTTCCAGACACCCGTGTCTTTGTCTTCGTAATTGGGGTCGGTCTCGGGCTCTTCCAGTGCCTCTTGGATGGCATCCGGATCGAGGTCCAACGTTGAGGCGTTCGGGTCGGACTCTTGTGGTCGTTCTCTGTCAGACTCGACAGTGTGGGTTGCACGAAGACGAAATCCTTCGCTTCGTGCAATACGATCTACAACGAAAATGTCGAGGTCGTACTTCGTAGCTAGCTCGTTGAGAGTTGGCTGGGGATCACCGTCCTCCCAAGAACGAAGCTCCGAAACTAACTTTCGGACTTTCTCTTGGCTTACGTGATAGTCAGGCATCTACTACCCCCACACTATAGGTTGGACGATGCACAAACTACCGTCCATAAAAAAACGATCCTACGTGGATCGCAGGGTCGCAGTTTCACCCGCTGATAAAATGTCAGCTTCGCAACATACTCGGGTGGGTTTAGGGTGAAGGCGCAAGCATCGCTTTGTCCTTCCAGTAGAGGACAGATTCCCGAAGCGCGGCTTCGAACTTTTCCGGGGACATCTTGGTCGCGGTGCCACCGCTTAACTGGAAATGATTGGCGATCAAAGTCGTCGGACTCATCGGCATATCGCCTTCAACGATGTTGCCGAGCAAAGTGATGATGTCCCAATCAGCACCCGTTCTGGGCTCGTCACGCTCTTCCAAGATTTCCCGAGCATAGAGAACAATATCCACGCACTTGCATGGAGACTTGGTTCGACCCTCCGAACAAACGTAGATCGATTTACGTGGTTCTTCCCCATCGTCACGAGAAGTGAAGCTACCAACGAATTTATCCCCTTCCTTGAGCTGGACGACACCACAGAAGAAACCCTCAGGGTCGACAGGGACCAGCACGACACCGTCACGATAGCCGGGTCGGCGTTTGTCCCAGTTCTTCCGAACCATGTCGGGGAGAATGGACCACCCCATCACGATCTCGAAATGGGTGAAAGGGCTCTCGGCGGTGTGTCGCTTTCGAGCAAAGTCGCTGATGCCGATGGAGAAATTGTCGGTCATGTTTTGTCTCTATGTTTTCTACGAAAGGTGCTTGGCTCTGACACTTTTGTCTGAAGAAGATAGGACCCTATCTCATTTCAGGACCAAAGGTCTAGTAAAAAAAGCGTCGGCCGCGGGAGGGGCGACCCATCCCCTCCCCGCCGACTTTCTGTGTGTTTCATGACAGGCAACTCAGGCCCTCTCGGCTATCTGCAAAGATCGCCTAGAGAGGGGATCATACCTGGACCAGTGGATCTTAGCTGGCCTACCCTGTCTCGGGATCTCCCCGAGCACCATTCACAAAAACCTTCTTGCAAGAAGATGCACCCCTACCCTACCCACAAACCCGCCACCTGACAAGGTTCGTTCACGCGCCTATACTCTTTCTCAAAGTAGGAAGACATAATATATGGTTGTCGTCGTTATTAATGGTTTTTTCGGAAACCGTAAAAAACACCTTGACGTATCGGATATTTTTGATCAGGAGGTTCAAAAAATCCCTAACGCCGAAAATATCACCGTCATCAAAACCCGGGGAGGGTCTGGAATCGGCAAACTCAACCGTATTTTCCGCCGGCTTAAGGAATATTCCAAACAGGATAGAGTCCTCCTGCTCATCGGAAAGAGTTATGGGGCCCACTGGTGTGTACGGCTGCTCTGGAAGCTTGCGAACTGTGAGCGCCTTTCCGACTTCCGTGCTGTGGCCATGGTGACTGTCGACCCTGCATTCACTCTGTCCAAGATGCAGAAAAAGACCAAGCCCATCCCGAAGATCAATTATGCCAAGAACTTCCACCAGTACGGCTACCGCTCCGGCTACCTCTTGGGGCCTCCAGCTGAGAACACCGCGCTCAAAGGGAAGCATTCGACTCTCGAAACGCGACATGAAGTTCGCAAAGCGATCTCAGACCTCCTCTTGTGGGGCCACGCGAAGCGTAAAAAGCGCTAAACGGGTAGAAGGATTGATGGTCTCCACTCCGATTTCACCGAATGAACGCTGGGAAGCTGGCGTCCCTCACGACCCTCGCTCCATCGAGATCTACGAGAGCATCGCGCTCATCGACTTCCAGCTCAACAACGACTACTTCGGCTGGAAGCACGGAGGGGACGGAGACAACGGGGAGATGCTCATGTACCTCCTGGACGAACACTTCGCTCGTCAGGACCTTCCCTAAACTGCGTCAACCGCGCAGTTTATTTCCGGGAGTCGATGATGACCCGAGCTAGGGCATGAATCTCGTCTTCCGACATGTGCCCCTTCTCGTCCATCTTCTGATCGATCTTACGATCCATCCACTCCAGGGGCTCGTGAGGATCGACGCCAATCAACTCACGAAGAGCTTCCTTCAACTCCTCACGAGTGATCTCCAGCTCAGGGAGCTTCAGGGTTCGACGTAGGGCGGGCCAATAGATCCCGCCATCGACCTGCTGCCAGTTCTGGAAAACCTCGTCAGCAGCCCCCTCTAGCCATGAGGGAGTGTTCGTCGCAATCATCCCCGACTGCCCCATTCGAAGAACAACCAGATGTCCTTCGAACTCGATGCTTGTCACAGCACCGAGGAAAACGGGTTCGAAGTCTTCGCTCACCAACATACGCTACCCAGCTTTTCGTTCCTCGTTCAAAACGGGCCACACGTAAGGGAGATCATCAGGCTCGTCCCATCCCCACTGGCTGTAGAACTCGGGGTTCTTGCGTAGGAGATTGGAACGATGAGCAGCATGGAACTCAGGACAGCCGAGCCAAGGCGGCATCCGGACACGACCTCCGGAGCGCAGCAAGGGTATCGAGTTCCGGTACCCACGAGAGACCCATTCCTGGATGATGGTGTTCCGGTATCGACGCAACGCGGGTTCGTAGCCTTCCCACATGAGGGCTGCTGGGTGATAACGCCAGCCGCCTCCTTCGGTGAGGGCTTTGAGGAGTTGGTTGCACTCGTTTCGCTGGTTCCCCAGACGACGCCAGTCGAGTACCGATGCGGACTTTTTGAAGTCCGGATAAGGCAAAAAGGTTTGCATGAGATAAAAGGTTCGGGCAGCAGTGAAGGCGAGCGCTTGCCTCACTATTGAGGCTCCCATGGACCTGCTGCGGGGACTTTCACTAACGAGGCCCGTTCAGCTTCCCCGGCTCGTTCCCCATACTCCGAACGAAGGCTATTCGTCGCTGAGAAGGTTTCCTTCTCGGAGGCTTCGGTGGATCGCGGCCTGAAGCTCGGCGACTGTCATGTTGTCGATCTCGTCAGGTTTCAACCCGAGACTCAAGAGTTCACTGATCTTCATGTCAAGGACATTGGGGTTGACCCTCTGCTGGAGTTTCTTCCGGAAAGTGACGAGTCGTTGCTTGACCCACCCGCTCCAGGTCTTGCCCAAAATCCAAGCCTCCCCTTTCGGGAAGTCCTTCCGGATGAAAATCTTGGTTTTCCGATCATCCCCCCCGCTCCGATGCGACCTCCAGAGTAGCTCGTCGGTGTAGTTCCCATGAAGGCCCTTCGGCAGGTCCAGCGGCATGACATTCTGAAGAGCGGAGTAATCTTGCGTAGAGCCGAAGATGCAACGGACATGAACACCACTGTTACGCCAGCTCATCTCCAGCGCTTTACGCAGAAGCGCAGGAGCTAGCACGTACTGACCGTGCCCGTCCTTGGCTTGCAGAGGAACTTCAGGATCTTGCACCCGCTCGATGAGGTGCTCCATCTCAGTCCCAACTTCGAAGTCGAAAGGGTTGGGGAAATGGTTACGGTCGTCCGCTCTGATAGAGCGATAGTCGGGGACGATGCGGTAGTCTTTGTAGACCTGCTTCGCTTTCCACTCTTCTTCTTCCGGCTTCCACCCCTCCTCATGCTTCTTCGGAATGAAGTAGGGCATCTCCCAAAGCGTGTCATCTGCGGTATCTCGAAACACAACACGCCACGATTGGGATGAACGACCATACGAATCGTTCTTTTCCACCAAAAGAACGTCCTCACTCCTCTCTGGCCCACGGGGGTAGAAGAGGCGTAGCGACTCTAGGTACTCGTAAGGGAACGTTCGTGAAGTGGCCATAAGACTCACGGGTTCTACACGGAGGCCACAGGAGTTTGGGCCTCAAACGACAACAGGAGCCCCGTAGGCCCCCGTTTTCGTTCGTGAAAAGTTGATCCCTGAAATAGGGAACCGAACAGCAGTGAAGGCGAGCGCTTATCGGATAATCCCGACCCTCAAACTGAGGACCTGCTGCGGGGCATGGTAACTGACGAGGTAACCAACCCCGGCTCGTTCCCCATTCGGCTCACAACCACCCTACCAGAAAGAATGCCGGGTGGGTACGAAAGATGATTTTTAGCCGGCCCGCGGGCACGCTCTAGTACCGCATCGGAGGCCCAGGCTTGGGGTCCCAGAAACCACCGCTAGGGAATCGGACACCATTACACGGCGCTCGGTACGCTGGTTCTGGAGTCAGCTCACTGAGCGCCCAGAGAATCTCAAAGTCGATCTGAGCCTTGATCAGCTCCTCTTCGCTTAGAGGACGCAGGAGATCATCTAAGACGTCCGACATGTGTGGACTCTACCACACTAGCGGGCAAAAGCGCCTGACAACCCGGCAACCATCAGATCCGCAACGAAAGGCGTCTCTTCACTGGCAAGGTAGTCCTCGATTCCGGTGGAGAAGCCTTCTGCAAGTTTTTGGCGACCGAGGGGCCCACGCAGGAGGGACCGGAACTTTCTAGGGAGGCTCGCCCAAGGTTCGTTGAGGACCCACGTGAGCGGCCAGAATGGACCGTAAGGGCTTTTGACGCGGACCCACTGCCCTGAGTCCTTGGCAGCTGCCCACCGCCTCATAGGGAGCAGGTGGACGGTAGCAGCGCCTTCAGACTCGATGATGAACCCAATAACGCGTTCCTGAGCATTGTCGTAGGCAGTGACACGGTTGCCACGTCCTTGTTGACGCAGGGTGTGGAACCACTCCCCAGCGTCTTCGTAGACGATGCGGGTGCACGAATCCGGAAGCCACTCGTTCATCAGAGGTTCGTCTTCTTCAGCTCACAGACCCCACGAACCAAATCGTGGAGATCAGACAAAAGGTCGTTTTGTTCTACGTCCGAAAGCTGCCGGAACCGTACTGGCTCCACACCGCTGTAAGCATCGCCAATCCCGTGTTCGTGGGATCCGTACGTGATGTTCTCTGCTTTGCGGATGAGATCCATCAAGTCACCAAGATTCATCGTATTCTCCTACGTAAAAGGAACTCAGGCAGCAGTGAGGATGAGCGCCTACCCACCATTGGGCTCTCTGTTCGCGTTGAGGCGAGACCTGCTGCGGGGGTGAATTTCTGACGAGGATAGTCAACCTCGGCTCATTCCCCTCAGGACGACTGAGTTCTGGAGACCCAAAGCTTACCCTGATTTTTCGATTTTTGTCAACCCCTCAGGAGAAAACCCACCAAAGAAGCGTCATCACGACGAGAATACCCACGGTCAGGTCCATCACGAACCGAAGCGATTTCCAGAATGATTTCCAATGCCATAGCTGGCCGGCAGGACTCTCGGCCCACTCCTGGCTGAGAATGTCGTACGTGCGGCGCTCATCTGGCGTCATCACTCGGCGCTCACGGATGGCCTGCGCTAACTTACGACGCTGCTCTTCTGTCACTCGGGATTCCATCAGTATTTCCGTCCTGTCCGGGGGTCTATTCGTTTTTGTCCAACACGACGACGCACACAGTTTTGCGCCCCATTGATCAGCATCACGAAGGGAGCACAAAGAGTCCAGAAGAAACCCACGATCGGACCCGCGGTCGTCGGCGGATCTTCCTCATCGCTCATTGTTCGCCACCAAGGACATTCCGACGTACCCGAACCCCTTGAGCGTCCAGTGAACTCCAGGAATCGTGCCTCCCCTTGCTCCCCACCCAACCATGCTGGAAGCAAAGTGACTCAAGAATCTGTAACTCTCTTCCGATCGCTCCAGGCCCAGACGACTCAAGAAAGCCCTCCCCACCGTCGCATCCATCTCCGCAACCTCAGGTTTGTTCCCGTGGCAGATAATGGGAGCTTGATCGTAAAACGGCTGGTAGCGTCTGGCCACCGTCGCCAAGAGACGTTCGAAGATGTCGACCACTGCTTCATTCAGATCCTCCGGGTCCTCCATCGCGTCATAAAGCGGATTTGAAGGTGTCAGAAGATCCATCAGCATACCCAATGTCGTTTGGTTCATGTGGAAGTCACAGACGGTGACTCGTTCTCGTGCGGCTACCATAGAGTTCCTCGAATCGTGGCTAACTCGATCCACATTGGGATCCACAGGACATACGCCACATGGAGAAGGAGGCGTTGGAGCCTCCAGTTCCAGAGTTCTTGCTCAAGCTCAGTCATCGTTTCCTCGGTCTCTTGTGTCCCTTGATGCGACGGTTCGAATCCTTGAACGTCGGGTCCTTCTTGCTCACCCAGGAGACGAACTTCTGGATGTGCTCGTTCTCCCCGTAGACCGCCCAGACACGCTCAGGTTCCCCGTCACAGTCGGAGTAGATCCTGGCCAGCTCTGCCTCACTCCACACCGAATGGACCTTGGAGTGGCAAATCGCGTGCACGTCACAAGGCGTCACACCTTTACCACCCTTGAGTTTGGGTAGGAGGTGATGCTTGTTGACGGAACGCCCTGGCACCATCGGTCGGCCACATAGGGGACAGGGGTCATGCTCCATCTGATTTGACCTTCTCCCAGGTCTCATCGTCTACGACGGCCCCTGTTGCCACATTGTACATAGAACGTATAATCGCCTCCCTCAAACCATCGAAGGCTCCGTGTGCTCTGGCGACTTCGATGAGCTTTTGCCGTCCCTCTTTCGTGGAGACGAGGCCTGCTACGAGTTCCAGTTTCTCTTCGTTGGTGAACATGAGATCGAAATAAAAGGTTCGGGCAGTAGCGAGGACGAGCGCCTCAACCCCACCATTGGGGCTACCATGAAGCAAGGTCTACTGCGGGGTAATGATAAGGGTAACGAGGGAAGGACGAACCCCCGGCTCGTGGCCCCCTAGACTGCCTACGCAAGCAAGGACAGCCTACCGAACGAGCTTGTGTTCCGTGACTGTCTCGACAGTCAACTGCTCCATTTCAGCTTTGAAGTCTTCTTTGGATTGCGTAAGAGGGCGACAATACCGTCCCAAGCCGTACAGGAGGTAACGGAACCCATTCTGCCGGATGGAGATCCGGGTTTGATGAAGGGCAAGATCATTAGCGTAAACCTTTCTGAAGTAGCGCCCGGTGGCCGTGTCCACACTCCACTGTCTTTTTAGCCACTCTCCTTGAGTGTTCAAGATGTTGTCTGTGAACGACTCCAGTTTGCCCGAACGATCCATGCTCATGTGGTGGTCTTCAAAAAACAAAGGGAACCCCTCCCGGACAGGGCCATGCGGGCCAATGGAGTACCACCAATCGTGGTTGGTGAGGTTCAGCCGAGGTCCGACTCGAATCCGTCGAAAATGGGTGCTGGTGTCCACCCCGATCTCAACGACCGTGCGAACGAGAGGGAACTCCCTCCCGATACCATCAAAGGAATCGTCCTTCGTAACATGCGTCGTCCAGTGACGCTCCAGGATGGTGACTTTTGGCTCAGACATCCGCTTCCGTCCCTCCTTCGATTCGGATGCATTCCGCGTTGAGGAAGAACTCCTCATCAGAGAGTCCGCTTATTTTCCAGGCTCGACCTACGCCTCGGATGAGACTGCGCTTGTCCCCGTGTTTGACGAAGAGAATCGTCCGGTGCATCACCATGTTCGTCCAATCCATTCCCATGACGTAACCGCGCTTCTCAAATCTCCGGGCCATTACCTTCAGAAGTTCTGTCTCCCGTGTCTGACTCTCCCCCACCCTGCTCATGTCTACGGAGGGCAGCGAATGAAGTGGGGGTCTCTTACAGACCACACCCTTTCTCCCCAGAGTGAACCACCACGAATCCGACACGATACTTGGCTGACCAAACTCAATTTTGCGGATGGAAACCTCCTCCGTCAAAGTCAGTTCGATCGCCGAATGCAACAGCCGGTACTGTTTCTCCGTCTCCGGGTCCGTGTAGGTCTCCCAGCGTCGCTCAATCAGTCGAGTCTTCATCTCAAGTCTTCTACACGGGGCGATCCGTTGATCCCTCTCCAAAGCCTTTTAGGCTTCCCAGAGCCCGATTTCTCGGGTACGGTGAATTGATCCCATGGCTAAACGAACACCGGCACAAATCGTCATCCTGCGTATCGCTCGCTCCATCGCCCTGGCTGACAAGGTCGGCGAAGTCGCCAGCGATCTCTTCGACATCGCCAAAGATCACGACATCGATCTCGGCGATTTCCAGATCCTCGATGAAGACTCGGAAGAGTACGGCGAGCTATGTACGACCAAACTCGATGCCGTACTCAACCCTCCTGCTCCAGAGACTTTCGAAGAGTTCCTCCTGCAAGAGCAGCTGCGCCCAGGAGCCATCGCCTATCTCACCATGCCCATGTGGCGACGGTGGGCCAAGACGTTTGATTGGCCGGGAGATATCGAGGCATTCATCCAAAGCTGGGAAGACAAAGGCTACCTGGAACGACAGTGGGAAAATCTCGATGTCGATGATGACGAATATCCCATCGTGGACGAAGACCATCCCGATGCGTCCCCCTTCTGGTCCGGAACCGAGAAGCTCAAGAAAGCCATCGAAAGGTCCTAATGCCTACGTGGAAAGAGAAGCTCGCGGACTGGGTCGCGCTGCTCATTCTCCTGGCATTCGGCGTCCTGTCCACGGCGGCTTCTCTGTTCGCTGCCACCTACTTCGACGGCGTCTGGTCCGTCCTGTGGTCCCTCATCACCATGGGACTCATGTGGTTCTTGTGGATTCTGGCGAGCTACATCATCAATGGTGTCCCAGAAGATGAAGTCGAAGACGTCCACGAGGATTTCCTCTAAGGGCCTCCGGCCCCAAATTTTCTGAGCCCTATTTTTGGCGCAACTTTCGCACTCGGAACCCCACGTTTTTCGCAGGGACTCTGGCTAAAGCCGTTCCCAGTCGATTTTCCCGAGGAAATTCGCACCACGCTTCACGAAGTAAAACGGCAAAGACACGGTCTTCCTCCCATCGAGGCCCCGTGTCTTTTCCATGATCTCATCGAAGTCGTCCAGAAGGATCTCGATGTGCCCATACCCCTGTAGCTTCAGCACAGTGCGGGCACGACTCCGACCCGTGTACGAATACTCGTAGGTCGCCACCACCTGGATCCGAGCCTCTTCCGCGTCTCTCCACACGAGATCATCGTAGTGGACGCCTTTCTCGTTCCCCGCGACTTCGTACTGTTCGATACCCTCGATCGGGTACGTCACCAGATTTCCAGCGGGGGTAAAGGGAATGAGAACCTGCTTCTTGGCTTTCTTGGCCATCTCATTCCTTCTACCCCTTGAGGACTTTCACGCGACCCCTAAATCCCAGTCGGCGTAACTTTCATCTTCGTTGTACTCCCCCACCCACTTCACGAACTCTTCCCCACCCATGAGCTTGCGAAGAACTTCGTTGAACAACCAGATCTTGTGATGCTCCCCGTCACACATCGCGTTGTTCTGAATCAATGCGACCACCTCCTCAATGCGTTCCTCAGGCGACGCTAGTGATTCCGGCGCCTCCGTGATGTCCCGGTACCGAAGCGCGTACGTGTGACCGTTCTCGTCCTCACACTGGACCGTGTACCAAACCGCACCCTCCTTACGCTTCGGGTCCTCCCCGACCATCGTCACAATCGTCCCCATCGGAACGCAGTAGGTGTCGTCATGGTGGTCGTAGGCGTCCTCCATCGTGATCATTCGCTGTGGGAAATCCATAGTCACGAGTTCTACACCGGAGCAATGAGAAAGGCCGCTTACGCGACCCGCCCATCTAACTGATTTTCCTGAATAAAAGGTCCAAGGTGACAGTGAGGCCAAGGCTCCTACCGGATGATCCCGGCTTCTCTACGAGGACCTGTCACGGGCACTATGTTCGTAACGAGGGAAATCCAAAGAAACCCCGGCCTGTTGCCCATAACTCTTGGACGAAGTTCAACCCTCTGAAAGCATTCGACGTTCCTCACTTGCCTTGAGGGCCGGGTTCGAAGGCCACAAAAACACGAACCCGCCCATCACCAAAGTCTCAATCAGACACGCCAGTAAAGCCGTTGTCCCCGAAATGAGACCCAAACCCCACGCACCCAGCAACATCACATACGCCCATCCCCATCCTCCGAAAAGAAGACGACGCCGTCTCGGAGACAACGCCGTCTCGGAGACATCGGATTGTTCATGAAGACTCCCCCAACGCCTTTTGTTGCTTCTCCCGGCTCTCTGAAAGCCTCTCGTAGCTCGTCTCGGGATACCATCGGACTACTCAAACCAAAGCTGGTACACGGCTATTCCCATCGCAAATCCCGTCCAGTACACGAACAACCAAGGCCCATAACGCTCCCACCACCTGCGACGTCGAGTCTTCTCCCAGTCCTTCATCGCTTCTTAGGTTTCCTCTTCCGAGGGTTCGGCTTCCCCAACCGTTCGACAGGGACCGACGCTAGCGCCTCTCGTCCCTCCTTCGTCAAATCCAACCCCGCTCCACCTTCCCCCTGTGACTCGATGTACCCCCGTGCCACAAACGAATCCAAGGTGTACACGTGATGACCGCGCTCCTCCATCAGCTCCCTGCCAAACCCCGGACCATTGCGAGCAAACTCCTCCAAGGACCACACCTGTTGATCGCTCAGCCTCAAAACGCCCTCGTACTGCTCCACAAGAAAACCTGACGCTTCGTGAGTCCCATGCCGTCGACAAACCTCTGACAAGCCTCAAACGCCTCCTGGACCGTCTCACGATCCGCCCTGCCCGAGACATTCACCCCTAAGTAGGCCACAGCCACATCGTCCCCCATGTCCGAGTCCGTGAACACTTCCAAGTCCTCCAGGTACTTAGGTGAGGCCGTCTCCTCCACCCATTGACTATGAGAGACGCCAGGGTCCTCTACAGACCACAATTCGGCGATCTCAGGGACGTAGGCTTTCTCTTTGCGCAGTCCCCGAACCAGACGCTCGTAGTACGCCTTGAACCCGTCCGTGGGAATGGGCCGCTCTTCTTCGACGTAGGCAAACTGGTAACCGCAGTCCGAACAGTACTTGCCCTCTTCCCCCTGTGTCTTACAGGACGCACACAGGGCCTCTTCCGTCAGACGGATGGTCTCGATCCGCCCCGTCCAAAAGTCGTCGTGACGGACGCGGAATCCCACAAGGACTTGTGCTTCGTACTCGACTCCCATGGGTCGTTTACCTCCACCTAGTCCTTGTCCAGTTCCTCTTCCAACTCTTGCTCGATCATCTGCATCCCACGATCAATGCACTCTCGTACAAGCTCGTGGATGTCCCCAGACGCCAATCGCCGAAATTTCCGGCTCTTTTGAAGACCCCCGTGCAGCTCCGAAGCCGCCTCCGCCAAGGTCCCCGTGATCGTCACCCGGTACGTGTGATGTCCAGGCTCACCGCTGCGGCGCTTTGAAGAGGTCTCTTTGGGCTTTCGTGTACGACTTGGCTTTGCCATACACCCACACTACCCAGAGATCCGGAACCCCAAGTCGGGCTTTTCGATCAGGCCGAAAACCCCAGTTTCAGATTCCCTTACGTGCGCGCGCACCGGCCATTTTCAAGAAGGCCCTTGTTCGCGCTTCGTATCGGACAGGAGCTTGGGCCGGTGTTTGAAGAATTCCGTGAGCCATGCTTTTCGTGCCGGCGTCATCGGCAGCTTCTTACGTGTGCAAGAAATCTCCTCCGAAACCAGAGGGGGCAGAGGAACGGTTCGCCAATCAGCCATGTCTCTAGCCTACCTTACGAGGTATCAGGCGTCGCGGGGTATCTGGAAAGACGTACTCGTCCCCGTCAAAGGCCTCAAGCATCCCAGACCATACTTGAATGGATGCGGAGATCCCCAAGCGTTTCGCCACGTCGGAGACCGTCTCGAACGCTTTTTGGATGTCCCCGAGTGAGGCGCCCGTTTCCAAGCGAATCCCCAAGCAGTCCTTGTCCGTTCCCACCTGTCGGTACAGGAGCACGGGCTCCCGTTCCACAAGTTTGATCTTTCGATGCCACCGGGCCCCTGACCCGCTCCCTCCTGGGCGCGACATCCACATCCCCTCCATCTCCTCCAAATCCCGCACGTCCTTGACGTAGTGAATCTTCATCGTGGGCGCTTGTTTGTCCTCCAGCGCGTCGTAGTAGGCCCGGAAATTCGTTGTCGGGGTCGTGAACGTTCGATGTCCCCCTGTGCAGAAACCATTCCCATCGTCCATGCAGTATTTCCCGTACGGGCCCTCTTTTCCGCATTCCGGGCACCGGGGCTCGTGCACCCAGACATTCTCGGTCTCGTCCGTCCAAAAGTCCGAGTGTTTGGCTTCAAACCCAATTACGGCGAATTCCCCAGGCATCTCGCCTCTTGTACGCCGAGAACCCCAGTTTCAAATCCCCTTAACGCGCGCTCCCGGCGATTTTAGGGGGTTTGGGCCCGGAATCCGAAGATTCAAATGTAGTTTCAGATTTGATCCCTCGAAATTATTACAGGTTGGATAGGCCCCATCTGGGGGGTGCGGGACCCGCGCGGGTTTTTCTATACGGTTTTCGCGCTAAATTGCCCGGACGGGGGGAGGGGTGTTTAGCGACGTATGCGCAGGTGAGATCCGGGTGAGCCTGGGGTGAGTCGGCTCCGCTAATCACCTCAGCCGGTGGGAGTCTTGTTTAGCGTGGTCTGCGCTGGCTAGGTGGCTGAGGCGAGCCTAGGGGGGTGGTCACAATCGAGCACAGCCACGGCGTTAGGCTGGGGTGAGCTGGCTAGGCGTCTGGCTCATGGCTGAGGCTTCACAGGGGAGCCCACAAGCGGCGTTAGGGGTGGGGGAGGTCTCAGCACAGCTCAGGGACTAGCCACGGCGTTAGGGGGCTCCCTGTGGGCTGGTATGGCTAGGGGGTCCCGGCGTTAGGTGGGTGGCCTAGGGGGGAGGGGGTCTCCAAGGTGGCTAATCCAGTTGCATCGAGATTGCCCAAAGCGGCTAGGGGTGTAGCCGGGTCATTCGTGAAAAGGCGGCGTTAGGCTAGTGATTCCAGGGGCTAAGCTATTGGCCTGAGATTAGCAGGCGTTAGGGGATGCAATGTCTGATCTGTCCCTTCAAGTGGCGTTCTGGGTTGGTTCCCTGCTGGTGATCGGTGCCTGGGGTATGAGTGCCTATTTGGTGCTGTGCATGGCTGTGGCGGCCCCCTTTGTGTGGGTGGCTACAGAGGGGGAGGGCTAGGGGAGTGGCTACGGCTAGGGAGCTAGCTAGCGGTCTGCTGTTATCGGTGGGCCTGCTGGTAGGGGTCCCGGCGTTAGGGGGTCTCACAGGGGGCTTTGTGGCGCTCATGGTGGGGGCTGGATTGTGCCGGCTTGCCTGGGGAGGGCCTGTATAGGGCCCCGTATATAGACCCCCATATAGGGGCCCCCTGTGAGGGGCGAATTTGGGTCCTGGCGTTTCGGCGTGTAGGGCCTTTTTCGGCGTGGGGTGGCTACTAGTGTTGTTTTGAGATTGTGCAAAACGGCTAGTGTAGTAGCCGGCGATAGGCGGGGCCGGATTTGGGGGCCTAGTGATTTCAGGTATTTAGGTGAGATTGTATTCTGGCACGGGGATAGCATTTACTCAGGGCAATCATGGCAACCTTCACCGCTGTTCTCACCGTCTGTTTCTTCGTCATGGCTTGCCCCGCCAAGCACCTTCCCAGCTACCAGCGCGGAGGATGGGGCAAATACGCTGCCTAGGCGTTAGCCTCCCAATCGACCCCGGCCCCCGGATCGCTTCTGTAGCGTCGGGGGTTAGGGCAGTAGAGAGACCCTCAAATCATGGCTACTGAGACCAAGACCCAAATCGCAATTGATTACCTCGTGCTTTGTGGCCGAAATCAGGGAGACGCCTACCGTGCGGGCAAGGATGCTGAAATGGCGGTGCGAATCACCTTGGAGGAAAACAAGCGATTCAACGCTCACCAGCTTCGGGCCCCCTATGGAGCCCGCCCCACGAAAGCAATCAAGGCCGCTGCGGCTGCCGAGATTTCGCGCCTCTGGAACGAGGACTAGGCCGCTAGGCCCTTATTGACCCCTACCCCGTAGCTGCTTAGGTGGCACGGGGTTAGGGACGGGAAAGCGGCTAGGGCGGCTGTGGATGCGGTGGCAGAGATTGAGGGTCTGGCGGCGGATTTGGACGCACACGGCTGGTACATTTAACCGGGTGGCTACAACTGTTGCAGCGAAATTGTGCAAAACGGATAGTAGAGTAGCCACCGGGTGAGGGGTAGCTAGCTAAAAAGCTAATGATTTCAGGTTATAGGGTATTGGCATAAGATTGGCATTCTTAGGGGGCATCATGGCAACCCTGACCGCTCTCGCTACCGCTCTCGTTTGGACCTCACTTCTGGCTGGCCCGGCTCTGGTCGTGGTCAAGGTGGTCAAGGCTCACAAAGCGGAGCAACACGCCGCCCGCCTCCGCCGCATGGCTACCATGGGAGGCCCTAAGACCTACCGCCTCTAGAGGCGAGGCCCCCGATTGACCCCCGCCCCCGTAGCCTGCAAAGGTGCGGGGTTAGGGCAGTGGGAGACCCCGAAAATGAGCCAAACCGATTTCGCCCTTCAAGCCGTCCGCCGTTCCCTTGCTAGCCGTGAATTCCCGTTCCCTGTGAGCGTGCGGCGCATTGCAGCCAAGTCCCTAGCGATTCAGCTACATTCGCGCTTGCCTGATGATTCCGGGACCGTGCGGGTGCATGCGTGGGGGTTCGCAGACCCGGCGGATCTCGTAACCTTGGACTGTCCCAAATTCCGGGCCTGTGTCGAGGAGGCGACCCGCACGGCCAACCAACTGACGCACCTGGGGATTGAGCTAGTCTCGGCCCGCTAGGGCCCCCTGTGAGCCTCGTTCTGGAGGTGGCCGGTACACTCGGACCCCCGGAGCACCCCGGCCCTTGTGGGGCATTCTGAGGCGTCTCAGCGGGTGGATAGTATTGTAGTCAGGTAATCGGCAACTGTAGCCGCCACTAGCCATGATCCCGGTGGTTACAGTTGCCGATTTTCCTAATGATTTCAGGTTATAGGCTTTGGCCTGGGGTGTGCAGTGTTAGGGGGCACAATGCAGCCTCTCGGAAAGACTCGAATCCAGCACGGCACCAAAAAGCGCAGCAAGCGCGAGAAAGGGGAGCGCAAGGCTCAAAACTCTGGGGCCCGTTCTAAGGCCAAGGTGGAGGCTAAGCGCTACCGCTAGGAGCTTCCCCCGATTGACCCCTACCCCCGTAGCCCTGACAAGGGAGCGGGGGTTAGGGGGTGCAAGCTATGAGAATGCGACACTTTGAAAAGCATCTAGACCACGCCGAGGCGGGCTTGTCTGCCGCTATGGAGCGGGCCGGATTTGAGCCCTCCATCACGCTGGCTCATGGGTTCCTCAGCCGTCCCCACGGGTGCACCCCCCACGGGGTTGCCGTGTACGGTCCCGACGCGGAGACGGTCAACCGGGCCGCCCGGTGGGTTGAATCCTGGGGAGCCAAGCACCAGTTAGCAGAGGACCCCGGTGGGGTGATCGAATGCGGCGCCCTGAGTCGGGAGACCCTCAGCCTGCAAACCGGACCCTTGGCGGCTCGTGGCCCCTGTGTGGCGTTCGTCGTGTTTCACCGGGGATGGTTCGACTAGGCAACTATTGTAGCCACGTAATAGGCAACTCT
>Ga0114925_10000390_pt1 | contig 18991 bp, 18 predicted proteins | sample SumtaG_2_FD_87287 | JGI IMG/M metagenome (GOLD analysis project Ga0114925, IMG submission 87287) | Deep subsurface microbial communities from Indian Ocean to uncover new lineages of life (NeLLi) - Sumatra_00607 metaG | ecosystem: Environmental > Aquatic > Marine > Oceanic > Sediment | place... | reverse complement strand
TCAGTATGACTGAAAAAGATGTCATAACAAAAATAATTTTAAAAAGGGGAATGGTTGTGAAATTTAAAAGTTTTTTTTGTATGGTTCTTGTGCTGCTAAGTTGTGCATCGATGCAGGGGATTAAGTTTTATTTAAAGTGGAAAGAAAACAAGTTTGAGATTTCCAAAGAGGCTGTTGAAAAAGCGGTTTATCTGCAAGGCTGGTACGATAAGTATAAAGATCTAGAAAAAGCTGATAAAGATTACGACAAACTTTTTGACAAAGATGGTAATTTTGTTTTTGATATTAAAATACTGTTGTCAGGGTTGGTTTTGCCGAATGGCAAGGCATTTCTTGATTTGATTGATAAAATAGATATTGAATCGGTTGTAGCTTTTTTGGATAACCCAAAAAGTACTCTTTTGCTAGGGGGAAAAGCTTCAAGTGCTCGAAAGCTCGCTGTTTTTACAATTTTTGCAGAAGAATTTGGAAATAAAGATGCGCTTAAAGCGTGTTTTGATGTGCTGCGCAAACAACTATCGCAAGAGCAGCTTGTTAAGTTTTTAGAAAAAGATTCATCATATTTATATTCTATATCAGAGTTTGTTCCGGGTTGGATGTTGAATGATTTTCAGTTTCCTCTTCAAAAACCATATTTTAAAAACATCGAAAAGGAAACATTTACCATTTCAGCAAACAGTGAAGATTTTAAAATTGCTGCCTGGGATGATAAAAGAAATGGAGTTTTGTGTGTATACAAAAGTTATTGGCAAGGTCTTTCCGATGAAACGGTAAAAAGAATAGAAGAAAGAAATCTATCTGAAGTGGATGAGTTACGTTTTTTAAGAACAGCTTTGCCAGAGCGAACGAGGCAAAGATACATGGAAAGATTTTTACCATTTGGAGATACAACTGTTGAAGCTAAAAAAATTAAGAAGAATATGTATGAAAAAATAGTGGAAAATCTTGGGAAAAAATGTGGCAGAGTTTCAGGTGGTGTTGTTTCTTGTGCTTTGAAGTACAGGTATTTTGTTACATATGAAGGAACAAGTTTAAAGTTATATTCATTTGATTACAAAAGCAAACCGTTAATAGAAGGGCGAACAAAAGGAAAGATTATAGATGTTTTTGTTTCTCTAAGTGGTGCAAAAATTGTTGTTGCACAAGAAATTGTTCCAGCAGAATTTGGTGGTTTTGATGAGGTATCGATTACTGTTATTGATTTGAATGTAGCCTCTTTTCTTTCAGGGATATTTAGGCAAGATCTTGTTTTAGCAGCACTCAGCGCATACAAAGAAAAATACAAAAAACCATTTGTGTACAATTCAAGAAATGAACGAATAGGGTGGTTATCAGAGGAAACAAAGAAAAAACTATTTAAAGCTAATTTACTGGAAAAAGATGGTCCTGAAGAAAAAAGAATAAGAGAAAGAAAGAAAAAAAAGCGAGCAGAGGAGCTTTCTGAAGGCATCTAAAAATTCTATCAGTTTCTGATTAAAAGGGCGGCCTTAAACGGGCCGCTTTTTTTTTGTTCTGGTTTTTTGTTGTTTCAGTATACTTGCGGTAGTTAACAAAAAGAGGGAATATCATGAATAAGCAGAATCTTAAAGAACAGGTTAAGCAGTACTGGAACAACGCAAGTTGTGGTACAGAATCTACTAATCAGGAAAAGTTTTCAAAAAAATATTTTCAGGAAATAGAAGCATTTCGCTATAAAGTGGAACCAGAAATACATTTATTTGCTCAATTTACCCGATATCACGGAAAGAAGCTTTTAGAAATTGGTGTGGGAGCAGGAACAGATTTTGTGCAGTGGGTGCGTGCGGGAACGCAGGCGTATGGAATAGATTTAACACAAGAAGCTATTGAAAATACGGCTGAACGACTTGCGCTCGATGGCCTGAAGGCACAAGAACTGCGAGTTGCGGATGCAGAAAACCTTCCATATCAAGATAATTTTTTTGATGTTGTATATTCTTGGGGTGTTATTCACCATTCACCAGATATGCCGCAGTGTCTGAAAGAGATTGTTCGTGTTGTAAAACCGGGTGGAACCATAAAATTAATGGTATACAATCGCAGATCGTTATTTGCGTTTTATCGTTATTTGTTAGCAGGTCTTTTTAGAGGGAAACCATTTCAGCGTATTTCAACCGTGTTATTTAATCATCAAGAAAGTATGGGCACAAAAGCATATACACGTCGAGAAATAAAAAATATGTTGTCCTGTTACCGTGTTAAAATTAAACGGATACAGGCAACGGTGACACAACATGATCTGTTGTACTATAAATCAAGACCAATGCGTTGGTGTGCATATTTGGTGGCTTGTCTTTGTGGTTGGAACTCTGTCGGCTGGTTTATGACAATTGATCTTGAAAAAAAATGAAGAAAACAATTTCGATTGTTGTACCGGTTTTTAATGAAGAAGAAAATATAACGCTGCTGTATGAAGCAATCAAACATGTGTTGCAGCAAAATAAAAATTATTCCTACGAAATACTTTTTATTGATGATGGAAGCACAGATGGATCGTGGAATATTATAGAATCGCTATCAAAACAAGATAATCATATTCGAGCATTTTTATTTAGTAGAAACTTTGGTCATCAAGCGGCACTTATGGCAGGGTACATGCATGCACAAGGAGACGCTATTATTTCAATTGATGCAGACATGCAACATCCACCTGCGCTTATTCTTGATATGGTTCAAGCATGGGAACAGGGAGCAAACATTGTGTATGCACGCAAAGTAAATCGGAAAGATTTTTTTGCAAAACGATGGTGCTCCTTTTTATTTTATAGAATCTTGGATTGTGTTTCTGATACCAAAATTCCTCGGAATGTAAGTGATTTTCGTTTAATCGACAAACAGGTTTTGGCCGTGCTGTGTGCTTGCCCAGAGCAACCGCCGTATTTACGAGGACTCGTTGCTTGGACAGGATTTAAAGAGGCATTTGTTGATTGTCAGTATTTTGAACGGCATGCCGGCACAACTGGTTATAGCTGGAAGAAAATGTTTCAACTTGCTTGGAGTGGGGTTGTTGGATTTGCGTTGTTACCGCTAAGATTGGCTGCTTTTTTTAGTTTTATTCTATTTATCATTTCATGTTTTTGTGGTGTGTATTTTCTTGTTCAAGGTTTTGATGCAACCTTTTTGCTTTTAACAGTGGTTTGCATTTTTTTAAGTGTTCAGTTTTTTATTTTGTGGATGCTAGGTGAGTATATTGGTGCAATACATGTACAACAAAAAAGGCGGCCGTTATACATCATCAAAAAAAAGGTCGATCATGTTTGAAGTACATGTTATGCCAACTCGGTTACTGGAACTGAAGCAAGCGATTGCAGGATATGCAAAAACAGGAATAGAGTTGATCAGTTTTGATGGAAACAATTTTTTTCCAACGGGACTGAGTGATGATATTGGCTTGTATTATATTATTCCAAAACTTGTTTGCTTGTTTGATGTTTCACCTGAACTAGCTATTGCTCTTTTTTTTTACGGAATAGTCATAGCCTCTTGTTTGGTTGGTAGTATTGGTTTTCTTTTTTTCTGTAAAACCTGGTTGGCAAGAGTTTTTTCTGTTTTTTCACTGACAATGTTTTCGTATGTTTCGTGTCGTGGTATGACCGATGTGTATCTAGTGCAATCTTCAGTTGCTATTGCAATTATTCCTTGGACACTCTATTTTTTGCATAAAAAAAAAGTAATGATTTCTTCTTTGGTGTTTTTGTTTTTGTCAGGGATTGTTATCGGATATGCTCATTATATCCGTTCATTTTCAAGCTTTGCGGTTTTTTTATTTATTATTTTATCAAGCATGTTTCTTGTTGTTGATACATTGAAAAAAAAGTTGCTCTTATTTTGTGTATTATGTTTTGGTTTAGTTGTTCCTTTTGTTCATATCAATAATGTTATTGCAAAGAGAAAAAGTTTTTTGGGTGCACCTCTTGATACTTTTGAGCAAAAGCATGTGTTTTGGCATACCGTGTACGCAGGATTTGGTTTGCTACAAAATGATCTTGGTATCGAGTGCAATGACAATGTAATTATTAAAAAAATAGAGCAGGTTGAACCAGAAGCGGTTTACCCGAGTAAGTTATATGAGGCGGCAGCAAAAAAAGAGGTTATAAGATTATTCAAAGAACAACCTCAGTTTGTTATGCGCACACTTTTTGCCAAGCTTGGTATTATTTTTTACTATTTTTTATTGTTTGCGAATATCGGTTTATTTGCTGCATTTTTTGTACCAAAACCGCTCATGATTGATCTTATTTTTTTCATTTCACTATTGTTTAGTTCATTGTTTGGGTTTATTGCTATTCCTGGGCGTTATTATCTGCTCGGATTTTTAGCTTTTGCAGTATTGTATGCGATTATAAGTGTTGAATATTTTTTGCGTAAGTATAAAAAGGGTAAATGATGAAACGATATGTATTGCTATCTGTGTTGAGCATCTCTTTTTTCTGTATCACGATTGCAAATGGTGGGGATTCTAAAAAAATAAAACCATCTTCAAAAAAAACTGTTCTAAAAGAAGCTGTAACAGCAGGTTTTTCATTTGGTGCCTTTAGTGCAACTGCGTTGTACTATTTATCAAAAAAAGGATATTGGCTCATTAAAGAAACAAAAAATTTAGCATTGGCAGAACTCATTATTGTACCGGTTATTGCTCTTTCAACAGCGGTAGCTGATTACAAATACGGATTTTATTCAAGAAAAACATCCTCCGCGTATCTGAAATTTGCAAGCAAGATTATTTTAGGACGAGTAACCAATAATATGTTGCTTGATAAAATTATCGAATTAGCTGAAGGAACTGCAATTAGTATCATCAACCAGCTTATAGAATCGTATGGCTTTGATGATTCAGAAAAAGAGCTTGATATTCTAAAAGGTGATGTTCTCAAAGCTAGAGAATATTTGTTTGATGTTCTTGATGAAGAATCGGAAAAAGAACTGAAGCCAGAGGAGCTGAAGTTGTGTGTACGCAACAGGAAAAAGGTAGACAAGGTACTGAAAAAAATTGAAGCGACGCAAAAACTTGTTTCGTTCAAAAAGGAGTATGTCAGAGTACAGCAATTACTTACCAGAGGACAGCAGCTTTTGAATAGCAACAAAGGAGAAATTGCCGTTGATTCAGAACAATCCGCCGAGGCAATAGGTGAAAAAATGAAAAAACTTTTGCAGAAAAAGAAAACGTTGCCTTATTCGTGCGTTTCAGACAAAGAGTTTTTAGACTTGGTTAAGAAGTCAAAACGAGTTGTCAAAGATATTCGAATTCGCCAAAAACAGTATAGAACAAAAAGATAGGGTGCTAAAATTTTTGTCCATTAATATAAGGATTACAGTTTCATGAAGAAACAACATATACTTTTTTTATTTTTGATTTTGATGACGGGGCAATTTTATGCAATGCATGATGTTTCTCGTGAATATATGAGTATGGAAAAGCTTGAGGAAAAGTTTTTGGATAAAAAATTACAAAAAAAACTTGGCAATTTTTTTTGTAATTTTAATGGCCCTAAGAAAGGGCGGGTTAATTTTTTTGCCACCGAAGCAAAAAATTTTTGCAATTATATGATAGGATTAGATTTAGAGGTCAAGATGTTTTTACAGCTTGGTTACAAATGTAAATCATTAAGAAGTGCTTCCACATTTACTCGTTTAAATTTTATTAAAAAATATGGCCATTTAAGTTATTGGAAACATTTTATAACAAAAGACTGTTTAAAAGAAAATGCTAAAGCAAACAAGTGTTTATGCAAAGAAAACCCTTTATGGATTTTTAGCAATGATGAAAAAGGCTTTTTCAATAAGTTTTTTGACTATAGAAACAAGAAATATCCAGATGATTTTTTTAAAGAAAGCCAAGAAAGCAAGTTGTCTTTTAAAGAAAAAGCAATAATAGGGTTTTCATCACTTTGGGATTCCTTAACTGGAACAAGTCGTAAAAGTTCAGTTAGATTAAACAAAAAAGAAGAAATTATGAATCGAAAGCTAAAAAAATTTGTGGAGTTACACAAATTTTCTTTAAACCGTGAAAAAGTGGAAAAAGAAAAGAATTCAATAATAGAAAAAGCAGGATCTTGTTTGAAAACATTTCAGATTTCTGAGAATTTTGAAAACAAAAAAAGATTTTTTGATCTTGTTGTGAAAGCGCAAGAGTAGGTTTTTAATAATCCTGTTTTGTTTGTTCAAAAAGCAGCATGGCTTTTTCTACAAGATCAGTTTTTTTCTTTTCATCCAGTGTTGGTTTTGTATCCAAATAAGCCTTTAAAATTGTTTTAAAGTCCATTTCAACATTCAAGTTTGAGCGTCGCTCCCGTGTTGCATGTTCTTGAACAGGAATTACACCAACAAGATAATGAGCCTTTTTACATGCTTGTTGAACTGCCTGTAAATCCACTAAATCTTTGCAGGATGTTTCAAGATAATATTTAATTTTTATCACCGCGCCGGAAATTGTTTCTTTTGCAAGAGCTTCAAGTATTTGTTCTGTTTGATTTTTTTCAGGTTTTAGATGAACTTCAACTTGTATAAATAGTCTTGCTGGGGTTGCTACAAATTGGTGTGATGTTTCATTTTTTTTAAGATCAACCAAGCAAAACCCTTTTTCCTCTTTTCGTTCTCCAAAATCAACGCGTTCAGGTGATCCACAGTATACAATGGCAGGGTAACCACTGGTATTTAAGTTTTGATATCGGTGTAAATGTCCAAGCGCAACATAATCAAAAGGTTTACATGCAAGTTGCGAAGGTAAAAGGGTTGGGTCGTTTCCGTAAATTGCGCGACGTTCCGAACCAGAAAAAACACCCGTGCTGACTGTCAAATGTCCTGCAAGGACCGCAGGAATTTCTGGATCCAGTTTTTGAGCATGTGATTGTATAATTTTTCCAAGAGCATCAGAAATATAGCGTGTTATTTCTTCGTTTGATTTTGCAAAATGTACAGCAGAAAGGGCAATAGTGTTACGTGTTGGCCAAGGAATGCCGACAATTTGGACGGGGCCATTTTTTGTATTCAGAATAAGTGTTGTTGGTTTGCAGATGATATGAAATCCATCAAGAGGAAGATGTTCAAATAAATCAAGCGCGTGAGCTTTACCAAAACTTAATGGATTATCATGATTGCCAACAAGTAAAACAACAGGAATATCTGCTTTATACAATCGCAACAGGCATTGCATGAATAGTTTTTGCTGTGTAGGTGTTGGATTTGTTGTTTTGTATGCATCACCGCAAAACAGAAAAAAATCAACATTATTTTCAATCGCGCAATCGATGGAACTACTGAATGCTGAATTAAAATCTAAAAGACGGGAGTGAATTCCCGTCTTTGCATCTATTTTTCCGTAATTCTCTACTCCAAAATGAGTGTCAGCTGTGTGAGCAAATCTGATCATTTTTTTAATTTAAATTCAAGCAAAATCATATTTTCTTTAACAAATTTAGATTTTATGTTGAATTTGTTCAGTAATTGTGTGTCTTTTTTAGAGATGTTATTTTTGATGTGAAGCGAGATTAAGTTTTCAAGGATTTCTCTATGCAAAAAACATTTGGATGTTTTTGGGACCACCATATTAAAGACCATATTTTTCTTAAAAATTGGTTTTCTATCGTTATTAAAATCTAAATTTACAGCGTACATTTTGCCTGACGTTAATTTTTTGTGAGGGCAAACTTTTTCAAATTTTGATTCGAGAGTTTTAGAGTGTTCGTGTGGGTAGTGAGAAACATAATAATTATCGTCTATTTTTTCTAGAAGATTTATTAATTTAGCTTCTGTTTTATTTATTTTTTTCCCTTTATGATGGATTTATGTACAATAATTTTGGTTGATGAGTTTCATTACATATATTTTTTGTTTCTTTGTTTTTTTATTATAACTGTTTACCACTTGGATTTTTTCTTTGGGGGAGGCTTTTTCTATCCATTGGTCTATAATTTTTTTACAAATTTCGGTTTTTCGTTTGCGTAATTTTTCATCACTCATTCCATGCACGTTTAATGATGCAGTGCATGAGCAGATGAGTGTGAGAGTTAAGATTTTTTTTAGCATGTTATTAGTTTTTCATGAGTTGTTTTACTCTTTTTATCGTCTGTTTCATTTCACCCAAATTTGTTTCTACATCTTCTATGTTTATATTGGATATTTCACTGCCTTCTAGTTCAAATTCTATATGAAGTAAATTTTCATAAAATAAATTATCTCCTTTGTAGAATTTCCGCAGGATGTCTTTTTGTGTAAATATAGCTAGTATTTGAAATTCTTTTGTATTATTTTTGATGCAATAGCACGGTTCAATAAGGGAGAATGGAGGATTTTTAGGTTCTGTTTTTTCAAAATAGATATAAAAGCAGCGCATTTTTTTGGATTGCTTTTTTGGCGTCATGTGACGTTTATAAGTTTTCTTCATTCCATGCACGTTCAATGAAGCAATAGATGAAAAGATTAGTGTGAGAGTTAAGAGTTTTTTTAGCATGTTATTTCATCTTTTTTTTTAAATTTTATTTTTTTTAGTAGTGCGTAGTTCTTATCAGTGATTATTTTTGTAACAAGGCTTGGGGTACATATTTTTCTGCCGCTTCCCCTTTATAGTTCCCAAAATCATAATATTCCACATTGGGCATTTTGGGGTTTTGTTTGTGTTTTTTTTCCTTTAGCAACATAGCGATCACCTTCTTTTACAACCCAGCAAGGGGGACCTTGTTTTATGGTTATTTCCGGCCTCTTTTTGTTTATATAAATTGCACGTGGAAAATCTTTAGTAGGAGCCGTAAAAAGCTTTTTTTCATTTAGATCATCGGGGCGAGAGTACTGTCCAATAAGACGACCTTTTTCTTCGACAAGGTAAATATTTTTTTGTTTTTCTTTTTTTTTCTTCATTCCATACATATTTAATGATGCAGTGCATGAGCAGATGAGTGAGAGAGTTAAGATTTTTTTTAGCATGAAGGTCCTTTCAGAATACGGTTTTGTTGATATAACTTTTTTGTAAATGTATTTGTGCTATCAATATGTGCAAACGGTCCAACTATTTTGTTTGCAGCAACTGTTGCATTTGTAACAACAGAATGAGATTTAATTGTTGATCCATTGCCCACAATAGCATGTTCTAGTGTTGTATATTCTCTGATTGTGCAATGTTCTCCTATTGTTGTATTTCCTAATAAATAAACCCCTCCTCCAATACAACTACCTTTGCCGATTGTAACGTTGATGTCAAGATGTACATTTTGTGCTTTGATGAATCTAACGCCGTTTTGCATCCAGTTTCGAATTAATTCTAATTGTTTTATTTGTTCTGCGGCCCATAGTTCTTCGAGGGTGTTGATGCCTCGAATGTTGTCAAATGGAGCAGGGACTGTTTCAACCGTTAGATTGCTGTCACTTGCAATACCTACAAGATCAGTAATATAAAATTCATGACTTGCATTGTTGCTATGCAATTGTTTGATGTAGTTTTCTAAAAACGTTCTGTTTACCAAATAGATTCCTGCGTTAATCCAACAATGTGCGTTTGGATCTCCTGTAAAATCTTTTGCTTCAACAATTTTTATAGTTTTATTTTTTCGTACAATTCTTCCGTATGCATGCTGCGTATGTTCAATATGTGAGGCAACAAAACTAATTGCAGCATTATTTGTTGTGTGTTTTTTGTATAGTTGTTCGATAATCTCTGCTGTTACAAGAGGCATGTCGCCATTTAAAATAAGAATATGTTCTTTATTCCATGTTTTTCTTGTACAGGTAACAGCGTGTCCTGTGCCAAGTTGTTCTTTTTGATAGACAAAGGTGCAATTATTGTGATGGTTTTTTATGGTAGATTCAACATCACTTTTTTGGTGTCCAACAACGACTGTTGTTTCGATGTTTAATTTTTCAAGAAGTTTTGTAGCGTAGAGAATCATTTCTTGGCCACAAATTGTTTCCAGAAGTTTTGTTCTTCCTGTTTTAAATCTATTTGCTTTTCCTGCAGCTAAGACAATTGCTTGAAGGTCTTTATTTCTCACGATAAATCCTTTTTTTTAAGATCGGGCAAAAAATTGTTTGGTCATTGTAACATAAAAGCTTTATGCTTTCATATTTCAGTTTGTGGGATTTTCAAAACCGGTAAATTGCGGTATCCTACCTTTGACATGTAGGTGATGATATTGGCATACAATTTTGGAGAGATGGCAGAGTGGTCGAATGCGGTCGTTTCGAAAGCGATTATCTCGTGTAAACGGGATCGGGGGTTCGAATCCCCCTCTCTCCTTTTCGATTTTGAGGTAAATTTTTTGCTAACAGCGTTCTTCGTAGCCTTTGCGCAGTATTGCTAGCATGGCATAAACATAAAACTTAGGTAGTATATGAATAAGATCAAAATTATTACGCTCTACAGTACTCTTTTCTTTTCTTCATCTCTTTTATCCATGGTTTGTGATAATCAATGGATTCCGCTTTTTCCAAAACCATATTCTAGAACGGAAGAAAAACCCTCACATTTTTATATTGATGCATTTTTTTTAACAGCAGATAAGGCGTATGATCATAGAGAAAATGAAAAACAGATTCCTGATCTGTACGGAGTATATGATCAAGAAAAGCTAGGTAGAGCATTGCAGATTGTTGGAAAAAACAATCCGCTTCCTGATGAATTTCGCGTCGGAAAGATTTTGTGGGGAATTCAAGATAAGCTGCAAGGGCAGGGTGTTTCTCTTGCTTTTGAACATAGATTTTTCAAGCCTCTTTCAATAGGGTTTTCCTGGTTTTTGGCTCGTATTTCTAATCGTCATGAATTTTGTTTAAAAACGGATGAGGTTGGTTTTAGAATTAAGGAAGATGGTGATTTACGTGAGATAAAAGAAGCTCGTCTTTTGATGCACAAAGAACTTGGTTTGTGTGAGGCACATTCGAGTCATGTTGGAATGAGTGACTTTGATTGTTATCTGCGAGTTGGTGGTATTTGGGATTACGCGTTCAAGTGTCGTACTGTTGATGCTGGAATCTCGTTTGGATTAATTGTTCCTTCAGGCAGAAAGCGTGAAGTTGAAAGTGCTGCATCTCTTCCATTTGGAGGAAATGGCCACTGGGGAATATTTGTTAGAGGTGACACAGAGTTGGAGCTCAAAGAGGATATGAAGTTTGGTTGTATGGTTCGTGTAAATAAGCGTTTTGAAAAAATAATGGATATGCGACTTCCTGTTGATCAAGAACATCCGTTGTACGGAGCCTTGGTTGCACCAGTTTCTGTTGAGCCTGGAATGAATATTGTTTTTTCACCATATGTTTCAATGGAAAATTTACGTGAAGGCCTTGGTGTTCGGGCAGGGTTGCATATAGTAAAGCATGGAGAGGATTGTTTTGTTGATGTACGATCAAATCGCGAACGCAAAACGGTACCATCAAAAACTGCTGAAATTAGGCGTCGTTCATCGTGGGGTGCCGATTATGGATCGTTTCATTTGTTTTATGATTTTGGAAAAATGGATGTTGAAAAAAGTTATAAACCAGTTATAACGCTTTCGTGGGATGTTCCCTTTTTAGTTTTTGCATCAAGTAATATTAGCAAAACTCACCGCGTATCGCTGGGCTTAGAGGTGAAATTTTAATAACTCTGTAGTTCTGAAGGAATATTATGAGGTTTTTTCCGTCACGCTTGTTCAGAATTTTTTCCAATGATATGGCTATTGATTTAGGAACAGCAAATACCGTTGTATATGTTCGTAACAAAGGAATTGTTCTCAATGAACCATCTGTTGTTGCGGTAAGAGCAGATTCAAATAAAGTTCTTGCTGCAGGAAAGATGGCAAAGGAGATGCTTGGAAAGACTCCAGAAAATATTATTGCATCTCGTCCGTTAAGAGATGGTGTAATCGCGGATTTTGAATTGACAGAAAGTATGCTCAGATATTTTATTCGAACGGTTCATAATGACCGAAGAACCTTGATTAGTCCTCGAATGATTATCGGTGTTCCATCTGGTATAACACAGGTGGAAAAGCGTGCGGTTGAAGAGACGGCAAAACAAGCCGGTGCTCGCGATGTACATACGATTATGGAACCAATGGCGGCAGCAATTGGTGCAGGGCTTCCTGTTCAGGAACCGTCTGGAAATATGATTGTTGATATTGGTGGTGGTACAACGGAGGTTGCAGTCATATCGTTAAAAAATATTGTATTTTGTCGATCAATTCGTGTTGGCGGGGATCATATGGATCGGGCAATTGTACAGTATGTAAAACGAAAATATAAACTATTGATTGGTGAAAGAACGGCGGAACAGATCAAGTTGTCAATTGGTTCTGCTCTTATTTTGCCAGGCTCAAGCAAAGAAAGCATGGATGTAAAAGGCCGAGACCTCGTGACAGGAGTTCCAAAAACCGTTAAACTAAGTGCTCCAGAGGTGAATGAATCATTACTTGAAACTATCGCAAGTATTATTGATGTTGTTCGTGTAGCTCTTGAAAATACTCCACCGGAATTGTCGTCCGATCTTGTTGACAAAGGTATTATGATGGCAGGTGGTGGAGCATTATTGAGAGGGCTTGATACATTGATTGCAAAAGAAACGGGATTGCCGGTTTCTTTGGCGGAAGATCCTCTGTTTTGTGTTGTAGCCGGTGCAGGAATGGCGCTGGAAAAATTAGACTTTTTCCGTGACGCGCTGATGAAATAGGGGTAACAGTGCCTCAATCGAATAATATTCGACTTAAAAAAAAGTTTGGGCAACATTTTTTACGTGACAAATCAATTGTCTATGCAGCCATTGACCGCGTCGAGTTAAACGCAGAAAGTTCTGTGTTTGAGATTGGATGCGGCGATGGTTTTTTGACTGCAGAAATTTTAAAACAGGATATTGCTCGTTTGTGGGTGTTTGAAATTGATCCAGAGTGGGCTTGTCATGTGAAAAAGAAGTTTGGAGCAGACAAGCGACTTTCTATTTTTGGTTCCAACATTCTGGATGTAGATTTTTCTTCGTTTCAAGAGCATAAGCCGTGGACATTGATTGCAAATCTTCCGTATCAAGTTACTTTTCCAATTTTTTATCTTTTGCAAAAAAACCGTCATTTGTTGCGTGAAGGTGTTGTCATGATTCAAGAAGAGGTTGCGCAAAAAATAGTCAAAACCTATGGTAGGGGATATGGCTACCCGTCACTTTTTTTACAACATTCTTTTGATTTTGAATTGTTGGATAAAGTTTCACCTTCAGCATTTTATCCACCGCCAAAAGTTCATTCTCGTCTTATCTATTTTAAACCAAAAGAATCTGTTGCAGAAATTCCCGATGAGCAACGGTTTTGGAAATTTATAAAAATCTGTTTTCGTCAACCTCGTCGTACGCTAAAAAACAATCTGTCTCAAGCACATTTTGATGTAGAAAAATTGGACAAAAAAATATTAACCATGCGGGCACAGCAGCTTGGAATGTCTGACTTTTTACATATGTGGCAGGCGTTAAATGTCTAAAAACTGTTGATTTTGTAGGTTTTTTTGGCATTCTGAGACAAGATAAGTATTGTTTTTTTGGTAAAATAGGGTGTCTATGAAAAATAACAAAGTTCTAAATTTAACGTTCGTGTGTTTATGCTTTGCTTCATTTAGTTTGCATGGGATGATTGATTCAAAGGTGCTTAGGGAGATAAAAGGAAGTAAAGAAACCAAAAAGAAAGTAGATAAATATAAATCATGTTTGTTCAATGAAGAATCTTTTGGAAAGTTTTTGAAAAAGGAATTGGGATCTGATGGAGAAAAAACTTTTCTTAACCGTAATGTCTTATTTAAAGATGCTTTAGCTTCTAAATCAGGGAAGATGCTTTTAAAGAATCTGGATAGTAATATTTGTTTGAAAGGGATTGCGTATTTGAGGGGAGCTCAAGATGGAACGAAGGGGTTAATATCGATTTTTGACTATGAAAGAGAACTTGCGGAATGCCCCATCTGTGGACCAAATTGTCTCGATAGTTCTAGTAATAGGGATGAGCACTTTAAACCAGGATGTCAGGTCGTTTGCTTTCAAAAAGAAAATTCAGACAAGAATGTTATTCTAGATTCTTGGAAAGGTTTAAAAAAACGTACTATTACTTTCGGTGAGGGTAGATTCTTAATATATAAAGTTTTGAGTTCTAAGCTTACCCTTTACGAATCATCAAAAGTTTTTGGATCGCCAATTGAAGCATGGACTCCTCTAGATATAATCGATAGGCAACAGTGTAATTGGCTAGCACAAAGACTGGATGGTGGAAAATTGAAAGATGGCAAGCTGATGCTTAAACTAGGAAAAGGAAATAGGACGTTTTTAGAAGAGAGGGACAAATTCGAGGCTATGTCATCAATTGAGTCCCTATTCACATATTACTGATTAGCGGATTCTAGTTCCTGTCGTGCTTTTTTTACTGCTTCATCAACGCGAGTATTATATTCTTCTGGTGTAACGATTTTTTGCGCGTAGCGGTATGTTATTGATTGCAGCTCTAGCAGTTTGCGTTCAGAAAGAAAGGGCGCAACAGTTGTTTTAGTTTTTTCTTTTACTAGCAAGGTTGTTTGGTCTGGTCGTAAGTCAACCATTATATCTGTTTCATCTGGGTCAGCGTACCGCTGTGCCGCGTCAATAATCACAGGAATCATGGCGAGCATAGACATTGGCATAAGTGGAAAATGTCTTCGGTATCCTCGATGAGTCCATCCAAAAAACCACCATTCACTGTGTGCAGGAGAAATAGAGCGCAATAACTTTGAACTTCCTGATACAATGCTTGGAATCTCGAAATTTCTTCGTGGATCTTGTAGTGTTGGCCACTGTTTTTTTGTTGTTCTGTTGCGCATCATTTTAACACGAATCTGTTTTAGTTTTTTTGGAACAGTAAACTTTTTTCTGTCGACAAAAAGTCTTCTGGAGAAAAGTCCACCTTTACCAAGAATATCAAGTTTTTGTACGCGGTCTGCGTGAGAATACAGATGAAATACTTTTTTAAAGCAGTCATTCAAAATCAGATAATCAATACCATTGTGAATTGGTACTCCAAGTAAAATCAGTTCATCAATGGAAAGATTCCCGCCATATTTTTTATTAATAGTGCCAAGGTGGAGTGCAATGTTTCCTCCATGGCTATAACCATACATTTTTATATGTGCGCGAATTCCCTGTTTTTTTAGTGCCGCAAGTTCTTTTTGCAGTGCAAGGTAGAGTTTTTCTGATGCTTCATACCTTTTTTTTTCACTGACTAAACCGTTCCATCCAAATGTGTAATATCTATTTGTTTTTGGATCTCTCTTGTGAAGATAGTTATCAAGCTCATTAAAAACTTTTGCAAGTGCAGCCGGAGGGTTGTTTGTAGTGTCAGCAAGATCAATTTGTTGTAGCCCAATGGACTGAGCAGGTTGATTTTCTCGGTAATAGTCGCTTGAACGAATATGTTTTGTTGCTGTTTCGTAGAGTGTTCCGTCAATATCATCCTGTAAAATATTTAGGTATCGCTTCATACTTGGTCGTCTAACCATGTGTGAAAGCATGCCATGTACAAATACTGTTATCCAAATTTCTTGCTTTGGATAAATAGTTTTTTCCTTTTGTTGAGGTTTTTTGAGTAAATTAATGATTTTTTTATCTGTTTGGTATGTTGCAATTAGTGCAGCACTTAAAAGAGAGAATAAAATCAGGATAAAAAAACTATCTCTTTGGATCATGTTTTTCTCTTTGAAATATATTGCTTTCCAGATCACCCAGGCTTCAGTATATCAAACTATGCGAGATCGTTTCAAATAGAAAATAATATTTTTTAAAAAGAGGCGAAACAAAGGTTTTTTATTGTGAGATTATTGAGGATGATTTTTTTCTTTTTAGTGATAGGTTTGCTTTTTGTACCAATTTGTCAATGTGAGTATGGTATTGCTTTGGAGAGATTTTTCTTCGCATATGCTTGTAGGTAAGTGTTTTGACATTATCAAATACGTTTTCTTGTAAAAAGGGAACAGTAACACAGGATTTTTCATATTTTACGAGCATGGTGTTTTGTTGAGGTCTTAAATCTATCAAAAATTTGTTATTTGATGATTTATCCTGTTTTTCAATTGCGTTGATTATAATTGGGGTGAGTGAAAGTATCGGTAAAGGCATGAGTGGGAAGTTATCTCTGTATCCGCAATAACTCCATCCAAAATACCACATTTCCCCGTGGCTAGGTGACATTGTTCGTAAAAGGTTTGATTTGCCAGACACAATAAGGGGATTTTTAAAGTCGTTTCTTGGGTCTTCATCTGGGCCCCACTGTTTTTTTGTTGTTTTGTTACGTCTTATTGTTATACGAATTTGTTTTATCTTGTCAGGTACTTTAAAATTTTTTCTGTTTTCAAATGTTCGCTTGGAAAAGAAAGATCCTTCTGATAATAGGTCAAGCTTTTGTACAAAGTCTTTGTTTGAGTAGAAGTTATATATGCTTTTAAAGCATTGATATTTGGTGAGATAATCCATACCTTGGTGTATTGGTGTACCAAATAACATAACTTCATCTACGGTGAGAGTTCCATTCATTTTTTCATTGATAAGTCCTAATTGTAGAATTACTCTTCCTCCATTACTAAAACCAATAATTCGTAACTTTGGTTGAATGTTTTGTGCTTTGAATTTTTGAATTTCTTTTGTTAGTGATTCATAAAGTTGTTCAGAAACTTCAAGTTGTTTACTTGGACTTGCGAGACCATGCCATCCATATGTGTAGTAATAGTTTTTATCAGGATGCCTGTTGTTGATAAGAAGATCAAAATAGTCAAAGGTTTTTGCCGTAGCAACAGCGGGATGTTTGTCTAATTTATTAATTTTTTGCAAACCAAGAGACTGTGCAGGTTGGTTTTCTTCGTACCAATTGCTATTTCTGATATATCTCGTTGCTTTTTCATAGAGTGTTCCATCAATTCGATCTCTCAAAAGGTTACGGTAACGCGTAATGCTTGGTCGTTCGATCATGCTTCCAATGGCACCGTGTACAAAAACTGTAATCCAAACAGTTTGACTTTTTTCTTGCTGTAAGCATTGAAGCATCGTTTTGTTTGAACTGTATGTTATTCCAAGCATGATGCTTAGTGAACATAGAAGGACGACAGTGAGAATATTTTTCTTTTTTAACATGAGAACTCCATTTTAGAACTTCAATTTTAAATTTAACAATATGAAGAGATGATTTCAAGAGGGTTCGGGATAGCGCCTCCTGGAGGCGCTATGTGCAACTCTGGCTTCTTGTTGTCCTTCAAATCTTTCCAATATCTGTGCCATGTTTGTACAGTATGAAGGAGGTTCTAAGGGTTGAAAAAGGATAAAGGAGGCGTTTTTATGGAAAATCATGTTCATGAACATGATCACATGTCATCTTATACAGGAACTATTGATAAAAAAATCTATATTCAGCTTTTTGTCAGTATTGCAGCCTCTGTATTGTTGATTTTTGGATCAATGGTCCCCTGGGCACCAGATTTTTTGAAAAATAAGATTGTTATGTGGTTTTTCGCAACCCCGGTTCAATTTTGGGTTGGATGGCGATATTACGTCAGTAGTTGGCGTGCACTGAGCAAAAAAACGACAAACATGGATGTGTTAATTGCGCTTGGAACTTCTGTGGCATACATTTACTCTGCGTTTGTTGTATTATTTGAAAAAGAATTTTTAGAGGCGGGGATTCCTGTCCATGTCTATTTTGAATCTTCGGCTGCCATTATCACCTTTATTTTACTCGGGTACGTTTTAGAGCTTCGTGCAAAAGGAAGAGCATCAAAAGCAATAGAAAAACTGATTGATTTGCAACCGAATAACGCAACGCTTTTGCAAATAAATAGTTTGGGAGAAAAAGCATGGGTTATAACTTCGGTTGAACAGGTAAAAATTGGCGATATTGTTCTTGTAAAACCAGGGGAAAAAATTCCTGTTGACGGCGATGTTGTTCAAGGAGAATCGGTTGTTGATGAAAGTATGGTAACAGGTGAAAGCTCGCCGATATCAAAACAGGTTGGTGATACTGTTGTTGGTGCAACGATAAATACAACAGGAGTTTTAGAAGTTCGTGCAACAAAAGTTGGAAAAGAGACAATGCTTGAAAGAATTGTTTCACTTGTTTGGCAGGCACAGTCGTCAAAAGCAGATGTTCAAAAGTTTGTTGATATTGTTTCTTCTTATTTTATTCCGGCGGTAATCGTTGCTGCAGCTATAACAGGGCCATTATGGTATTTTTTTGGTCCTGAGCCGCAATTTATTAATGCGATTGTAAACGTTGTTGCTGTTTTAATTATTGCTTGTCCATGTGCCCTTGGTTTGGCAACGCCAACATCAATTATGGTTGGTATGGGGAGAGGTGCTCAAGAGGGAATTTTAATTAAAAATGCTCAGATGTTAGAAGTAGCAGGAATGGTTGATGTTGTTGTGTTTGACAAAACAGGAACGCTTACTGAGGGTAAACAAACTGTGAGAGAGTTTCGTTTTGTTGATAAAAGATTTGATACACAAGAAATAAAAACACTTATTCTTGCGGCTGAAAAACAATCGAACCATCCCGTTTCAGTTGCGGCAGTTCACTATTTAGAACAGGAGCTTGCTAATCAAGAAAAGCTAGACGTTGAAAAATTTGAGTCGCTTTTTGGCCTTGGCATTCAAGCAACCGTGCAAGATCGAGATATTATTATTGGCTCACAAAGACTTTTAGAGCAAAAGGGTGTATTGATTGCACAAGAAGCACAAACATGTGCGCTTGATTGGACACAGGAGGCTAGATCAGTTTCATTTATAAGTATCGATAATACGCTTGTTGGACTTTTCTGTGTCACTGACATCATTCGCCATGAGGTGAAAAAAACAATTGCTGATCTTGAGCGCATGGGTATTGAATCAATTATGATTACAGGAGACAATCCTGTTTCTGCACAAGTAGTTGCAAAAGCGATCGGCATACAAACTGTTTTTGCACAAGTTATGCCGGAAGATAAAGAAAAAAAAATACGAGCATTGATTAAACAGGGGAAAAAAGTTGCAATGGTTGGTGAT
>Ga0114925_10000389_pt1 | contig 18997 bp, 17 predicted proteins | sample SumtaG_2_FD_87287 | JGI IMG/M metagenome (GOLD analysis project Ga0114925, IMG submission 87287) | Deep subsurface microbial communities from Indian Ocean to uncover new lineages of life (NeLLi) - Sumatra_00607 metaG | ecosystem: Environmental > Aquatic > Marine > Oceanic > Sediment | place... | reverse complement strand
GAAATAAGAATATTGTATTCTGGGATATGTATATCAATCGGTTTATTCACTTCACATTTATAAATCTTTCCTCGTATGTAAATACTCACAATATCACCTCCCTTTTCTCCTCGCTCCCCTTCCCCACTCCAGTAAGCAGTAAGGAGTACGGAGTAAGGAGTTAAGTCATTAGTCATTTGTTAATCGTTATTTTGATCGAATTATCTGGTTTATTGTCTTTGGTTTTATGTCTGTGGTCTTTCCACTTTTGTATTTGTGACTTGCACAAGCAACAAAAGCAACAGGTTTATCTCCCATCGTTAATAATCCTGACATATCAACAATTGCATGTCATCTTAAAAGCTCAAGGGAACTCTATAATGGATTTCTACAGGGATACTAACTTATAGTATCAAAACATTTTAGCGACTAAGTGCTTACAATGAAATATTTCCGGAAAGGATATTATTTTTTTAATAAATAAAGTCTGCTTATAGCAAGAATTAATTTACAAATCAGCGATATAATCCCTCGTTTATTCGAATAACCGGATGAGAATTCGTTTCTACTCTTTCAAGTTATGTGAAATGTGAAGATTTATCCCCTTAGCGGTCAAGTTCGTTCATTAGCGTACCTATGAACTTTTACGGGCACCTGCCCCCTAAAGTTCCCCTAAAGTTTATTTCATCCGGAACTTGAAATCACCATCAAACCAGATTCCAACTCGCCAGTTGGTCTCGTTTTTCGACTTACCTTCGACATTGTACGCATTCTCTCGCTGAAGCGAAAGAATTTCTCCCTCTATCCCCCAATGTATAGACGGATAATACAGGGCAGAAAAACTTACCTCCCGACGCTTCTCAACAACCCCGGTTGGAAAAGGTTCTGAATATCCCTGTTCAATTGTATAGTCAAGCCATGGAGCATCCCAGGGGGTAAAGAGACTCCCTTCACCTTTACGAGTCTGACTGTATCTAAGCCCTAACCAGAGACTCCCTCTAAACCACTTTGAAATACCTATCTGCCAGTAATCAAAATCATTGCCCAGAGGGTATCCAAGGGGCTTGTTTTGATGGATAAAGGTCTCCCACGGATTTGGAGTTTTATAAGTACGATTAGTCACACAAACAAATTCTCCAGAAATTGTGAGACCAGATACTCCAAATGGATCACCAAGGTGACTACCCAAAAGCCAGCCTATCTCATTGGGTTCAAGGTCGTCAGGGCATATTTTTTCTATCTGGATGTCATCGATGAGAAGAGAACCATAAAGTTCCCAGCGGCTCACAGGGGAAAAACTTAGATCAACTGTGCCAAATATGTTCGCAAAACCACTATTGTTCAAATGAACACCATAATAAAAAATAAAAGGATTGAGAAATATCCAATTCAGTTGTCTATCGACACCTCCATACAAAACAGCTTCTGTAACAGCACACTGGAACCGCCCATTGAAAAGGTTCACATCAAGACGATGGGCAGAGATGTAACGTTTTGCAAAAGAACCGCCGAGCGAATCCGCTGTTTTTGAATCCAGAGTAATGTCGTCTAAAGCAGAAACCAAAAATGTAAATTGAAACGAACCCATTGTTGCAAAAGCAATAAACTGATCCATGGGCCGTGCCACATCAGAGAAAAGAAGTGTTCCACTCTCACCAGTGCCCCAACTGAGAAAATCCCTGCCGAACTTAAAACGAAAACGACCCACACCAACTGTTGCATAGGCCTGTTCAGTATACCCAACAATACCCCTCCACTTTCTTCCAATGTAAATCGTATCGTCAATAAGATACTGAGCGAAATTGGTCCCGTTGTAGACCTCTACATAATTACCAAGAGAAACACTAAACTTGCTTCGGTAGACTCCCCTGTACTTTGCCTTATCATTTTCCGATTTATCTACATCTGATTGAAGCCGAACACCCAATCTAACCTCATCCTTTTCTGGAATCTTACCCTCGAATTCCCTCATTTCTACCTGAAATTCTTTCACAAACTTTTCCAATAACATAAGATCAGAAGATGTAAGTGAAAGTTTTCTTTCTTTTAGCTGACTTTCGGTCTGCACCAAAGCCTTAGCAACTTCTCCTCTGGTGTAGGGTCGATTCATTGCATATAGTTCCTCAAAACATCCCCTCAACCTCAGCTCATCAATAAATCCGTATGCCCAGTGCCAGGATGGGAGGGTTTCGTGAATGAAAGCCCAAGCTAAAACAGGAAAGAGGAATATAAAGATGAATAGATAGCGACGCGTTATCTTCTCCATGGCTTATAATTTTATCAGCCTTACCTTGCGGTGTTTAGGGAAAGAATTTCCCGAAACCCCATCCTCCTTTCAACGGGCGAGGCATCTTGCCTCGCAAACCACATCCCCTCTCTATAGGTTTGTTGGAGCCTTCCCTGAGTGGAACGAAGGGCCTGTCCTGAGCCCTTCGACAGGCTCAGGGTAAATTCCAGCGAAGGGTGGCAATCCCATATTTATAAGCTAACTTTGGCGACTAACCCTCGTTTTTTCGTTTATATCGTTTCAATTGTTAGTATCGTTTAGTCCGTTAGTTTGTCATTGTTTACCGCGTGTGCCTCGTATGATATTTTAATATCATATCGTGGTTAGAGGTAGGTAGAGAATTTTATCTTTACCGCAATCTCTAATGTGGTCATTGCTTGCCCCGTTAAATTACGTTATCTTTTCTTGTAGTATCTATTTAACGGGGCGAGCACTCTTTCTTAATTTCTACCGAAGTAATCCCATCTTTTTTTGTAATTTTTTAACTATACAATTACCAAATTACTTAATTATTATATGTTCAAATTACTAAATATTTCTGTGTTTTTCTGTGTCATTCTGTGGCTAAATTTCTTAGGTAGGGAGTGGTGGTAAGTAATAAAAATGTATCCGTGTTCATCCGTGGCTGATGTTTTTCTCTGTGTCCTCTGTGGTTGCCTTCCCTGGGGCGGTGGCTGGGTAACCACGATTAAATATTTTCTCTGTGTTCTCTATGGTAAAAAAAAACTAATGAAGAATTCTTTAACTAATCTAATTAAAATTTATCTAAAATTCTTGGAACCAGGTAAAACGGAAGAGATATTAATGAAATGGTTTTATTGTTGGTTTTAATCCTTTCTTTCTTTAATTCTCCGCTATATATTCGTAAAAGTTGACAGCTTTTAATTGCATTTCCAAAACTAAGAAGAGACTTTAATCTTTTGGAACTACCTGACTTGACTTCAATCCCTAAGATACTTCCTTCTTTGTTTAAACAAAAATCAACCTCTGCACTCCCCATAGGTTTTTGCTTTGCCCAATAAAAAAACTTAGCTGGATAGTTCATAAACTGTGATAAAATATTCTGTCCAACTATCTGCTCAGCAATTCTTCCCCGATAAAAATCATTAAGGTCTCCAAGAGTTAAAAATTTTTCCTGGATTCCCATCTGGTAATTTATCAAACCCACATCTAAAAACAATAATTTTTTAGGTCTCTTTCTCTGTGGCACTAAGGGGAGTCCTATCGATTTTGTTGCCATAGCCTGATAGAGTAACATTACTTTTTCTAATAAATCAAAAGACATTTTCATTTCCCTACTTCTAAAATTAGAGGCTCCAAATTTTTCGTAGGTAATATTAGTTCCTGCATAAAGAGGAGCACTATCAATAACAAATGTTAAATACTTAGAGTTTGCTAATGAAGAATATTTGTAAACATCTTCAGCATAACCTGTTAAAAGGGAAGAATAAATATTTTTGAGCACTTCGATATTTTCACCTTCTAAAAAAACTTTAACAATCTCAGGCATTCCTCCAACCATTGTATATTCATAAAAGAGTTTTAATGCTTCTTGATGAATCCCCTGAGGAATAGACTCATCCAGCGATATACTCTTTAAGAAATGAAGAAGTCCCGTTTCTTTCTTGGCTTCCAAATACTCAAAAAAATCGAGGGGATAAAGATAAGCATACTCTATTCTCCCGACAGGTACACTTAAACCTTCCCTTTCAATTTTCGCCTGAAGTAACGAACCAGCTGCTATGACATGAACTTCTGATCTATCCTCATAAAAAAACCTTAAAAGTTTAGTTAAAGCAGGAGAGTTTTGAATTTCATCAATAAAATACTTATATTTAAAGACGCCACTCTTTAGCCCTTGCAGCAACACTACCGTCCTGGGATCTGGTGGATCAAAACCATATACCAGAGAGGTTCGCACCACTATGTCGTGTGCCTTGAGCACATCAATTTCGGCGATTCTCTTTGCCTTACCATAGGCAGAGATCGGTGTTGGAACATCATATTCTCTATAGGGACCAGACCCACCATCAAATACTGCATCCGTGGAAAGATAGATAAAGCGACAGGCTACGTTCGTTGCTGTCCTGGCAAGGAGCAGATCTTTGGTTCCTTTTACTATACTGCCAGATAGATCTTCTGTATCATAGGCAAGATGAAAGATGATGTCCGGTTTGATCTCTTGTAAGGCTAATGCAATGGAATACAAATAATCTGACGAAGTTCTTATTGAATTTTAACAGCTAAACCTTGATTTTTGCAGGAGTCTCCGGAGGTGGTAAAACCCATGATCTAACTGAAGAGTGAAAACAGATGCTTTTGGAACCTCAATTTTTTTATATGAATTAAGGTTAAGATTGTTATAATATAAAAAAAGACAACGAATAATTACAACATGAGTTACAGCGATGGCATCCCTATTTTGATTAGATAAAATTTTTCGAACCGCCTTGACAGCTCTATTTTGCACAGTAGAAAGGGTCTCTCGACCAGGCAATTTTAACTTAACCGGTTTTGAGTTCCATAATTTAAATTCTTCGGGATACTTAATTGCTATTTCATTCTCAGATAACCCTTCCCAGGGGCCTAATTTCATTTCTTTTAAACCTTTCTCTATGATTATTTTCAATCCATAAAAGTGTGTAGCTATTATTTCCGCAGTTTGAATGGCCCTCTTTATCGGACTCGTATATATTACGTCTATATTTCTGTCACGCAACAACCGTCCAACTTTACGAGCCTGGTCTATTCCTTCCTCATCAAGTTCCTCCTCACCCCAACCTGCATAGATTTTTAATTTGTTGGATTTTATAGAACCGTGCCTTACAAAATATATTTTAGTCATAACTCATCTTTTTCCACTATAATATTTACCTTATAGGTCATCTTTTCTCCCTCCTACACAGATTTAAAAAGTAACCTTACGAAGGTTATTCTTTGTAAAGATTAAAATTTTTATTCCACAATCCCCAATCATCAATTCGCAATCGACAATCGGCATTATTCATTTTCCATTCAAAATTCAACATTTCTTTTTATTTCTCCATTCAACATTCATAATTCAAGATATTGTTTTTTGTTCCAGCGAGAATTGTTACCATTTTCAATACGCACCTATCCCTTTAATCGCAAAGATAATTGTTTCAAAAACAATAATAAGATCGAGAAGCGAAGACTGATGTTCAATATAATAGAAATCGTAATCAACATTCTCGTGTATGGGAAGCGCACGATCTCCCGAAATCTGCCATAGCCCAGTGATGCCAGGTTTAACATTCAACCTTTCTCTATGTACATCATTATATGTTTCAACAATAAAAGGCATCTCAGGCCGCGGCCCGACAACGCTCATTTCTCCTCTGAGAACATTCCAGAACTGGGGAAATTCATCCAGGCTTGTTTTCCGAAGAAAACGACCAAATTTCGTAATTCGGGGATCATTCCCATTTAGGGGGTTAACTACATAAGGAGGGGTCTCCACATACAGAGTTCTGAATTTATACAATACAAATTCTTTCCCTTTCAGGCCTACTCTTCTATGCCGAAAAATAGCTGGACCGGGTGAATCACGTTTGATAAACAAAGCGACAATGCCCATTACTGGAGACATTAAAATTAGAACAAACAAGGAAAACACTATATCAAAAATCCGTTTAATAAAGAGGTTAAAGGTAGAGATACTCAACGTTCTGACACCAAAAAGTGGAACACCGTCTAACTCATCCTTACGTACATGATGAAAAGCTAACTTATTTAAACTTGGTACAAACTTATAGGATAATCCCAAATTAGTACAAGTATTCATCACCTCAACTACATGTGCAGAATTAGCCTTAGGTATCGCAATCCATATTTCATCAATCTTTTGTGATTTTATCAGTGAAGGAACTACGCTTAAATCTCCAAGTGCAGGGATAAGGTCTGAAGTCATTATTGTACCAACATTCTTCTCGTCATCCAAGAATCCTACGACTTTGTAGTTTAATTTTGGATATTTCCTAATTGATTTGGCCAATCGTTTACCAGTATCTCCAGCACCATAGATAAGAATACACTTTTGCCCAAACATTTTGCTAATAAAAATCGCCCATAAATTATCTATTAAAAACCTTTCGATAACAATACAAGGGACAAGTAATAATAAAGTGTAAGTCGCCTGTAATCGTCCAATCAACAGAGATTTAGTGAAAAAACCAATTACAACAACAACGCCAAAACCAACAAGCGTTGAACGAATAACACCCCTCAGTTCGAGGATATGAACAATGCTGCTTTCTAATTTATACGTACCACCCCAAATAAGAACACCCACAAAAACCAGAGAACCGATTAGAAAATGTACAATATTAAAAACCGGAGGTGAAGAATAAATCCTCCAAGACGATTGAACCCAGAGTTGATACCCAAGCCAGAAACATAATAGAATTGTCATTATATCACATAAAAATAAAACAAACGCATGAAAAAAGTTAAAGAAACGGTTAGAAAATAGCTTTTTCATTTTAACAGGTCCTCAGTTGTGTAACTATAGAGACGAGAAAGGTTGCCCCACCAACATTGTCCTTAAGCCTTTTATATGACAATAACTTAAAATTCTAAGTCAAGTCTTTGGTGTTATTTTTTAAAGTCAGCTAGAATAATTCAAAAAGTAAAGATCAAAATGCAAAGTGACAATTCAAAATCAAAAATGAAAAGAATGGTTTTCAAATGCTCAATACTTCAGATCAGTGTACTTTTGACTTAACAACTTGTTTATCAATCCATAGATAAGTCTTCTCGAGTCCTTTTTTCAATGTTCTGGTAGGTTTCCAGCCCAATTTTTCAAATATATATTAAAATTTTTTAGTCATATAGCATTTGTCATTTACCAGTATCCATCGCTCATTGCTACCAAATTTCATTTTCCAGAGGCTATTGTTTAAGTTTTGCGAAAAACAAAATTTCCCATTATTCCTCCACTTCTCACTTGTCTACCCATCTAATCTTATGCTTAAGGATCCTAACAAAAAATATAATATTACCTATAAGATATCTTTTCCAGAGTCTCCTCGGTTCAATAAGAAATCTTGCAAGCCATTCAAGACCATGGTCAGTCATCCATTTTGGGCCACGTTTTAATGTACCAGAGGCATAGTCAAAGCAGGCGCCAGCAGTTAAAAAAACATTTGCCTCTATTTTTTCATAGTTTTCCATAAGCCACTTTTCCTGAAGTGGCATTCCAAACCCTACAAGCAGTAAGTTCGGTTTCACCTTGTTTATTATGTTTATAACCCTTTTGTTCTCCTCCCCTTCTTTATCAAAATATCCGTGATAGGTGCCAAGAATTTTCAAATCAGGATACATAGATTGCAATCTTTTCTTTGCCTTTTCTGCTATCCCATGTTTCGCACCAAGAAAGAAGAGAGTAAGTCCATTTTCGGCACAAAAGTTAGATAGCAAATAAATCCAGTCAGCATAAGTAAGTCTTGGGTTTTTGAATTTATATCCGAGTATTCTTGTTCCAATAATTGGACCTATTCCATCACATTGAACCAGAGGAGAAGAATTTATAAACTTCTTAAACCAGGGAAGTTTTAATACAAGATTCATAGCATTTATATTAACATTAAGCAGTAATGTCTTCTCATTATTCTTACACTTTTCCAGAATAAATGAATGAATTTCATTCACTGAGGCGTCTGTAATCTTTATACCGAGGATAGAAATTGAATTCATAATTCTCTTAGGTAGTAAAAATTGAGATACAAGATTTTATATCACTTTCTTATATACTTCATCTATCAATTTTTGAGTTACTTCATCCCACGATATTAACTCCCAATTGAATTTAAATCTATTATTTGATAAGCTCAACCTTAAAATTAAGTCACTCAATTGATCGGCATCGATTGGATAGTCTATTCCAATACAGCTTTCGTTATCGATCCACTCATTCAGTGCGCTTCCTTTCACAACTATACATGGGGTTCCACTCGCAAGTGCTTCTGCAGTTGTAATACTATAAGACTCGTATCTTGACAACATCAAAAAAACGTCTGCAGATCTATAATGCCTCAGTAATTCATCTCTAGGTAAATCTTTAAGCCAATCTATACGGTCATAAACCTTCAAATTGTATGCAAGTTTCCTTAAGGTTTCTTCATAGGGCCCTTTGCCCACCACTACCAACTTATAATCGCTTATCTCTTTTAACACCATTATAGCATATTGCACTCCCTTGTATTTCTCAAATCTCCCAACATATAGCAAGGTTTTACCCATTTTAGGTAATGGTTTTATCCCTCTAAACTCCTCCAGATTTATTCCGTTTGGTATTTGAATCAATTTGGATTCCAGGATTTTAAACCTCCTTCTAATTTGCCCCATTTCATATTTTGATACGCAAATAACTTTATCAGATTTTTCAAATACTTTAACACCTATAGGCTTATAAGCAAGATGTAATAAGTTTTTTTTAGCATGATAATGCGGGGTGAAGATAAATCTCTTATCTTTTCTAGCGAAACTTGCGAATAAGGAGGGAAACGAATGATAATCATGTGCATGGATAATATCAAAATCTGCTTCTTTTAAATAAAAATATATCCCTGGTGCAAAGTCATATTTATTTTTAGGCGTGAGGAATGTTTTGAACCTCACAATCTTGACCCCGTTTATCTTCTCAGTCCTCGGGAGCTTTCCCTCAGGTTCTGTACAGATGACATTTATATTATAGCCTTTTTGCACAAGCCTCTCGGATATTTCCTTCACATGTGTTTCAACACCGCCAATACTGGGATAATATCGTGCACAAACCTGTGCTATTTTCATTTTTGCAGTTCGCTTTTATCAAAAGTAAGAAGTAAAAAGCAAGCCATTCTAAAAAGCCAGGCTTAATCGTGTTATCCGCAAGTAAGCACGAATACGAATTCGCATCTCGTCACGGTGTATACCCAAAAGAAGCAATGAAGTAGACAAGGCTAACTTAGCTAACACGCTAAGAATCACCAACATTCGATAACAAGCCAACACCCAACGGCTATGATGAGTCCTAAAGAAAATCAATCTACCTTTGTAAAAATGAAATTCTCGTTCTCCGTAAAAGAAATCTTTAGACGTCCGGGCACTTGCATGTTGAATATGAATAACCTGGGCATTAGGTAAGTAAAAAATTTTCCAGCCTTTCTTTCGAATTCGGTAGCAAAGCTCAGTTTCTTCAAAATACATAAAGTACTGCTCATCTAATAACCCCACAGCATCAAAGACTTCCTTACGCACCCATAGACAAACTCCCGTTATGTGAGCAACCTCACTAAGATGTTGGTGGTCATCAGGAGTTAACCACCATTTGAAAGGATAATGTAAATTTGGAAAGAAACGATCCAAAATTGAACTAATACCCGTTGCACGAACAAACATACGCCCTAAAATAAAGGGAATAGAGGGGAATTCGGATGCACATGATAACTGCAAAGTTTCGTTACGGTTGAGAAGCTGACAACCAAGGGCGCCAACGTCGGTGCGTTCGTTCAGGAATTTATAAGCTGTATCAAATGCTCCAGGCAACACAACAGTATCTGGGTTTAGAAGGACAATATACCTACCTTTTGCTATGCGCAGCGCCTGATTGTTTGCAGCAGCGAAGCCTCTATTCTTGCTATTGCCAATCAGATGCACCCAGGCAAAATCGCTTTTTATCATCTCTAGAGTACCGTCACATGAACAGTTATCAACAACAATCACATCATTATCTATATCTCTTAGTGCCTCACACACCGAATCTAAACATTTGCGTAGCAAATCTCGGGTCTTATAGCTTACGATAATCACGGAAACATCTACCATGATCTCTACCTCCGATTTCGCATAATTCTCGCTTGGTGCACGAAAAATTCGGATTGCCAAACTGACCTTATCACAAGAGGAAGCAAAATGAAAACAAGATGAAAAGCGCCCATTTCTCCGGTAGCTGTTGCAAACACAAGAAAAGCGGTGAGAGACGCTACCCCACTGATAGATAAAATATTTTCAGGCTCGCCTTTTGAGAATTTATAACTTCTATAAAATAGGAGTATTACTTGCCCTAAAAAAAGAACTAACGATAGTATACCAAACCAACCTATCTCTAATAGGTTTCTAATCCAGAAGTTTTCTAAACCGCCCACTAACTCCTTGGAAAAAGCCCCTGTTCTCTCTATCCAGCCGGCTCCTGGACCATAACCAAACACGGGTCTTTGGGAAAAGTAAGCCGTTGCAGCTTTAAACTGTCTTATTCTCGAAGCAAGTGAACTTCCACCCATATCCACTGGTTGTTCCCAAGGTTTTACAGAATAGAGAAGCAAAGTTCGTGCAGGCTCATATAGAGAAAATATCCCGAAGAGTAAAACTATACCGATAAATAGAATGGACACACTCATTTTTATTCTTCCCTCTCTAATCATAAATATTAGTATTACGGCTATCCCTGCAAGTAAAGCCATTACTGGAGAACGAGCCAGTGAGAAAAAAACTCCCTCAGTACATAGAAAAGCAATCACAAAAAAACCTATACGATTTAACGGGTTTTTTGAAAGTAACACAAAGCCAATAACGATAGGAAAAACTATCGCCAGAAACCCACCGAAAGTCATTGGATGAGTACATAAAGAATGAATTCTTCCATATATGCTCAATCTTTGGACGTTCTCGTACGTAGCCCAATACGTTCTGAGTGAAGATTCGCTTAAAGAGACTTGGGTAAAGTAATTGACTTTGGAAATATATTCAACATTTGCAAAGATGCATAGAATTAAGGCTGCTATGCAGAGAGCCATAAGTCCATTCTTTGCCAGTTCTCGACCATGAAGAACTTTATATATAATGAACATAAAAATTATCTGCTCAACAATAAGATGGAACAGCCTGAAGAGGGATGTTCGGAAATCAACCGAAAGTATAGTTGACATAGTGTAAGAAAAGATTAGCAAGCCAATTGCAAAGCGAAAAGCTTTAGGGAATCTCTCTCTACTTATGAACCTTCTATAGTTAAGCACAAAAGATAAGAGCAGAATCAGCAGGAACATCCTTCTCAATGTTATCAGCGGAAGAAACGAACCGAAATCGAATGCCCAAGTATCAGGCAAAAGGAAAAATAAAAGTAAATAGGTTGTTACTGACCATTTTACATTCGCTACTGAGCGAAGGAAGAAATATAATAGACTCGTCAATGCTACTCCACGAAGATAGTCACTGCCTGCAAAACCCAGCCCTATTGGAAGGAGTAGCAGGAAAACTACTGCAGAGTGTAACAATAGCGACCTGCGGAGCCAATGGGCTTCAATTCTGTCTCTCATTTCGGGTTGCATCATAGGGTTGATTTAATAAGCGTACTTATGCCCAAGGTGTCTCCCATAGAAATTGACCTAACAAAGGATGAAATATTCATACTTTTTAAGTTTTGACTATCGACAAGCCATCCATTTTCAAAAGCAGATATTGCAAACTAACCAACCTCAATTTTTATTTTAATTTTTGCTCATATGGCTTACATTCCTTTGTTATTGTCAATAATTATAAACCTCTCGAGAAATAAAACAACTTTCATATCTTGAATTCATTGCCAGTTACTTTCTTATCTGCAAAACATTCAGAAACCCTTCATTGAAATTCTCTCATATATCTAAAAACTTAAACCTGTGTTTTAATTTAGTAACTCTGTTGTAGATATCTTCTCCGAACAACGAAATAAATATAGCCAACAAACATTTCATATTAAAAGGATATGTTTTCAATGAATCAAAAAAGTAACTTCGTCCTTCTTTCAATTCACCATCTTGACATAAAAGACTCCCAATTGAGTATTGTAATTGTGCAAGCAATTTTTTACTATCGCTAAAATCTTTATAATGTTTCTCTAAAATTAATTTTTGGGCTATAATTAAAGACCTTTGGTTACAAGAGATGCTATCTGAAACTTCATATGAAGTTACTAAAGGTTCATCAATACATTTGAAGTGGAAATATTTTGAAACTCTAATCCACAATTCCCAGTCCTGAAGGCGAGGAAGTCTCTCTTCAAACATTCCCGCTACTTCAAAACATTTTTTCTTAACAACAGATGCCTGTGTGGTCGCAAAGTTTCCTTTTAGAAGCTCCTTATGTATGTTTCCTTCTTTTTGTGTAACCCAAGAATATGGTATATAGCTTTCACTACCATCTTTTATTCTCAAAAATCCTGTATAAACAACTCCAACTTCGGGGGATGCATTTTCAAAAACTTTCATTTGCTTTTCAAGTTTCTCTGGCAGCCATTCATCATCGCTATCTTGAAATGCTATATATTCTCCATTGGAAGCTTCAATTCCAGTATTCCTTGCTGCCGCTCCACCTTTATTCTTCTGAAGACAAATATATCTTATTCTTTTATCTTTAAAGCTCTTCACTACTTCTTCTGTGTTATCAGTCGATGCATCGTCAACAACAATAAGTTCGAAATCCTGATATGTCTGGTCAAGCACGCTCTGGATGGCACGATCTACCAGGTGTGCCCGGTTGTAGGTTGGAATGATTACGCTTACTTTTGGATTTTTTGCCATAGTCATCCCCTATTTACCTCTCCAATATAAAAAACCTATGATAAGAGGAGCAAATACCCTATATGATTTCTTAATTTTAAATCCTGATTTTTGAATATCTCTAATAATTTTACTTAAAGATACTCTAATTTTCCTATTTCCCAATAATGTTCGCCATCAAATTTGTGAATTGGTTTTTAACTCCTATACTTTTCCTCACCTTTTCCTCTTTAAACATTCTTGATAAACATTATAAATTTTATTGGCAATCCAATCCCAATCAAGTTTTTTTGCAAGTTCAAAGTTATGTTTACCCATTTTTACTAAATCCCCTGTATTTGTATCTAAGGCCTGTTGCATTGCTTTCAATAAGCCATCTTTTTCTGAAGGGTCGTAGAGAAAACTACCTTCACTATCCAAAACATCTGGTATACAGCCAAGAGCAGGAGCAATAACGGGCTTACCAAAGGACATTGCCAATATGACCCCCCCCGGCATTTGAGAGGGTGAAAAAAATGACGGGTTACAGGTATATACCACAACATCTGCTACATTCACGTAAATTTGGACTTTATCATAGGGGATGAATTTAAAAACAGTCTTAATAGTCTCATTTTTATGACATCTCTCTAGTATATCTGTAGCGATTTCGGCGTTATATGGTTTGCCAGCAATCAAGAGTTTTGCTCGCGGGGCATCTAACTTTTTAAAGGCTTCAACAAGCTCACTAACCCCCCTATAAGATCTTATTAGTCCAAAACACAGAAATACTACATCCTCTATATGCAACTGCAATTGCTTTCTGGCTTGCTCTCTACTTATTACATTCTCATAACTATGAATGTAGCTCCCATGAGGGATGACCACAACTCGAGAATCTTCGCTCATTCCATATGCATTCATAACTTCATTTTTTGCGGATGGACAATGAACAATGAGTTTACCACATAACCTCGCTATAAGTTTGCAGAAAAATAACTCTATGTATTTACATTTCCCCTCAAGATTGGTAATGTTGTGTACAGTCCAAACGACTTTGATTCCAAAAAGCTTTAATATTAATAATTCACTAATAAAGCTAAACTATTTCAAAATAGTCTTTCCCCCACTACTTGCTAAGAGAAATGGATGGGGCCAATGTATGTGTAGAATATTTGGCTTCCAATGATTCTTGACTGAGCTTAATACCGAGAACAAACGAGAAATAGTGCCAAAACTGACCTCTACACCCTCTTTTGAAAGCGAATCTGCTAAAGCTTTCTGATATGGATTCGCTCTACTATAGTCAGGAATAAAGATTGCTTTCATCTAACCACCAGTCGTTTAATAAACTTTAGCAGTCTAGTATGCACATGCTTCATTATTAAATAGTGTCTCACTCGTTTAATGGAACGTCTCAAGTATTTTCTGATACCCAAATATCTAAAGATAAAATACTCATCTTTAATGTTGCGAGCTGGAAAGTAATATTCTGCCCTTATTCGGCTGTCGTTAAAATCTTTGTTCATATTCTTATAAAAGACGCCATTATTAGTGTGATATACTCCTCCCTGTTGGGCGAAGGATATCACATTGTTCTTCTCCAACTGACGATAGCCCAATTCCAGGAGGTTTGATACCCCGTCCACTATTCCTTCCATTTCTCCGGGGTATAAACCCGGTTAAAGTAGAATTTGTAGATTGTCTTCTTGTAGGATGTTTCCGAAAATGCATCTGTATTTCGAGTATAAAGGAAAGTAATCCGAATCATATCCTATATGCCATGCTCTCTTAAGAAGAGAATTTTCAGCAAGAATTTCTCAATGGAAGTACTGAGGGGATGAAAAGATGCATTAATATTCAATCTACCCTCTCTTGCCAGGCGAGTATTTACCAACCAATTCAAATCATCCCAAACAGAAATATTGCTTGTGATTCGGAGCGACCAATTAGGCTCCGAGCCGATCATTTTATCTATCTCCTTGCAAGTTCAACCATCTCAACTATGCTTTCTCTAGCAACCTTTTGTAATTTAGAAACTTCAGAGAGTATTTTTTTTGAGTTCGTATCATAATTTTTAAATATATCTTCGATAAGATTTATTAACTTTTCGCTTGTTATGGTTTCCAAATCTAGTGAATGGTCAGTTTGACCGATACTATCCATATACGCTTTAACTTTTGGCATATATGCAAACCCAATTACAGGAACACCAACTGAAGTCGCCAGAATCAACGAATGTAGTCTCATGCCGATAACCAACGAACTTTGCTTTGCAATTTCAATAAATTAATCTACCTCCGGTACGTGTGAATGGATGTGTGTTCTATCTTTATGTTTCATATATGATATGACCTGTTTTGCTACAATTCTATCATCATCGTAAGATGTAGTTCTAAAGGGTATAAAATCGATCTTCACCTTATAATGTTCTACAATAAAATCCGCAGCTACACTTAAAGTCCGTATAAAATTCTCATTAATCTCTGGCTTTTCAATATAGAATCCCTTGTCAAACCAGTGACGAACACAAATAATCACCTTCGGCGGCATCGAAATATCTTTTATTTTACTCGTGTTAATGTTACCCAATAATACAGCAGGGTCAGTTAACAACTTCACTTTATTTGTAATACCAATATCCATCAAAATGTCTTTTGAATTGCGGTCTCTTACTGTTATCAAATCAACTTTATATAATGCATCTCTAATTAATTTCCTTGATTCATCGTAGCGAATATTTTCAACGCCGACGGAATAAAGGGAAGTCTTCACATTCAATCTTTTAGCAAGTCGGAGTAATCTTAGCCATCGTTTGATATTTGATGAATTGCTTCCATTGTCCATCAAGAGACCCCCTCCACCTAAAATGAATAAATAGCTACTTTTTATTTCCCCGATTCTGCGCAATAAGCTCCGTCTTCCTTGTGAATGAACGCTCCTTACTCCGTGCGTTATAGATACCTGTTTTGGATTGCTGGAAAATACGATCACTTCTATGTCGGGAAATTTACTAAATTCCTGCAATATGGCTTTTAGAATAGCCTCATCTCCCAAATTTCCCTCACCATAAAATCCATGTATGGCAACGACCCCGCCAACGCGAAGCAGCTTGTCAACATAAAAGAAGTCAAGAAGTGTGTAGTCAAACGTGTGCCATCCGTCAATAAAGGCAAAATCAATCTTAATACCTTAGTCTTCAAGTTTGGGCAAAACCAAGTGAGACGGTGCCTCATAAAACTTAATCACCTCTTCATAACCGGCCTTTCTTAAATTATTGAGCCCGATTCCTTTTCTCTCCTTACGAATTAAATAGCCAATACCTTTCTCCGGTGACAATTGCTTTGGGTCTATGGTGATAAGACAAGCATTGGCATTGGCGGTCTTCGCGAGTGCATCGCAAATGAAAAGAGATGACACTCCATACCCCAAGCCTATATCAACACATACAGCTGCCTTTATATCGCAAATAATCCTCTGAAGAAAAAGGCCTTCCTCAAGGGAAATGGCATCATCTACTTTAACTTTTTCTCCATTTGGAGATTCAGTGTAACCTGAATGCATTATTTCTTCTAATACGGGATTTATAAGTATTCCTCCCGATTTTCTATCAACTTTTTTCAAAATATCGCTTTCATTTTTCATTTGTATTTCCTTCTAACCTCCTTTGGATAAACATCGAAGAAAATTGCTTTTGAAAGGTCTCCCTGACGTTGTATCCAAATAACCAATCAAAAATAATAGCCATGCTAATATAAATAACCACACCTATGACAACAAGCGCAAAGAAAGAAAAAAGTCCGATGGAGCTGAAAATAAAGAATTTAGATGCCAATAGAGCAGTAGACATAATCGCTACCCCTAACATTGGCAAAACAATCAATTTCCCAAACTCCCAAACACGGCATTTAATAATTTTTATAGTCAAGTAGAAAGTGAATGGCTCAACAGGTGGGACACTGAGTAGCACAGCAAGTGATGCCCCCAGAATGCCCCATTTTATAGTGAGAGGATAAATAATAATAACCAACAAAATAAGTCTTGCAAACTGCAATTTTGTAGATATTTCTGGTTTCCCAACACTTTGGAATGTTGGACCAGTTGTTGCCCCTATTGACCTTATTGCTCCACATAATGTCAACACCATCATCGCTGGCACCATTGGTATCCATTTTTCTCCCAAAAATATTTTAGTAAAATCTGGGGCTAAAACAAATATTAATCCTGCAATAGGGAAAGATAAAAACGCCGTAACTTGTAAAACCTTTAAATAAGCTTCCCTCAAATTAGGAATATTATCTTGGAGCTTAGAGTAAACAGGAAATGTCACCTGAGAAATAACATGCGTTATTTCAGTTGCCGGCATATTTGAAATTCTATAAGCCATCTGATAAAAGCCAAGCATCGTTGCCCCAAGTAATTTTCCCACAAAGATATCATCTCCCTGAGTAAGCAAAAATATTAATATACTCGAACCTAAAATCCACTTTCCAAAACCAAAAAGTTCCTTCGCTTTTCCCAGATCTGAACTTAAATGAGGTCTATATGGGTGTATAAGATAGCTCATAAAGCATCTTGCTACGTTTCCTGCAAATAAGCCGAACACGAGCGCCCAAACATTTCTTAAGATTAAAACAGCCGAAACTGCTACGATAAAATCTGCCAACGTTCCTGCAAATTGATATATAAACTCTTTATTAAATTCCAGCTCCTTCTGGAAATAGATAACACCAATATTGGTAAATGCTTGAAGAAGCACTGAAAATCCAATAACTTGAATTATAGGTTTTGCTTCCGGCGCATCAAAGAAAGTTGCGGCATAAGGTGCAATGAAATATAATATTGCAAACAGAATAAATCCGCGTAAAATTAAAACTGTCCAGGCAGCATCAAGGTGTGATCTTATATCTTCTTTCTTCTGTATCAAAGCAGCCTGAAAACCCGTCTGCGAGAAAGTTTCTAAAGTTGCCATCGTTAAAAGAGCAATACCCATCAAACCGAAATCGTGAGGGGCGAGGATGCGGGCAAGAATTATAAGCCTTGCTAAATTAAACAGTCGCTGAACTATTCTAAGTGAGAATACCCAGAAACCACTTCTAACCGCGCGCTGCGAAAGAGTTTTACCAGGGTTTTTAAAGTTGTTAATAGTTCGCTTGAGGCTTATCTTACGCATATCTTAATCGCATTAGAGATATATATAATTGGTGACGGACTACTATTTTCATTAAAATTAATAAGGTTAGGGTATAGGTAGAGAAAATCATTTTGAACTCTTTTCTGAATGAAAGTTGATATACCTCCAAATCCTTATATCCTTTTAAAGACACGAAGCCACCTTTCGCCCTACGCCTTACGTTTCTTTATCTTCTTTCAACATCATCTGAATCCACCTATACGTTTTGGTAAGACCCTCTTCCAAACTAATCACCGGTTCCCAGTTCAATACTTTCTTCACCAATGTAAGGTCTGCGTTTCTTCCGCGAACCCCCTTGAGGGGCAGAGTGCGTAAGGAGTAAGACGTGAGGCGAAAGCAAGTTCCTTATTCCCAAATTCTTGTCTCTACAAGTGTCTTGAACTCCTTTTACACTCTTTCCCTCCAATAATCCAGTGTATCTTTCAAAGTTTTTTCAAAGATTATTTCTGGCTTCCAGCCAGTTTGTTTTCTAAATTTAGTACTATCTCCAACCAAAATCGGCACATCTGAGGCACGCATTCTTGCTGGGTCTTGCTTTATAGCTATCTTTACCTTAGCATAGGATAATAATATATCCAACACTTCTTTTATAGAGTAGGACTTTCCAGAGCAGATATTATAGACCTCTCCAGGGTCACAATACTCGGTAACAAGCCAATATGCCTTCACAATGTCTCTCACATCGCTGAAGTCTCTTTTGGCATCCAAGTTACCTACGTGTATTACTGGTTCTTTCAATCCTTTTTCTATTTCTGCAATCTGCTTAGCAAAACTTGCACAGACAAATGTTTCCCTCTGTCTTGGTCCTGTATGATTAAAAGCCCTTGTTCTAATTATATTTAGCTTATAACTTTGATAATATTGGTATCCAATCAAATTTACAGCAGCCTTGCTTGCTGCATAAGGGCTGATTGGCCGAAGGGGGTGTTCTTCTGAAATTGGCAAATCTTTTTCCGCAACAACTCCGTAAATCTCTGCCGAACCTACTAGCAAAATTCTTAAACTCTCCTTTTTGCAGTATTTCCT
>Ga0114925_10000388_pt1 | contig 19025 bp, 12 predicted proteins | sample SumtaG_2_FD_87287 | JGI IMG/M metagenome (GOLD analysis project Ga0114925, IMG submission 87287) | Deep subsurface microbial communities from Indian Ocean to uncover new lineages of life (NeLLi) - Sumatra_00607 metaG | ecosystem: Environmental > Aquatic > Marine > Oceanic > Sediment | place... | reverse complement strand
TAATCGCCCGTATAAGCATCAAGCTTATATAATGCTCCAGTACTAGCTACACCATCATAATCATTAAACATCCAAATATGGGTATAATAGTTCACCTCGTCGCCAGAAGCATAAGCGTATTGAGTACCAGAAACTAGAGTTACTCCACCAGAAATGGTAGTATTAACTTGAACGTCCTCTTCCTCCCCGTTGGAATTTGGCCCAACATGTAAAGGCAAAGGATCGCCACTAGTAGTAGTAAAACCCATCGAACTGTGGTCAGAATATTCATCTAAATATAATGTGGTACCACTAGCTGCTACATCAGAAGTTAATGTTGTATGATAATGTTCGATAGAAAAAGCTACTGAATCAAATATATGATCACCAGGTATAGGCCCAGTTCCAGATAAAACGGTAAAAGTTTGCTGAAGTTTACAAACATAATTATCTATTTTCCATCTCTTTATTGATACATCATCTCCTGATAAATTTTGCAGCGTCCAGAAATATACACCATTATATTCTGTACTTTTAACAATATCATCAGCTGTATCGCCTAACAACACGTCAAATGGATATGAAAATGCAGTATTACCATCGTCTGTTTTCTGCAATAAACCGTCTTGATCATGATCAAATGTATAGAAATAGCCTTCTTGATCCACGGTAAAATTATCTTGTTGATCTATAATTAGTTTTATATTCTCATAAGCCATATTAATACTCCTTTAATTAATCATATGTTTCATAAACCCTCAATGGCGTAACCCATTTTAATTCGTACTCATTGTAATAAGCATCTACAATTTGGACTTCACCGCTTATATCGAAATCTATCATACTATTGTTTAGTATTATTTTCATATTAGATAGATCAATACCAGCAGATGGTAATTTATCTTTTATTATTATTCTAATATCTGAACCAATAGGGGCATTATTTTCAGTCGGCAAAAAATTATCGACTAGTGGAGCCTCCTTATCATCAACCAAAGGAGTCCAGTCTATTTGAGAGCATAGATCGGCTAGAACAGTTTCGATTATTTCGTCTAGATTTCCTGCCGATATATTATGAACTTTTTTCGCAGAAATAAGATCACCATTTATATCTTCATGGGTGGTACCCATCTCAAGCGTCCACATATGCTCGCTTTCTTCGCCTTTTATAACAAAATATCTTAAAGTAATATTAAACTTAACTGTTTTATTATAATTAAGTGTATGTCGAACAAAAAACTCAGCCATATCATCATCCTTCCAGTACTAAATTAAGAGCTAAAATCAATCTGGTTAGCTATTGATTTAATTCCAAAACGCACAGCACTATCAATAGTATCATAATACGCTACTGGATCCTGTTCTGGATCTTGTTCTCTAAGCTTCTGAACTTTAGTTCCGCTAGTTGTATAACTATTATTAATACCAACATAGCTATTATTATTAGAAGTACAAACAACTATAACGGTCGCTGTAGTTCCACTAATAGCAGTAAAATAATCAGTATTAGTACCATCAGTTATCATAAAACAATCGCCTTCCGTCGCGATAATACCAGCCTCGACAGTCAGTGGTGTGGTGTTGGTTGTATACGTAGATGCTAACATAACTTCTTTTATATTTGTCTCCGCAATGGTCTGGCTATCTATAGGCAAATTAAAACCTAAAGTCTCATAACAAATATCACTACTAACCTTAACAACTTTTACAGATGAGCGAGCCGCGCCAGTGTAATAAGGGGAAATTGATCCCGATATAATCCAAAATCTACCACCTTTATATTCGACTGAGGCATTCATGTAAGCCAGCCTATACGGAACGGCGACTGACAATGCTCTTATTTTATTTTCCATATCTTCAGCTATAGTATCAGCAGATAAATTTGTTCCCGATGCCAGGGTTATTGTATATCCTGTACTAGCATCAATCGTAATTTCCAATCGACTGTTATTAGCACCAATAGTAAATTTACCACCAGTACCAACAAGTCCAGAACTTTTAAGCCATCCACCTTTTATTTCTTGAATGTACAGATCTTGAATTGCGGTACGAGCAGTATTATCACTATACGCGGTTGTAGTAAAAGACGATACCCACTGTTCATCACCTTCATATCCAATCGGTGTAACTAGTTTTTGATCGGTTACGATTGTTTTATTATTATCTGGATAATTCTCTAAATCATAAACTACTACATTCGTTGCCATAATTAAATCCTCCTTTTAGATTTTAAACATAAAAATATCTATTACCACTTGTTGTGGTACCACTAACAGTGCCTTTATAATAAGGACACACTGGATCAACACATAACCAACCATATTTTGAGCCTCGTGCATACCTAATCATAATTCCACTTGTAGACGTATGATCTTCAGCTTCACTTTCTACATCTATAGTTTGCCAAACACCACCGACGGTACTCCTAACTAAATGCATAGTAGATTCTGTTGAATATGGGCATTTAATATGATAATAATGAAAATCATCTAAACTAACCCATGGAGCACTAGCTTGTACAGCATTTATATCTACGGTGCTTGCAATACAAGTATTTACTTTGTACTGTGGTAAATTGCCTATAGCAGTAGTTCCAAATCTACTTTCCCAACTTACATTACATCTATCTGCAGGGTTTCTAGGCATTATTTACCCCTCGACCTAAAAAATTATATAACGTCCCATCGTTATTTAACAAATAAGCCGTATATGTTGCATAACGCTGGTGTTTTTCATCTTCGTGGTTTTTAGTATCTATAACAATATAATCATCACCACGTAATTTAGGCAGTACATTTATATTTTCATTTCTTAGCTCAACATTCTGCAAAAATATTTTCTCAGGAGTGTGCCTTACCCCCTCCCAAGATAGTTTTGCTATATAATAATGTTTGACAAACATAATATACTGATTAATAAAATCTAATTTTATAAAATCTTTTTCGTTTAATTGTGCGACTTCTTTTAATACCGGCCCATTTAAATAACAGCCCTCAATAATAGCTGTACCTTTTTTCTCATATCGCGCTTTTTCCCAATGAATCTCTAGCCTAAATTTTTCTCCTAAAAGCATTCCTTTTTCTCCTTTCAAACAAAATACTTATACACCTAAATATAGCGGCTGATGCGGTATCGTAGCGTTCGATTGTCCAGTCTTACCAGCCTCTTCTAATGTGCCGCCGCCAACCGTATTCACCAAACCAAAAGTTGTCTCGTCAAAATTTCCCATACCAGGAAAACCAGCTGATACATTACCTTGCTGTCCGGTAACTTGGCCCTCCGCATCCAACACCACACCGATATCAGTAACATTTCCACTCCAGCTGCCTTCAGCTTTTCCTTGTATAACAGCAGTAGGTGCTCCAACATTAATAAAGTCATCTCCTTCCGCATCAGCTTCAACCCATTTTTGATATTGCCAAGTTTCGGCACCGAAAGCATTTGGGTCACCTTTGGCGTATGAATAACTCATTAAAAACATATAATCTTCATCAAAATTAACAGCAGAAATTGGTCCACATGCAGCAACAGAAATGATCACCCTTTTTCTCGCAGTACTATTACTGCAATCCTCATTCGGCACTAAATCAACACTATCAAGAATACTAGCATAGGTTGTAACATTTACTGTTATGGTTTTTGCTACCTGGGTTTTATACATTAACCAGCTACCTAATTCCCATAGCCTAGTAGGCTGAACTTGTACAGACCAATTTACTGATTGAAATCCGTCTTCTCTACCATCAATATTTACAGTAGTCATACCACCAATTATAATTGCCACTTTTATTACCTCCTTTTTATTCTCCCCTCACATATAAAAGTTAATTAATTAACTATTCTAGATTACCAACACCTCGTATCTGTATTTGCCATTGGCACCAGCCACCACTACCTAATAATGGAGTCTGAATTTTACTCATAATTACCCCCTCAAAATCAACGCCACCGGCTGTTAATATGGTATAAGTTCTATCTAAATCATCCATATTATTTCTAATAACAACAAAAGAAAGAGATGCTATACCAGTAGCGTCGTATTGAATCGATAAAGAACCACAATCAATAAATTCTATATTATTTTCTACCATTATCTATCTCTCCCTAATTTTGTCATTTTTACTTAGGTAGGTATTCATCCTCCTCTTCATAGGTTGGTTTCTTAATTTCGCTACCACTAAAAGCTTGCTGTGCCTCTGCTGTTAAAAAAGGCAACCGTTGATAGCTTGCAGAAACATACTCGCCACCCAAACCAGTCATATCATTGCTTTCTAATAACACCTCTGTGGCTTCATGTACAGTTATTTCTGAATGTTCAACCTTAAAAGTCTGGACAATAAAATCTTCATCGACTGTTCCTTCATCACCAATTGGAACAGGACCAGCCGATCTTAATTTATAAGAATGTGAAGTATAAGACATTTTTAAGCTTCCTCCTAAATAATAGATTCCCCATTATAAACAAATATAAATGAATAAGAAACCATGGGTATTTTTGGTGGGGTATATTCCCAACTAAAATTATTTAAATACAATTTAGAGTCGGTCGGTAAAATATTATCAAAAATTGACGTTGTGGCAGTTCTATCCGCTATCGGAAAAGGGTCGCCCGTATATGAAAATTCATATCCATCAAAATGGGTGGACATTAAATACACAGTAGTAGGACCACCTGTGGCGGAAGCGCTCCAACTTCCATATTCCAATACTTCGGTTAATGTTATATCAGTAGTAACTGGGCCTTCTCTAAAAGCTTTATCTTTACCGCGCGAAATAAAATAAATTTCATCCTCATCACAATCATATTTTCGCACCCACTCATAACTCACACCAGCTCTAGCTGGGCAAGTTAAAATATCAGTTCCATCCAATGGAGCATACGCTGTTACTGATAAACTACCTATCGATGGTCCATATAATATCATTGGAGGCTCATCATTAGTTATTATAATATCAGTATTTGCCTTAAGAGTAGCTGAGATTATACCAAGTCCCCCTACTTCTGGAAACATTGCAGCAATATTACAAGAACAATCCGAATCGATAGCCATTTTAAATTTAATATCCCCCTATAATATTTTTTTATATTATGCGCCTTCTTCTTGAGGCTCACTATAATACGTAGCAAAAGCTGGGCCACCAGCCGTTACAGCAGCATGATCATGCACTACGATGCCCTCCAAAGTTAAAGACCCTATAATATTAGCTCTGCCTTCTCTAAATTTGATTACTTGTACTCCGGCTTCATCATGATAATAATAAACACAATCAACGTTTTCTTCGTCTTTCTCTAGTCGACCAAGTGTATCATCTTGTAAAGAAAAACCATTAACTTCATTTTCTAAATCTTCTACAGGCTTATTATAAAACGGCGAATGGCAAATTTTAATTTTATCGCCCGGAAGACATTTACCTGTAACAACACCCGGAGTTTCTTCATCATATTCGTTAATAACCATTAGATCTTATCTCCTATATCTTAATTTCCTCATTAACCACCGCCTTCTTCTCCTCCGCTTTCTTCACTAACTGGTTCAAACTTAAATTTTATCTGTTCGGTCACCTCTTCACGTACAATTCCTTTTATTTCCTCAACCGCCACAAATTCACTGGGCAATTTTCCAGGCACAGCAACTCGATCTGAGGTGTATAATCTATTATAAAACCGGCCTTCTAGTGACTGATCACTTCTTGTTACACTTGTTATAACACCCCATCTACCAGGTGAATTACCTTCTTGATCTCTTAATGTGTCCACCAAACGCGTGACTTTTTGGCCTTCCAATAAAGACAAAACGTCTCTTCCTGACAAATTCACCATAACTAAAGAGGAATCGGTAAAAACTGGGCTAACGATAATTTTAAATACTCTGCCTGTAAATATCCTTTTTAGGCTTGGAGCACCAGCGTCTATAGTAATTGCTGATCCTATAACATCGTCTCTACCTCTACTTGCTGAAAACGTATTGGTTGGCACTTTTATACTAGCAGAAAAAGTTGCAGCCATCTGTCCTCTCGCCTTCCTAACATTAAATGATGCTACATAAGGCGTCACTACGACAATCCCTCCAAAAGTAATTCTAGCCCTAATTTTTTGATATAATATAGTCGCTTCGTCTCTCGCCATAACTATTTTCTCCTTCTTAATTAATAACTAACTGGGTTATTATAAACCGCAACTTGAACTCTATCACCTACGGAAAGCACGCCCTGACAACCATTTACACATGTCATCGCGCCTATGCTATCAATCTGTACAGTCGCTTCTGTATTATTAACACCAATGCCTATAATAACTCCTTCTAGTGATACTCTATCCGTCCTCATTTTATATATAGCTTGATCCCACGAACCAATCCCATACCATAGAGGACCTGCGTGAACAGAAATAAGATATTGGCTTCCGTCTTGATATGAATAATCTATAGAATTTACATAATTACCATCTGGTAATCGTCGACCAAGCTCTACCTCACTATCTGGTGAACACGTATAAACAATGTCTGGAACCACATCATTTTGTATTGATTTGATCGCGTTTGAAATAGTTTTACACTCAGCCCCATTAGCAAAAGGCATAGTAACTCTTATATCTCCCGCTTCCAGCGAAGCCATTGATCTTATATAATCCTTACCTGAAATATTTTCAACCGTCTCTGGATAAAGATCTGTTATAATTTCAGATGGATCTAAAAGTTCACCATTAACTGCTCTAGGTGGAGGCAGATTTCTCATAATTATTGGATAAAATTCTGCAGCCACCCCCTCCAAAGCTGCCCTATCTATTATATTATCTATACTTTTAAAATACATCTGATGATTATCCCAACTATATCTAATCACTACTTTTTCAACTCCATACGCACGCTGGCCTTGACCTAGTGGGAAAACCGCTGCACTAAATACATCATCACTAAAAACTTCAGTTACCCCATCTTTTAATTTACCATCAAAAATTGAACGTTTATGTACTCTAAACACAAACCTCTTTTCACCGATATTACCACCATACTTAGTGATATAACTAGGATAAACATTACATGCAAATACTATTCGATCTCCTACTACAATATAATCTGTGCCTCGGCTTAAAGTAAAAGTTTCAGGGATCATCGTGTCTAAATTAACCAAAAATCTAGTATAATCACCAGTTTCGGGATCCTTGCTTTGAGGATCTATTGCTATATCATTTATCGCATATCCATATATAATGACTTCTTGAACTCCCAAAAATTTATCATCATCTGCTTCAGGAATTGATACTCCATCAAAAGGACCAACATCTTCTACCTCCAAACATCTAGCAGGAACATATGTGTCTTTTTGATCTACCCATGTAAACTCATGTAGATCACCAAAACCATTTAATTCTTCATATCTACTAGTTTGGGTAGAAAAGCTAACTGATACCGTAGCTGGATCAAAAAACGGTACCTCTATACCATACACATAAGTAATAATACTTTCATATTTCTTTGGATCAAACACTCCTTTTTCTTTCATTACAGCTAAATTACCTATTCTAGGATCAGCATACTCAATCCACCCCTCTTTTGCAAACGCTTCCTCACACATTGGAAAAATTTCGCCTGGTAACCAGTAAGTAGGCCATTTTCCACCAAAGGTAAACAAATCCTCTCTTCCAGCACTATATCTTTTAGGTGGAGGATCATATCCATCCACCATAACATTATCACATTTCGGCTGTAGTTCAGCTCCCGCTGCTTTATATAAATATTTAAAACTTCCAAGTCCTGTTGATCCTACCCTATAAAATTCTACCTCACCATCAGACGTTGCATAACATTCCACTAAGCACGGCACATTATTAGTAGAATGAACTAATTCAGTAGCTAATGACAATTGAACCATTTGATAAGCATCCCTCGATTCTATATTATATCCTGGCAAAGAACCGCCTCTATAAGTCGAACCTATCACCGATAAACCAAAAACTCTCCTAATAACCCATTCCGCTACAGACGTATATCCGAATTTCTCCTGAAAATTATCACGTGGTGTGCTAGGAAAATCTGTGTCAAATTTTTCCTCATTATATCCAGCTATATCTTTACCTCTCGTTTCCCAATCAAAAAATACAGACATTATCTACTCCCTGTGATATCCATTGTAGTTTTAACCACATTTATGCGATCCATATTATCTTTTATACTAGCATCAAAAGAACTCAATTGGTTTTCTATATTGGCCAGTTGACTCTCTAGTGGTATTATTTTATCGGTCTCTAAACTAGTGATAACTTCATGAAGACGTTTTTCAGAAAAAGAATTTGCATCATTACGATCAACCGTCGCTTTTTTATCAAACTTCTCTTCCAAAACTAACAGTTTTTTATCGGCATCAACAACTTTCTCTTCGATTGGCGTAAACCTATCGAGCAGTGTCTTCTCAATTCTTTCCCAGGTTTCCTCTCTTCTTTCTGCACCTACCCCAACATTATTTAAATCAGCTGTGTCCACCTTCAATGGGGTAGACATAATTCTCTCCAAATCATCCAAATTAGCCACTCTTAACTCTACATCAGTAAGATCTATTGGAACCTTAGAATCAGCAACATCTACTGGAATCTTCACATCAGCGACGTCTACTTTTAACATGATCGATTCTAATTTATCAACCGCTCTTTCAATAATTTGTTCGATTGCGGCACCTATCTTTTCTCCGCCTTCACTAACCTCTCGTAGTCGTGGGTTAGTTACAACTTCGCCTCCTTGCAAATAAGCCAGTCCAGTATGCGGCATAACACCGCCCGTATGAAATTCTGGAATTAATCCGCCTGATGATTTTTCTCCTGTCTTCCATATTTTTCTAAGCTTTTCTAAATACTCTCTTTCTTTATCTGACAGCGGCTTTACTCCACCCAGCTGCGCTTCTTCAATAGCTTTTCTCTGAGCGGCCGTTTCCCCAGTAAAAAATTTCCGCATTGCTTCAGTAATTTCTATAGAAGGCTCTCTTAAAATTTCTGCAATAGATTTCCCTCCGCCTTGGAATGTTTGAATTAAACCTCCTTGAGCTTTGGTTAGATCAAGGGCTTCCTTTTTTCGCCTCAAATTTTCTTGTATTCTGCTCCTAACTTTTCCTGGAATAGCCTTTTTTAGCGAGCTAGGAACTCCCGCTTTCTCTTGTTGAGCGGCCATTTGAGCAACCATTTCCTTGAAAACTGCTTCACTATATGCTGGAATAAGTAATCCTGGCTCACCATATCGCGCCTCACTAAGAGAATCCAAACCTTTAATTAGTTGCGCCCATTTCGTAATGCGGGCATTATATATTATTGATCTAAGTTTCTCTACATTCTTTTTTTGCTCTTCTTCTGTTGAGCCTTCCGCCATCAATCCACTTAAATAACTAAAAGAATAGTCTCTAAATTGTTTGGGCATTGGTAAATCTTTAAGTTTTCCAAATAAAGATTTCTTTTTTCCTTCAGCCGTAATGTATTTCCTTACTTCATCGCCCTCGCCAAATTTTTGAATCAACCCTCCCCCATATTTACCAACCTCCTTGGCTTCCATGGTTTCCAAAATTGCTTTAAGGTTTTCGCCTTCTCTTGCTTTTTTAGGGAGGTTAAATTCCGCACCTGCTGGGGTTTCATAGGTAATTTTTTTTCCTATTATACTTTCAATTAAAGAAATAAACCAAGCACGCCAACCTTTCTTTTTAGCAATAGCAGCTTCTGGTGGTGCTGTTTCAGCAGCTACTACATGTGGATAACTTTTACTTAAAGCATCTACTCTTTCTTGTCTTGTCATACCTATATAATCTAGAGGTTCCACTTCATTACCTTCAGCAAACCCTGGTAATTGACCGGTTTTATTCATATAACTCAAACGGCCATAACCTATAGCCTTAGCAGCTTGTTCCCTCAATATATATTCACCTGGACTCGCCAATATAGGCACCCTATCCTCTTTAGGACCGCCTGGACCAAAGATTTTACCACCAACTTGTTTTTCTATAGCTGGCAATTCTTCTCCTTTTATTGCCTCGATAATACCAGCCGTATTAGTTCTAATACCCCTCAATATATTATTTGATTCTTGCATAGGAGTTTTCAGTGTAAGTAGCTCGTTTATAATCGGCTCAGATATCAATCCAGCCGCTTCCCTTCTTGCTTCTTTTTCAGCCTTAGCTGCCATAGCTGTTATCTCCCTAAAAACATTCATAAACTCTACAAAGCCCTCATACTGCGGTTCTCGTTCTGGCCTTCGTACTATTTTAGGAGCTTTCTCTAACATATCCCGCATCCAGTCACCTAAAGTTCTGATCTGTCTTTGAGGCTGTCCTGTAAGTTTCCCACCTACTTGTAATTCTCTAACACGGCCATAAGCGCTTTCCATAAATCTTCTTTGCCTCATTAATTTTTCATTCTCTACATCTTGTTTATATAACATCAAATCACGTTTTTTATTAAATTGAATTCTTTCTATGTCATATTGCGAGACAAGTTTATTAGAAGCTCTCATTGTTGCAATCTCTGCTTCATATTTAGTAGTATCCCATAATTTCTTTTCTGGAATACCCCCTACTAACATTTCATAAGTAGGTGTGACAGGAGCTAAAGGATGTCTACCGCCTCTCATTAGATCCCATTGCTTTCTTTCATACTGAGTCGCTTCGCCCACTAAAAAACCTTGCCTCAAAGTTTCTAATTGACCTTTTAAACCAGCTAAAAGCAGTCCTCTACTAAACAACTCATCAAGTCCTTCAAGCCTACGTTGGAATTTCTGCATATTGGCATCAGCTTGTTCAATCGCTTTGGCTAATAATCCAACCACTGCCGCTTCTTGCTTTCTCAATTGAACTAGCTTATCCTCCGCATAAATTCCTGGATATTTTCCTCGAAGTTCCTCCAGTCTTTTTATCTCCTCTTTAATCTCAAGAGCTCTTTTTCGGTGATAACCGATTGTTCTAGCAAATGGATCTAATTTCATCGACTCTTCTGGTGGTCTAAACATTTCACCAGTAACCATATGAACCCGTTCTTTAGGATCATACCATCTCACAACCCAATCCCATGCTTTTTTCAACTCTTCCGTAACTTCTTCCGCAGATCTAGCTATTGGAAATTCTCCAAACTTAGGCTTTTTCACTGCCTTAGCATAATAACCTGCCTTGTATAATCTCTCGATTTCTGCTATCTGTTTCCTTCTTTCTTTTAATTCTTCCTTACGTGTTTTTACTAGTTCCTCTACTCTAAGAGCTTTTTCACGCTCTTGCACTTCTTTATTAATTGCGGTTATCTGCTTATGAAATTTCTCAACTATAGGATCCCTCTCAGGCATCTTTTCTTCCATAAGCTTACCAATATCAGCCTCTCCTACTCCCTTCAGGGCGGTTTTCATTCTTTCTACGAAGAGTTTATATTTATCTATAGATGCATACACCCGTTCCCAAAATGTTTTAGGCCCGGCCTCTTCTTCATATATACCCCTTGCTCCTGGCTCGGCCCTATACAATTCCAGCAATTTTTTTCCATGTTCTCGTAATTTCTTAGTACCTTCCATATGTGCCTTTAGCGGTGAAGTTGGTTTTTCACCCAAAACTTCGATTTTCTGCTCAAAATAAGAGGATTCTTTCCGCATATCCTCCTCTAGTCCTCCTATTTGAGATTTAAGGTTATCCATATATATCATTAAAACTTTACGTATCTTATACAAATTCTGCCAACCTTCTCCGGCTTTCATTAATCTTTCTGTCGGTGTGAGCTCATACATAGCTTTACCGACTGCTAATTCCTCAAATCTAGGCATCCCTTTCATTGCACCCACTGATTCTAAGTCATACCTAAAATCAAGGAGAAAAGCGGCCACCCCTTTCCGCACAGCTTCTCGCATATCGCGCATACCTTCCACTATTCCATAAGCAACTTCCATTAGCCTTATTTTATCAACAGCTTTTAACATCTGTTGTCCAGCAAGCTCTGCTTTTTCTCCCAACTCTACAGATAATCCCAAAAAACTATTTGTCATCTCTGCATAAGCCGCTGCTTGATCAGCTACTATAGATCTTGTTTCTTTTTCTGTTATACCAGGCTTAAGAAGAGCTTTCGCTGCTCTAGCACTTTCCTTTTTGTATAATACTATAGCTTCTCCTACCTCGGTTGGATATTTTTCAATCAATTTTGTAACTAAACCTTCTATCTTTTCAGCTCTATCTTCATACTCTCCTATCTCTGCTCCAAAAGCTTGTAATTCAGAATATAGCCAGTTGTAGCGGTTAATAAAGCTACAGTAAGGACATCCCTTATTTTAGTTCCTATATCCCCTTCTTTTAATCTCTCAGCCTTTATAGTGTCTATTTTATCTCTTAATTCTCTAGAATAGCTCGCTTGCTTTTTAGTATGCTCTATCTGTTTTTGGCTTTCATCAACTTGTTTTTCAGTAGCCGCGGTTTGATCTTTTTGACCCCCCGTCATTTTTTTAAATTCGTCTTTTGAAATTTTTCCTAGCTGAACCAATTCTTTTACCCTATCATTTATCTTTTTATTTAACTCCTCCTCCTTTTTAGCAGCCCAGCCACGAAACATAAGCTTTTCAAAAGGCCATTTAAATCTAGTATATTCGCCGCGTTCTGACTCTGGAATTTTTTCTCCTTTTATTAATTCCTCTATTTTATCCTTAAATTCTTTAATAAATTCTTTCCGGTATAAACCAGTTTGAGGTATTCCCACATCCAGTTTATCTCTAACTCGCGCCGAAAATATCTTTCGCCAACCTTCTACATCATCCCCCTGAACTCCTTCAGCTCCAGCAGCCTTCCGTGCTTCAAGCAATGCTCTCAGAGCTTCTTCCATGCTTAATAAAATAGTAGTATGCTGTTGTGCTTCGCTTAATATTTGCTTATCAGTAGCTAGTTGTGCTACATCGCCTTTTTTAACTCCTTTTAACATCTCATCAGTTTTTTTGAGCTGTTCCTCACTAACTTGCAAATCCTTCGCTTTCTTTATTTTCTCCCTCTCTTCTTCAGTAAACACACGCTTTCTTTTTGCCTCTGCTTCTTCAACTTTTTCTATGGCTCCTCCAAGACCACGATTAAACACCTTACCAAGAAATATTTCTAGACCTACCCATTTTCTAGCCGCCCAACCAGGCGCTTCTTTACCTGCCTTCTTAGCTGCCTCTTTAGCTTTATCACCTAAATCTTTAATATACTTGGGAATAGGCTCCCCTGTTAAAGCGCTCCACGCATGCCATGCCACCATTGCTCCTGCAGCAGTTTCGCCCAATCCCTTCAAAGCTGTTTCACTCAAACCAACAGCTCTAGCAAACGAGATACCACCTCTTGCTATTAAACCAATTGCTTCTTGAGTAGCCCTTCTTTCAGCTGTACCTACAGCTTCTTCTCTTTGTTTAGCCAACTCACCAATTTGCTTATCTATATCCTTGAGTGATGCTTCAGCTTTTTCTTTTGGGATATCGCCAGTTTCAAGCTGTCCAACGATAGCCTTCTTTTGACCCTCTAGAGCTTTAATTTGAATTTCATAATGTCTAGCTTCTCTATTAGCAGCCCGTCTAAAAATATCTTGAAAGCCAGCATAGGCAGCAAATAGTTTTTGTATATTTTTGGAGGTAGTTACACCAATAGTTGTCTGGCTCGCCATCTCTTTTTCCAAGGCTTTAAATTCCTTAGACTCTAATGCACGACCTCTTTCACCAGCGTATTTACTTAATACCTGAGTAAATTCTCTTAATCCAAGATCGCCTACCGCTCTTTTTATAAATTCAGCTTTTGTAAATTCTCCAGGTAATTTTACCTCCAAAAAACCGCCTAAAAACGGCTTTTTTAATGCTTTAAAAGCTTTTTCGAATCCGACTTTTTCTACCAAAGCACTTGATAAGCGACCCAATGAGGTGTCTATAGTTTTAACAAGATCCTTTCTTCCAGACTTCTCATACATAACTCTTAATTGTACCAAACGGTCAAGTCTTTTACCAATCCCTGATACATCGCCTGTAGCGGCCGCTCTATTTATAAGAGCATTAGCATATTTTGTATAGCCCTGAATTGCCTTAAGTCGGTAGCCTTGAGATCTTGCGGCTGCCTCAGGATCACCCATTTGAGCTAGTAGATCATCCATGCTTTCCGCTATTCTACCAGTATTAGCTACAACCTTTTTCTCTTCATCCCAAATTAGCCCCAAAGGTTTATTACCAGCTATAGCTATGGATTCTGCCATACTTTTTACATCTTCAGGTGACATAACTGCTCCCAGGCCGGTCGCTGTTTCCCTTATTTCACGTAACTGTACTCGCGCTCTTCCTACATTTTCCAATTCTCTTATCCGCGTTTCCCTACGCATTCTTGCTTCCCTATACTCAGCTCTTGCTTCAGTAAATGGTTTTTCCTTTCCAGGCGGTAAAAACCGCTCCTCACGCAATATTCTTTGTTGTACTGTCAATTCACTAAAATCACGAATTCCTGTACTTATATCAGCTAAATCTTCAGGCAAACCTTCCAATAACCCACTAGTTTGAACTAGATATTTATTTCTTATTCTTTCAACAGCTATATTTTCCTCAAGAACTCTAGTACTTTCATTTAAAGTTTTCATTAAATCTTCATGTAAAGCTCTGTATTGAATAACTATTTGATTATTTTTCAACACATCCATTAATTTTTGAATTTCCTCAGTCATTGCATAACCTGGCCCTTTACCAGCCAGAGCTCTCTTTTCAACTGGCTCTGCCATCATCTTAAGACGATCCATAGGCTCGAACCAATGAGTCTTCATCCATTCATCCCACCTCTTTGTTAAATCAGCAAAAGGAGTTTTATAAGTTCTAGGAATACCAGCACCTTTATAAGGCATCTCTCCATAACCAGCGCCTGGAGCCCACCCTTTAGTTGTTTGCAATAAAGTAGTAGTAGGAATCTGAGCAAAAAACCGCTCACCAAGACTAAAACTCCGTTTAAACTCTTTCTGAGTAATACCCGCCATACCAGCAGCAGCTCCAGCCACAAACTCTTGTAAAACCGCTAGATTATCTTGCAATCTTTCTTGAATAATAGTAGTAGGAAATATAGCATCAACGAATTCTTCGACGGCTGAAAATGGAACTTCCTTTACTTCTCGAAACTCTCTTGTTACAAATTCTACAAAATAACCAAGCCCTTTTTTAAATTTCAATATTCCTTCTCTACCAGCAACATCAAAAGCTTTTCCTCCCATCACTTTATTTATATCTTCAGTAAATAAAACTATATCTCCAGTAAAAGCTTTACCGGCTCTTCGCACTAATTTACTTTGTAATAATAATTCCTTAGTAAGTGGAGCAGCAAAGTCTAATGGTTTTTCTGGATACATCCTTTTTAAAATTTCCACTCCAAATATATCCTTCCAATCTACCTTTCCCTTCATTTCTGGTATCTGAAGTTTCGGTTCTATCCTTATCATCAATTCAAATCCCTTACGCAGTTGTTCCTCTCCTATTACATTCTTCAATAAATCTCTTATTTGAACAGGTTTCATTCCTCTAGTCGGTAAATCAGCTAATACTCTCCTAAAACTTTTATAACTATCCCCAAATCTCTTTCTTGCATCTTCCAATTGTTTATAATATTTTTCAAATAAAGGTTCAATCGCAGTAGTCATGGGGTATTTTTTTCTTAAAGCCAATATTTGATTCATTTTATCCCTAAGAACATCTAACTCTTTTGCTGGCGAAATTGCTATATGCTTAGCTAATAACCCGCCAACAGCAGGAATTTCTTTAACAAATCGTTTAAGTTCATATCTAAATTTTGCTCCAAATTCCTTGCCTCCGGTTAAATCTTCGATGTATTTTCCTACTGCACCCATTTCTATTTTGGCTGCTTCTTCCATTTTAGCAGAAGTTAATAAACCAATATGCTCTTTTAAATTACGATTTGTTTTCAAAACAGCATTACCAAACTCATCAAAACTTTCTACTAATTCAAAATTAGACATAGCCAATTCATTACCAAATTGCTGGGCTTTCTTATATGCTTCAGCTAATCCAAGAACAGGACTTTCATATTCCTCTCTTCTTATAGCTCTTTCTTTTGCCTCAGGCTTTCTGGCTTCAGCAAGTTTTTTAATTGTGGTACTTATTCTTTCATACCCGCTAGACAAATCTCTTAAAGCTGCTAGTTCTCCACTAATTTTTCGCCTGTCAGGAGCCAATGACTTTTCATAAGCTTCTGCGGAAAGAGCCAGTTTCTTCATACTACTCCACGCTTTCAATGCTACCGGAGTTAAAGCGGCTAAAGACGCTATCATTGGGGTTACTGATCTTACAAAATCAGTATTGCGCGTGCTCCATTCCGCCATAGCCTCAGCTGGTACACCTATTGCCTTAGCTACTTTTTCAAAAATGCCCTCGGCGCCCTCTGCTCCTCTAGCGGCTACTTCCATAACTCCACCAACAGCAGTAGCCCATCCCCCTTTACCCATAAGTACACCACCACCGATCTCTAACCATGTCCCAAATTTTCCAAACAATCTACCTAACACGTCGGTAGTCATAGCACCACCAGCGATTATTTCTGATAACATGGAATTCCAACTTCTTCCAAATTCTGCAACTTTATACCCTACCTTACCTAAAATAGATTCCAAATCGCCTATATTAGTAGCTTCCATTATAGTTTTAAGCCCTCTAGTTTCTATAGCACCAAGTCCTTTTGGAATCGCACCAAAAACTTCGAAAAGACCTATTTTTACTTCTTTACTTGCCTCACTAGCAAAATCTTTCAAAACATCAGGCAGAACTCTAAATCTATCAACAAAACGTGAAACAAATGATTGGCCTTTACCAAATAATGCAAATAAGCTAGTAATAGCCAAAGCTGCGAATTTTACAGAGTTTGGAATATTTGCTAGAGTCTCAAGCAGCCCTTTGAATCCTGTTAATATTACTTTAGCAACGGGTAATGCTAATTTACCAAATTGAACTTGTAATTCTATGGCCGCAGCTCTAACTTGTTGCATTCTTTTAGCATATGTCTCCATAACAATAGCATTACGTCTCTCAGCGGCACCCTTAGAATTAATACTATCTTCCAACGTCTTTAAAGCATCATCCCAATGATCCATCAAAATAATTAAACTATTATAATGACGTCTACCACCAATAGCTTGAGCTATAGACAACTTTTGAGCATTAGTTAGTTCATTCCATTTTCCTGCTAGATCACCTAAAATATCAAAGGCTTTCCTAAGATCACCTTCTTCTCCAATTACCGGAACTCCTACTGCGCCTAGTTGAGCTGGGCCTTTTTGAGCTTGTATTCTTCTAAACATAAATCTAAGAGAAGTTCCTATTTCTCTACCTGTTTGTCGAGATGTTTCTCCAATACCAGTGATAATCGCATTTAATTCATCAAAACTAACTCCGGAAGTTTTGGCGACAGCAGCAGCTTTCATCAATCCTTGAGCTAAGCCTTTTGAAGTTATAGCGTGTCTAGCTTCCACCTGACTCCATGCATCTAAGAAACGTAACGTGCTTTGGCCTTCTCTACCATAAATTTTCATAGCAGCAGTAATAGCTTCAGTAGCGTCCGATGCGTTTAATGTACTAACATTAGCAGCTATCTGTGATGTTCTAGCTCTATCTATAACTTCCTCTTGGGACAATCCTTGCTGAGCAAACACCCTCATTGAGTCTATAACACTTCGTATTGGCTGACCAAATTGTTTAGCAAAATCAAGTGCTGCCGCAGTAATTTCTTCAAAATTAGTTTCTAGAGGACTCATAACTTGCCTTAATACAGCTATACCATACTCAACATCACTTATAGTACTTATCATGTTCTGTAAAGCATTTACTGTTCCCCATATTACAGTGCTAGCAAGTCCCCATCTCGCAACCCTCTTAAATGCTTGTCCAAGTGTTTGCCTTTCCTGAAAAGCTTTTATCATGTCTTCAGAGCGCTGCCTAAAAACACCCATAGACTTCCCAGAACTATCAACCACATCGCCTAATTTTCTAAACTCGGTCCTTACTTCCGTTAAAACTTGTTTACTAGCTGGATCAATTATTCTTTGTCTATATGTAAAACGTTTGCCTCTTTCTGGGCCCCCAGCTTTTTCAGCCAGTTTGAAATGTTCTCTAGCTAGAGCTATATTTCTTTTATGGAGAAGTTCTTGCTCTCGTGGATCTAAAAATTGAGGAACTTGAACCATACCTAACGGTGACCCCGCAGGCCCACCAACAGGTCCAAACATCTGTTCCATCTGTTTTAGATATTTAATTGTATCTTCTACATTCTTACGCTGAGCTTCAGGATAATCCGGTACTCCCATCCCTAAACCACCAAGACCGCTTACCTGCATTTTATGCCATGTTTGTAAAGCGGTCCGCAATTCTCGCACACCTCTAATTATTCTATCAAAATCCCATGCTTTAATAGCTTGTTCGCCCATCCGTCTAAATAAATCCGCATCCTCTAGTATAGACTTGAGGTTTGGATCTGACTTTGCCAATTCTTGGAAAGTAAGCCTTATTTTTTCCAGAGGGCTAAGCATATTCTCTAGCTTTGTTGGATCTAAATCACCAATTAATATTTCCTGTAAAATTGGCTGAAATTCTCCAGATAAGGCTGCTCTTTGCCTACTAATTTCTACCAATTCTTCAGGTCTTCTATATATACCAAGCTCTTTAGCTAACTGTGGAGACACCCACTCTCTTGCGCCTCCATATAAATCAGTATAAATATCGCTCATATTACCAAGAGTTCTCTTTATATTAGCGACATAGCTATTCACAGTCTGTTCAAATTTATCGGTCGCTCGTGTTGTCGATGCTTCGTCTATTGAATTCTCTATTTCTTCCGACAACTTATTTATTTGAGCTATAAAATATTCTCCAACAGCTTTCTTATAATGCTGCCAAATTCTTCTCATAGACCCAGCTTTACGTTCTGGATCCATTGTGGATATAACATTACTTATAGCACCAGCTACTTCACTACTAGGGCCTTCAACAGCTACCGTATTAATAAGTTTTTCTATTTCAGGTCCAAATTTCTTTATTTCTCTTTCATCAAATAATCCGTAATGTTTA
>Ga0114925_10000387_pt1 | contig 19050 bp, 15 predicted proteins | sample SumtaG_2_FD_87287 | JGI IMG/M metagenome (GOLD analysis project Ga0114925, IMG submission 87287) | Deep subsurface microbial communities from Indian Ocean to uncover new lineages of life (NeLLi) - Sumatra_00607 metaG | ecosystem: Environmental > Aquatic > Marine > Oceanic > Sediment | place... | reverse complement strand
TGTTGATGAAAAGCTTAGGTATGTAGTGGCTTTTTTTTTGATAATTTTGATTTTTTCTTTATCTTCCATAATTATAGTACTTGATTTAATTCTGATTCTATGATTATATTGACTTTAATTTTCTTTATAGAAGTTAAGTCTAGAAGGACCATTAAAATCTAGTCTCACAAATTCTTAATTAACTTGAGTTTTATAATAATAATATTAGCGAAAGATTTAATAAAACTAGGGTGAATCAAATTATAATTATAATTCTTTTTTTCGTGAAACGGTTATCAATTTAAAATTAATGTTAGAGCTTTAACTTAACCGAAAATAACGATTTTTAGTAATTTTAAATTTAATCTTCTTGTATCAATTTCTAATAATATTGTGTAAAAGAGTATAAGGAGCACGAATTCGTGAAATAACCGATAGATAATTAAATAGAAACTCAAAAAAAGATTAAACTTCAATTGGTAAAATGTTATAATTGAGTTTGAAGAGAGATTTATGGTTTTAAAAAAAATTTTATATGATGAATTGTCAGAATTAAAAACTAAGTGTATTATTATTCTAGAAAGATATATTAATTAAACTATTATTTAATTCTGTTGAGATTAAATATTTGATTATTAAAACTTAATTAAACAAATTAAAAAATGTCAGTTAATAAAATTTATATTTCGTTAGATAATATAGTTCTTTGCCGTATTATAATAGATATCAGAGAACCAGAATTAAGCTTAAAAGATTTCTATAATGAGATAAATTTCCAGAGTTTTAAAAATATAGCTGACATAAAATTTAATAAGATAAATGAGGACGATTTTAATATATCACTGAAAGCAAAAGAAATTGAATCAACAGAGGAATCTCACGAAAATCTTGGACCAGAATTTTTTATTGATTTAACAAATAAATCTATAAGATTTACTGGACCCCCAATATTTAAGAATTTAGATTACAAAAAAGTAGTAGATGATATGTGTATTGATGGCAATAACCTTAATTATAATCTTCACAACATCTACAAAGATCCATTTAATCTAGAAATCACAACTTTATTATATTTTGAAATTTCTAATAAAGATTCAATTAAAGATTTTGTTGAATTTTTTACAAACCTAAATAACTCCTGTCAAAACCTAGACAGTCTAAATGGAAATGTAAGCGGTGTATCTTTCGAGATTTCTAAAGAAAATGGAAAAGTGTACTTGAGTTTTAATAAATTTGAAAACCCTGATAAAAAAGACCAATCAATAAGAGTCGGTTTTGACGCATTAGCATCGAATATACAAACAAAGTTAGTTGATTTTAACCTGAGAAAGCATATTTTTAATAATATTTCAATGATTAATGATATATTGAATTCAATAAAGAGTTGATTCTAATGTTTGTTGAAAAACAACAACTAAGACTAGCAGAAACAAATAAAAGGGTGGATCTCTGGGGATTAAAGCATTTATATGATCCTAATATTTCTTTTAAACCTATATTTCACAGAGAGGTGTTTAAGAAAGAAGAACTTGAAAAATTTTTTATTTTTATATCTTATGGGAACACCTCTCCTTCTAGCTTATCAGAAATACTCTTTAGGGATGTCAAAGAATCTCCCTTTGAATATTGGATTAATTTGGAAAAAGTGAGATCAAACCCTTTAAGCTTAAAATTCGAAAGATTCCATCATAGAATGAATACTTTAGAACATAAAATTGAGAAGTTAATCCATAAATTTGACAGTTTTGATAAAAAATTAAGCGGTATTATTAATTTAAAACCCATACCAGATGAATTCCGAGAAAATAAGTTATTTTTGAATGAACAAAGTTGGATATTAGAAATCAAATCCAAATTTCCCGAAGAAATATTAATTTATATAAAACACAACGGTAATTTTAAACTTCTTGCTCATTCAGAAAATCTTGAATATGCAAAGAAAAAAATTGACCAATTAATAGATAAAAAAATCATCTCTGAGAATGATACATTATTTTTTGCTTGATATAATCTAAATTAAAAAAATGAATCTAAATATTTTAGAATTAAAGGTAAAATCTTCAAAATTCCAAGAATATCTAAGATTTTCAATTGATTCTCTAGAAATCAATGATAACGGAAAATGGAAAAACTTAAGAGATTTAAAGGGGTTGTTTACATCAGAAAGAGGAAGAAGCACAACTCTAAAATTGAGAGATATACTCTTAGATACAGGAAATCAAGCTAAATATTGTTTAATCCCAGGAAATTACTTTAAAGAATTTACAAATTCATTTATGAATTCAGAAACTCTCGGTTCGTTCGAATCAAAACTTTTAACTAGTGTAGATGGTACAATAATGGATAATAGTGTTAGCTTAAATAACTTTGAATTTAGGCTATTCAAGAATGTGATTTTTGAATCTAAAATAGGTTTTAGATGGAAAATTGATATTGAAAATATGAATACAATAAATATTGGTATTAATTGTATAAAACAATTTTTGAGTATTATTTTTAGTATTTCCCCTGATTGTTATTATTATTGTTTAAACCTTTGATTAAATCTTCGTGAAACGGTTATTTCACGAAACCTTAACTAAAAGCTATTTTAATCATTTATAATCTAATTTATATTTAACTATTTGAACGTTTGAGAAGTAAAAATTCAATTTCTTTCAGAAATTAGTGTTATATTTATCAATTAAAATTTGTAACCGTTTCACGAAGATCTTTTCTTATTGATTTAGATGATTAAACTAGTGATGTGATTTCTTAGAGCTTTTTCTAGTCGTATCATAGCATCAATCAGTTTTTCTTGCAGTTCATCCCAATTTCCTTCATCATTCAAACCGTATTCATTAAACCTCCAACTGATTCGACAGGCTCTCTTACCTTCTAAACGATCCCATAATAATTCCTCTTTAAATTCCTCATCTATTATATCCTTTTTGGCATGGAGTTGATTGTATATTTCAATATTGGCATTTTCCTTGCCTTTACCTTTATCGATATATAATTCAACTATAACTTCATTTTTTCTAAGTACGTAATTATAATTTAAACCTGATTTTCCTGCACCTGTTCCAATCCAGCTATATCTTCCTGGCTTTATATTTGCATGAAGTGTTGTTTTATAATTTGCTTTTTCTAAGAGTTGAGTCCAAAATTCCAATCTTTTATAATGTATTTCAGCATAATCTGTCTTTATCTTTCCAATTTCTTTTGCTTCATCACTTGGTCCTGAAATAATTGAGAACTTAGGGGCAGGTGGAGAATCTTCAATAGAATAAGCTTCAACCTTAATTAAATAAAATGTTGTTCCCGGAGTTGTATTTTCGTTTAACCAACTTATGGCTTTCAAATGTTCAGGACGAGTTTCACTACATATCCAAATAGCTCTTTTAGCTTCTAAATTTGTTAAATACGTAATAACTTTACCTAAATGATCATGGTCGGTTTTTTCGATTTGATTTTCTATAATAACTGTATTTCCATCATCATCTTCAGCAAAAAGGTCAACATTAAAAGTCCCAACCGACTTTTCACGCTCTGTTATAGTTAGATTAATATCCAATTCCTCATTTAGATAATCTATGTTCTTTTCCAACCATGGAGTAAATTCTAATGCTTCATTCTTCCACAAATTTCGTAAGGGTACCTTTTTTAATTTACTAATTTTCAATATTTCACTAACCTCATTTAAAAATTATTTTTACATTTAATGTGTAGGTTTGTTTTTTTTCAAGATTATTTATTGGTAATCCCTAAACCATTGTTCATCAACTGTAACTTTTTCAACCTCTTCAATTTTTAATCCTAATTTAAGATCCTTCAGAATGCCAATAAATTGTTCCCCATCAATTAAATCAATCAACTTTGCTCCTTCTCGCTTTGATTCTTTAATAGCTTCACGGGTAAATGTGCTAGTAGTAATGAATAATCCTTTATCTACACGACCTCCCATAGCACCCCTAAAATTTCTAATTTTTTCAGCTCCCACAGGTTTCTTATATCTTTTGCATTCGAAAATTATTGGTATACTAACTAAATTATTCAATTTTAGGACACCCTCACCATCTAAACCCCCATCATGACTACGTTTTGTAATTTTGACATTTGTAAATCCAGATTCTCGTAAAACTCTCTGAGCTAGTTTTTCAAATCCATAGGGATTTAGAGATTTCAGAGTTTTCATTAATTTTTCACTCCAATTTTCTTCTAATTCTACAACTTCAAAGTCATCTTCTTCGATTCTTACTCCTTTTTTTTCCTCTTTTTTTAATTCTCGCTGCTCTTTCCTGTAAGATTTAATCATTAGTTCAATTTGATTTTCGTCCCAGTCGATATCTTGAGCTCTTCTTGTTAAAACCCAAACACCTTTTGAAGTATTTTCTAAAAAATTGATGGATTTAAGAAGAGTTCGCGCCCACGCAAATTCATATTCAATTTTGGTTCGGGAACCATCCCCGTGTGGAAAATCTACTATCTCATCTGATAGAGCAAGATTTTCGATGATTTTATCTCTTATTTCATCTATTCTTCCTGACCCTCCCAGGTCCTTTAACGCTTTAAGAGTTGGTACAAGAAATTGCCACCTTTTTGGACCATTATATTCAATATCATTCAAATTAAATCATTATCTCCTCAAAAATTTTAATGTTAAACTTATTTCACACTCATGAGAATTAAGTAAATGATTGCTAAAATAACTTTTTGAAAGTGCAGATGTAATGGATTAAAGTTCTAATCATAATTTTAAAATTCAAAATTAAATACATTAATAAAAAGTATTTAAGAACTCAGATTTTTAAAAAAGATATAATATTGAAATTGTCTCTTAATTACCTTTAGATGTTTTAGAGCTTGAATGTCTTTAAATCTTAGCTCCCTTACCTGAGTATTAATATTAATTTTCGGTTATTTCACGAATCCCTAATAATAATCTTATTCGTTTGAGAGTCAAAAATTCAATTATATAGGAAATTCGTTTGATTCTTAATAAATTATTTAGTAATTAACCTCTTCTAAACACTAAATACCCTGAGCTTTAGTAAATATTTTTAAAATCTTTGCGGATGGATAGGTCGACAATGAGGCAATACCGTGGGCAAGTTCAATGGGCAATAACGCTCCTTCATACTGGCTGCTTATAATGGTGGGTAGAGTAGCCATAATCCGATCGAATCCCATTAAATCAGAAATTTGAGGGTTCATCTTCCATATAGGAATATTTAACACCATTTTATGATAATCATTGAGTTTGACGAACATTTTTGATCCAAGATTAGAATCTTCACCATAAGCTCGTATTGATTTGCGTCTTTGTAAGATTTCCTTGAATAGATAATCTTCATTAGGAATGAAAATTTCTCCTGCTTTCATTCGTCTATCAAGAATTTCTAGATGGTCTGCAAACTTACCCGTTTTCTCTTGTGAAATTATGTGAATAGGAACTCCTTGATCCTTTGCAAATTGAAAAAACCTACGAATTGGTTTTAAGAGAACTTTGTAATGATATCTTAAATACATTGGACCATCTCTAACAAACAAACATTCGGGAAGTATTTCTTTATTGTTTTGCCAATAAATACGGATACCTGTGAATAACAATAATAATTCATGAATATTCATATATGCTGTGGCAACGGTGTCTGGAGCGAAATCAGGATCCATATCTATATGAAAACCAAGCACATCTGATAAATATAGATCACCATTACAATTTGGACATTTCCCAGTATCATCGTCGTAATTTAGAAAAGCTTTAGATTCTTCACATTGGGGACAGTTAATATTTTGTAAAGGTTTTCGATTACCACTCCATTTCTCGTAAATAATCCACTTAAGAGTTTCGTAAGGTTCACCTTGAAGTGATTTATCTTGAAGTGAGTCGAAAATAATTTTTCTCACAGCATCGTATGTATTAACTCCTGAGATAACTACATTTTTTAAAGGAAAAACAGTTGCATGATATAGTGCTGAATCAGATAAAATATCTCTTAGGGCAAAAGGATGGGGTGAATTTTTATCTATTTTTGAAATAGCATATTGATCCAACCTTAAAAGAGCAGTTTTAACGAAGGCGATTCTTTTATAGGGTGACGAACCCGATTCCAAAATCTGTAGTGACCCATCAATTCCAAATATAATAGAGAGTGGTTTCTCAGAGGGTTGATAGCTTTGAAAAGGAGGTTTGACGGATGTACTTGGAGGTGTGTTGATTTGAAAGCTTTTTATAAGATTATTTACTAATTCACTTTTAAGGACTTCAAGATGACCTATCTTACTTCCTCTTTCACCAGGTAATCTTTTTCCACGTTGATATGGCATTTAATCATCTCTCCGTCTTTTTATGGTGGTGTAAACAATTTTGCTTGAACTGGTATCACAAAACGGTGAGACCGAGTGAGCATTCTGATATATCCAATAGTTTTTGCTCTTAAAATATCGGTTTGTAAGCCATTATATGTGATGTTAACTTTTGATAACTTATTTACATCTCTTTCTGCTGAGAGATGTGCCACGAAGAAATTTTCTGTTTGGGCAAGAAGATCTTCACTGATTGAAGTAGGCGATTGAGTGCTATAAACCAAACCAATATGAAATTTTGCACCCTCTTTTGCGATACGTTGATAAATATCTTCTCTTCTTTCTTTTGCTGGAAATAGATTATGTGCTTCTTCGAAAACAAGTTGAATATAATGGTCACCTAGTTTATTATTTGAAAATTTATTGACTTGATGACGGAAAATTGAAACCGATAAATTAAAGGAAAAATATTCCATTACTTTAGGATCAGCATTTCCTAAATCAAGAATAACAGTTTCTCCTTTATCAATTAAATCAATTATTTCACTCGTAAAATCACCGGCTTTTTTATCATGATAAATTTTATAAGGTTGAATCATGATTGTACCTGATCCAACATTAGGTCTTAAAAAAACAGTAGACCTAGCTCATCACTTTCAAATAAAGGATTTCCACTTGAACTAAGTAATTCTGGAGCATTAGGATTTCTTCTAATAAATTCTTTAATTGATTCAAATTCAGAAATCAACTCATCTAGATTTTTAGGTGCTGGAGGTGTGCCACTAGGATATACTGCCTCTCTTAAGGTTTTATTATATTTAGAATTGAGTGTTATCTTCTTTGATAATTCAGTTTGAGAGACGTTATATCCTGCTTTATGGAGAATGGCCCAGTACATTAAAACTCTTCTTTCCATTCTTAACTTTACATTCCGTGGAGTAGAAGGATCTTTTATTTCTTCTATTGAGGGGATTACGCAACTCTTAAATGCATTTACATAATTTGCATTCTGATTATCTAAATCTAATAAGCTTTTAAGAATAATATGGGAACGATCTGGATGCTCATAGAAATTAAGTTTTAAGGGTTTAGATGGTGTTGCAGCTTTGGGAGTAATAGCATACACGTGACACCGACTCGGATATGCACTTGCTATAGATTTACTATTGTCCTGTGGATTATCATTAGCATATTCACCATCAATATCAAATACAATTTGACCAACATTTTTTGTTTTAGCTGTGGTTTCAATTAGACTCTGGATTAATAATTTAACCACATTACTTTTTCCTAAACGTGTTTTTCCAAACATTGAAGTTCGAGCACCCATAAAATCTTTAGGAGCAACTTTTACTTCTACATTTGGTAATGGTTTTTTTGGAAGAGTAAGTCTACACTCAGTCATTCTCAAACCTCCTATTGCAAATTGGTTTGTTTCAGGTACAAAAACATTAATAATAAGGTTCAATAGTTCCTCATTTGGTGAAAAGACTCGATATTTATGAGCACTTTCAAAATTATTCAAATCATTAGAAAATTCAACCTTATTAATCTCGTTAGGATGAGGATAATACATCCCCAAAACACTAGTTTTAAGTGCACCCCACTGAAGTTCACTTTGAGTAAATACATCGATTTCAGGCATAGATCTTTTTTGTAATTCAAAATAAGTCTGTTGTACTTCTTTAGTAAGTGGAGTAGGGGCCGTTTCTATAACACGTAATAATGTGAAGTGAGGAGGCAAATCTTCATAGTTAGAAGGAATCATCATCAGAAAGGAATTTCTAGGAATCCCCCCCACAGCAAGTTTAAACGGATCAGAAGTAATAATGGTAACAATATCATATCCTATTTCTAAGACATATCCAACAAATCTAAGATCATCAAACTTTTTGGCTTTTTTGTTTGCCTCTTCTTGCTTAAGAAAATCATTTAAAATTCTTAAAGGATGATTTTGCATCTCAGCTTTTTGAAAAAAGTTAATCACAATTAACACACCTAATGAATACAATCGTCCTTGATTTTTTCTCTTTTCTTAAATAAATATTGTTTTTTTAATATATAAATAGGGGGTTAATTAGTTTATCATTTAGGATGCATTATCTTAGTATTAAAACATTACATACAATATTAACAAAAATGTAATAAATAGTTGCGGACACTGGAACTGGAAAAACCAGAATTACAACATAATTTACATTTTTTATAAAATGAGATTTAAAAACTATCTAAAGAAATTTGTTTTTCAATTTTAGTTCTTTTAATATTTAGTAATGTAAATTTTTCAATTAGTGAATCTATTTCATAAGTCTTTTCCCAACTTGGAAATGCTACAAAGCAAGGTTTTAATTTCTTATCACTGATATTTTTAATTATCTCTTTAAATGCTAAGCCGCCTATTACTGCTAAAAACATAGAATTTGGTTCCTTTTCTTTTGAAATTCCATTCTCAAAACCAATTCTCTTTACCCAAAAATCAGCTTGCTTTAAGTTTTTAGCATAAATTATTCGAAAAATTAGGTTAGAATTGTTTTCAAGACGAACCACTAATTCAAATCTGTGAATTTTATTATTTTTATCTTTTAATCTGTAATCAAATTTAATTAGATCTTCTGAGATATTCAATTCATTAACAAGCATATTCTTAACAGTTTCCTTCATTAATAAGACATTACTAAGCTTGTTCTTTGGGATTTCCTTGTAATAATAGTTTTCTAATGTTGATTGTGTAGTTTTATTGTCATTAAACCATATTTCATCAAGATTTTTTGAATAAATATAGGAATTAAAAAATCTATCTATACTATCATCATCTCTCATTAATTGTAATCTTTTTTTAATAGCATTGACATTTAGTGGATCAATTTCAATAGAAATCGAGTTTCTTTTCAACTGTTTTGATACAATAGCGGTTACTCCTGTTCCTGCAAATGGATCTAAAACAAAATCACCGATATTAGAAGATGCTAATATAATTCTGGTTAACAATTCAAGAGGTGACTGTTGTTTATGAAATCTTTCTCCCTCCTTCGTAAAAAGCTTGTTATCTTTTACTCTAATAGCTTCACCTCCAGCAAAGTATCCTGATGTTAATTCTCGAATATCGTCCCATATATCAGTTAAATACATACCTGTCTCTCTCTCATACTCATGCATAGCTAACAAGGGAGGTTCATATCTTAAATTATTAAATGTCCTTGGTTTATTTCCTTTAGTACAGAAGGCAATGATTTGAAACTTTTTGCTGAACCTGATTTTAGAAGGAATGGCAGATGTTAATTTATTCCATATTATTAAATTTTGGAATCTCCATCCTGTCTTTCTTAAAGATCTGAGAACATATTCTGTGTTTTTTTCTCTTTGCATAAAATAAATTGCTCCTCCATCAATAGTTAAATCATATATTTTTTCAATCACTCTTTCCATCCAATTCCAGTATTCCTCCTCAGGCATACTATCCATGTGACTATTGTATTTTTTTCCTTGATTAAAGGGTGGATCTAAAAACGTTAAGTGAATACCTTCAAAATATTCTTTGTCTTTTAAAGATGGAAATATTTCCTCACAATCTCCTTTAATAACTTCATTAATCATTTTTAATACTCTTTATAAAAATATTGTTTATTTCTTAACCATTCTTATTTATTCTCATTTTGGTAGAATCTGTTACAAATGATTTTTCTGCCAACCAAGCTACTACAATATTTCTAACAATATCAGCATCATTATCACCCATCTCCCCTCTTAAGGTTTCTATCATCTTCCATTGTTTTTCTGTGAAAGAAACTTGTACTCTTTTAGACTTTACCATTTTGTATTCATTTTGTGTATAATTTGTGTTTAATTATATTATTATTATACTTATATTAGATAATATGTTTACTAAGAATTTAAGTTTATTATTAACCTTATAATTTAAAGTCTTCATCAGTAGATAAAATAATAAAGGCATTTCAGATTTCTTCTTTTTTTGTGTGTATCTTTTGTGTTTGATTTGTGTCCTTCAGTACCCTCTCTAGACAACTAAATAACATTTTTCAAGAAGGAGCTCTTTCTATTTCTCAAATCCGATTATAATTATTAGGAAGATTTAAATTAAGTCAAACATCAGAAATTTGGAAAAAAAAAAGAATTAAGTCTTAAAAAAAATTAGGAGAAAATTTAAATGTCTAAAGGAATAACATACGAGAAGAAAATAAATCAAATTTTAAAAGTAAAACAAGTTCAGCTTGTATCTACTCAATCAGCGGGAGCATCAGACGCCCCTGATGGCTTTTTTTGGAATATTGGAACAAGATATCCATTAGAAATTAAGGGTATAGGTGCTGATTTTACACAAATAGAATTACGATGGACTAAAGAGAGGGGATTTTTTTATTCAGAAAAATCAAAAAATGCAGACTTTAGAGATTTCTTACTCAATAATAAACCAGAATTTCTTGAGAGGATAAATAATGAATGGACAAAAACTCCACGCAAATTCAATGTAGAGAATCCAACCAAGGAAGATAGATTATGGGATGTACATAATTTTAAGGATATTAAAGACCCAGTTGATGTTTTATTTGTTGAATGTTTTTATAATTTAAAAAATCCACCTGTTAACTACATGCAAATTGAAAATCGGGGATTTTTTTATATGGATGAAGATATCGCAGGATTAGGAGTACCTAGGATTAATGGAAAACCATACTTAAGAGCTCGTGTAAAAACAAGAAACAAAATTCTATGGGGTTTTTTAGTTGCAATAAAGATGCCTTACATTGAAAAATCAAATTATGATATAGAAGAGAAAGTAGGAGATTTTCCTTTCTCTGAAGGAGATCATATAAGAAACTCACAAACACGTCTTAATAACTATTTTTAAGTTTATTTTATAAAGTTCTTTTTAAATTTAATATCACAGATGGATGGTTATGTTTATACTTATAATTTTGAGTTATTAACTAATAATTTAACTGGTTTTGAAAAAACACTAGTTAATTTAGAGCAAATTCGTTATATAGAGAATCCATTCGAATTTTATAAAGAAACCGCTTTTTTAAAAAGTGTTGATGGAAATTTAAGCTATTATTATCTATTTTCTAAAATAAAGTCAAATAATTTTAATCCTGGTTCCGGATATTTAACTCACGGATTTGACTTTTACAGAGGTAGTTTTCATGGTCAAATGATCCGAGGATTAATTAATTGTTGTAATTTAAAAGAGGATTCAATAATACTAGATCCATTTTGTGGATGTGGTACGACACTTATTGAAGCAAATCTCTTAGGATTTAATTCAATTGGAATTGACATTAACCCAATTGCATGTTTGAATAGTAAAATAAAAACTGGTTTGCTAAATTACAATGTGAATAGCCTATCCAATGATAATAAGAGATTCTTTAATCCTGTGTTTTTTGATAATTTTAAAGATCATTTAACAGATTTTAAGGAAGTTTTAAAAAAAGATCTAAAAGTACTTTTCTATTTATTTATCTTTTTAAGAGCTTTATCTACAGAATTTCGTTTTTCAACTGATAGAAGAATAGGTTTTAAAAAAATATATTATAAGTTAATTAATGTATTGAAATCATTTGAAAATTTGAAAAAAGAAATTAGTATTGATCTTGGAAAATCAAGTATCATATTTGGCGATTGCTTACGAGAACTAAAGAATTTGAGAACAAATTCAATAGATGCAATTATTACATCACCACCCTACGTTGATTTGATTGATTACATACAAGAAGATTTGCCATCAATTAATTACTTATTCAAAAAAAAAGAAATTGATATTTTAAAGAAAAAATCAATAGGTAATAAATTTAAAAACACTCAGTTAACAGAAAGGCTTTATTGGAACAGAATTAATTTGTTATTAAAGGAATTAGTTAGAATATTAAAACCTAATAATTATCTAATTTTAATAATAAATAATTATAAGAACATGAAAAATCTCTATGAAAAATTGATATTAGATAATGATTTTATTATTGAGATGACTCTGAAAAGAGACGTTGTCAATATTAAAAAAAGAAATAATTCTGAATTTGCTTATTTTTTAAAATCTAAAATATAAGTACCTTGTTCAGTAGCCTGATTAATATAGAGATGAGAGTTTTGGTGTTTTTTTATGAATATTATATTCTGTTTATTTGTTATTGATGTATTGTTTGCTGTTAAAATATAAATATAAAGAAAAGAAACAACATAACAATATATCCGATGTTAAATATTTTATATATTGATTTAAATCTAATTTTATATTAATTATATAAGATAAGATTCAATTGATAATAATTCACACAATTCAGGATTGAAGAAAAATGTCCTATGATGAAGTAATTGAAAGTGCACTTAAACAGTTTAATTTACCAAAGATTAAATTTGAGAGATCTTTTGAAAATGAAGTATTAATTCCTAGTGTGGAATTATTAGAGGAATATTCAAATGATCATGAAGAACTCGACTATGATAATATCCTAACGGTTATGTTATTAATTCTCAATAGAATGTATGAAAGATCAATTCGAAGAAGAACCTCAAGAACTATTGTTTTTACATCAGCAATAATTTGGCATAGTGTAATTAATAAGAATGTTGCAGGGAAATATATAATGCAGTTCCCTCTTAAGGATATATTAAATGGCAATCTTAGTGCCCTAAGATCTTTACGTGAAGATTTAGATATTAAAGACAGAAGATACGATGATATTAATGATTTTAAAGCGAAATTGGACACAAAACCTCCTCTCTGGCATATAGTAAAAGAAGCAGTATTAAAATTAAATGGTTCTTCATCCTTTGAAAACATTAAAGAATTAACTGGCAAATTATATAGTGATATATCTGAAGAAGATATTGAAAAAGTAATATATTGTACCACTGTAAATAGCCAAAAAAGATTCGAATGCAATTATAATCTTGAACCACGAGTATGCAATAGAGAATTTGATATCCTATATCATCTCAGAAATGAGATTTTTGAATTATATCTACCTGATAAAAATGGGATTTGGGAAATAATTAAAGATTCTTCTGAAAATTTAGCGTGTAATCAAAAATTAACTCCTGAGGTATATAAAGCTTTAATGGAATTTATTTATAACAAAAAAGAAAACATTTTTGTCCGCGCAACAGCAATTTTTCTTTATTTTAATACGCAAAAATATCATTATAACGATAATGAAATTTGGAGGGACTTTCAAATTTATTTAGGAGAGGTTTTAGGTGAAACTCCCGAAGCTACCTTAACAACTGAAATATTAAGACATTCAGAGGGTTCTAGTGTAGCAACAAAGCGAAAAGATTTATTTTTTGAAGTAAGAGAAGGAAAACCTAATAAATATAAATTATTAGATAGGATAAGAAAGGAATTTAATGAATTTCTATCCTTAAAGGGAATTTCTGAGAGTATTTCAGTTAGTGAGGATTCAGAAAAACAAGAAACTGATTATAAACAAAAAGAGATCCGCCAACGGGAACCATTTATAGCAGATATTGATGAAGAAGATGAAGTTGACGTTTCTATAGATATCATATACGAAGATACATATATTTTAGAAAGAATTAAAGATGCTTTACGGATTAAAAAACAAATAATACTGATGGGTCCCCCCGGAACTTCAAAAAGTTATTTGGCAGAGCAAATTGCTTTTGTGATGACAGAGAATAAGAAAAAAAATATTAGATTTGTACAGTTTCATCCTTCTTACTCATATGAGGATTTCGTAGAATGCAATACTGTTGAATCAGGAGGAGAAAGTGGTGAACTCTTAAAGTTTGTTCCTACTAAGAAAGTTTTCCGAGATTTTTGTGAGGAGGCAGAAGGATCGGATGAAAAATTTGTTTTTATTATAGACGAAATCAATCGAGGCAATGTTGAACGGATTTTTGGAGAATTAATTTACTGCCTTGAGAATCGAGAGAAAAAGGTACAATCCGTATATTTTCAAGATAAAATGTTTTCAATACCAGAAAATATTTTTATTATCGGGACTATGAATACTGTTGATTTATCAATTGCAAATATTGATGCAGCACTAAGAAGGAGATTTTATATTATCGAACTAAATCCTAATTCAGAAATACTGCAAAATTGGTTAGAGTATAATCTGGAGGATAAATATCCTGAATTTCGTAGGAGTCTAGTGAAATTCATGGATAATTTAAATTCTAAAATTGAAAAACATCATTTAATGGGTAAATATAGAACAATTGGTCATGCTTTTTATATGTTAAAAACAATAAGAGACAATGCTAATTTACTAGAAATATGGAAAAATTTTGAGATGGAATGGGATTATGCAATTAAACCAACACTATTAGAATATCTAAACTTTTCTGAAAGTGATTTAAAACCTTTCAATGAAGAATTTGAATCACTTTCAATAGAAGTTGAAGAATTAATAAATGAAGAGATAGAATCTTTACCTGAAGAGAAAAGAATTGAAGTTCTTGCTAGTCATAATCAATTATCAGGAACTCCTTTGAAAAGATATAAGTTTTGGACGAAATTCTTAGATAAAGCCAAAGAGCATCGTCTTGATCAATTTGCTGATAAAAAACCAACGGGAGATTCTTGGCTTAATGTGAAATGGGATTTCAAAAACCTCTATTTGGGATGTAATATATTATTAGATAGTTCTAGGGTTCAAATTGATATAGATTCAGAAGATCATGATTGGAATAAAAACTTTTTCAAAAATTTGGAACAATATAAATCTAGAATTCATGAATCTTTTGGAAGTCCTTTAATATGGAGCTTTATTGAGGATAGGAGGGCTCAACGGATTTGTAAGGTAACAACAGATATAGGATTGAATAGTGATGAAAAATGGGATGAAATTCAAGAGGAAATGATTGATAAATTAATTAAGCTTGAATCTGCTTTAAGACCATATATAATAACTGAAGAACTGACAGAAAAATAAAACAGCCAGGCTATTTAATATATGTCAAACGATTTCATTTATGTGTATGAGAAAAATGAAAGATCTGAAGAAAAGCCTTCAGTTTTTAATTTAGAAATCCCCGAGATGTACCAAAAACAATTTCAAGAGAACATCTCAGATGAAAGGGGGACATTTTTTCAAATAGTTAAAAGTTTTAAGGCAAAAAAGCCTGGTTATAAAACTTACAACTTGCAAACAACTGATTATATTGGAATTTTCTCTTTTCCAGAAAATCCTCCTGTAATAATACAACCGAAAATTCCTAAAGCCGATTTCTTACAAATGCTAAAATATGTGAACTTAGAACAATTTCATATTTTTGAAAGCTTGATTCAACGAATTTCTCCATATGAGACGTTTTTTATGGCTATTATAAAAATGTTTTTAAATGAATTAAACAAATTTTTTAAAAATCCAATTCAAAAGCTTTATCGGGAGAATATTGAAACGTTAAAGAGTATTAAAGGAAAACTGTTAATTAGCCAAAGCTTGAAAGAACTAAAATTATTCCATGGGGAGTTTGTATGTGAATTTGAAATTTTTACCAAGAATTCAATACATAATCAAATTATTAAATATACGCTCTATTTACTACAATTCATATCATATGATAATTTGTTATCAAAAATAAACTATTTTTTAAAAAGATTTAAAAATATATCTCTTATTAAAATCCAAGATTATCATTTTAATAATCTAACTTATAATCGTTTTACCGCACACTATAAGATCATACATGATTTTTGTAAAATGATTATAAAACGATTTACATTTGGGAAAAAAATTGGCCAATATAGTTGTCATAGTTTACTATTCTATTCTAGTTCAATTTATGAAATATTTCTACGAGAACTTTTAAAAGAATTATTAGGTCCAGATAATTTTAAAGTTTATAAATATTCTGATAAAAAAATTCAACCTGACATAGTAGTAGAACGAAATTTTCAAATTTACCTGCTATGTGATGCTAAATACAAATTTAATTACGAACGGACAACAGATTATCGAGAACTTCTTGACTATATGACTGAATTAAAAAAGAAAGAGGATATTGATTTTCCAAAAAAATATCGAAACGGTATCTTAATATATCCTTTTACAGATAATATCGAAAGTTTTTTGAAAGCACACTATTCTTTTATTAAAGAAGCTTTAAAAGAGAAAAATGGTAATAGAGAATTTAATTATACTAGATATAAAGCAGCATTTAAGCTTTATGAAGCTAAAATCTCAATTGATATCTCTAATAAGGTCTTACTCGAATTTCTTAAAGATGATTTTAAAATGGTTATATCTAATCTTTTTCTTGTAGAAAGGTATAAAAATGAATCCTATTATGCTTATTTAATCGATTTAAGTCAAATTAATAATAAGACATATCTCAATCGCTGGATACATATTTTAGTGGAAAGATTTTTATCCGGGTAATTTATTATTCTGTGAATGAATGTTGTTTTTTTTGGTAAAATCTACATTTTCAGCAGATAGTAGGGTAGCTCCTTGTTCAGTAACTTGATTGATATAGAGATGGAGCCCTTAATATTGATTATTCGATAAATGCTGTTTTAATTTGTAGTGGAGTAGGAAGGATGCGAAAAATTCATGCTTTTTGGCAAAAGTTTTGAGCCACTGGATTTCTGTATCAGTTAACTCTTTCATCGTTTAATAAGTAAGAAAGAATGATATTAAATTCTATACTTAAAAATATTCTCGAAAATTAAAGTCATCTAAAATCTTTTCTGCAATCGCTTCTGAATCAATTATGCTAGTGTTAATAATATATTTTATAGGTCCTTTAGAAACAGCTTCCAAAAAGATATTTCGTTGATCTAATATAAACTGAATTGTTGTTTCATTATGTCCTTTATCTTTTAAGCGATCAACTAAGACATTAGGAGTTGTATCTAAGATAACTTGAAGAGTTTTTATTCCAGGTAATTCCTTTTGAAGCATTTCAGAGTTTGGATACCAATTAATATCCTCTGGGTGTTTTAATAAATGAAATGTTTCTGAAGATTCACCTCCATTCAACCCAGCAATGATTGGAATAAAACCCGCCTTTAAAAAATTTCTAGCGAGAGCAAAAGCATTCTTATCCCCTAAACGACATTGACGAAAATACTCTTCTTGATGATCGTAGGGCTTTAATTTGCTCCATGAGGCGACTCTTCCCCCACAAATCATATATCTTAAATTATCTATATCAATTTTAGTCGAAAAAGGGATCTTTTTTATTAAAGCATCTGCTACTGTAGTTTTTCCGACACCAGATCCACCCCTGAGAAATAAGGCAACCCTCTTTTCTACACCAAATTCTAAATTACTCATTTTCTTACAAACCTCTACTTTAAATCCGTTTTTTAGCAATTATTAAAGAAATACTCCCTTTTCCTTGTTTAATTTGGGAAATTTCAAATTTATTTTTATTTAGAAGTCTTTGAAACTCCTTTAGTGTTCTTTCTTTTCCACCTGTACACACAAGCAGATTAAAATTAAGAGTTATGCCAATATCATAATTAGAATTTTCTGGAACAACAATCTCAAATAAGAGTAGTGTTCCATTTTCCTTTAAAGATAGATTTACATTTTTTAATATCTCTAGCACTGCGGAGTCATCCCAATCATGAAGAACACGACTCATTATAATAGTATCTACTTTTATTGGTATTTCATTGAAAAAGTCTCCCGAAATGAATTTAATTTTAGATTTGATTTTGTCATCCTTCATTGATGTTTGAGCATTTTCAATAACAATAGGTAAATCAAATAAGAATGCTTCTTTAATGTGATTATTTTCAACTAATATTTTCTCCAAGAGATGTCCAGATCCGCCTCCTATATCCATAATAGTCTTTGTATCACTGAAGTCATGTAGTAAGAGTAAATCATCATAATCTATACTGTATTCTTTCATAGCTTTATGAAAAATCGCACTCTTTTCTTTATTCTTTTCGAAATATTGAAAAACATCTAAGTCATAAATATTTTTAAACTGAGGTTGATAGGATTTTAAAGCTTCATATAATCTTGACATAACAATATAGTGTTCATCACCCCACATTAAAGCAGCATACTTAAGGCTTCCCGGATGATCTTCAGTTAAGAGATCACCCATATAATTTACTTTAAACAACCCATTATTCTCTGTAATGAAATTCCATAATTTTAATAGTTTAACTACCATTTTCAACGAAGTAATTGGTATTCCTAGATATTCATTTAATTTTCTAAATGTGTTATATCCCTTTTTTATAGCTTCCAAAACGTCTAACTTAACTATAGAATATAGAATTTGAGTATTCCAATGACCAACCAGCCTTGATATTAGGTTTTTCCTTAAAGACTTTTGTATTAAAACTGAATTTTCATCAACAAGAGTTTGAATGATTTTACCATCCTCATTGATTATAAATTTTTGATCAAATAAATCACACACAAAAGCAAAACCATTGTAAAACGGCTCAACCCATTTGTATCTCTGAGGATATAATGATTCTCCTGCTTTATTTATATGAAAAGCACCATAATCATCCTTTGCTATAGCAAAGCCTTTATGAAACACTCCTAATTCTTTAAATTTTTTTTTGTGAACCTCATTGCCATCTTTAGCAATGTGCTTAGCTCGACCATCGTTGTCATAAACTACAGCAATTCCATACTTAAAATCTCCTACATATTTATATCGTTCTTTATAAGCAGAAATTCCATCTGTTTTAATATGAAAATAATTACCTTCTTTATCTCTAACCACACATCTTTCCTCTTGAAAATTACCAACCCATTCATATCTTTCTTTATACAATGATTCTCCCTCTAAATTTATATGATACCATCCAGAATC
>Ga0114925_10000386_pt1 | contig 19074 bp, 20 predicted proteins | sample SumtaG_2_FD_87287 | JGI IMG/M metagenome (GOLD analysis project Ga0114925, IMG submission 87287) | Deep subsurface microbial communities from Indian Ocean to uncover new lineages of life (NeLLi) - Sumatra_00607 metaG | ecosystem: Environmental > Aquatic > Marine > Oceanic > Sediment | place... | reverse complement strand
CTTTCGAAACTATAAATCTTTTTATCAAATTTCTTGTGAATTGATTCCAATATTGATGCGATTTCTTGTTCCGAAATATTAATAGCTAGATCTATATCAATACTTAGTCTCTGAATGCAATCTGGAATTAATAGTTGTACAGCAGAACCTCCTTTAAATATCGGATTTAAGCCCATATCTCTTAATTGAGAAAGGTATTCCAATCCGTTTAAAGCTCTTTCGTATAAATCTTGATTTAAACCTTTTCTTTCATTAATCTGGTTTAGAATAAAATCTGGTTTGAAAAATTGTTTTTTTCCTAAAAATTTGTCTTTCAATTTTGAATTAAAAAAAACCATCTGTCCATCCTTTTCCGAGAAATTGATTTAAATTTCTTTTGAGTATTCGAATTCTTTCTATATATTTCTTTGGGATATAATTAGGGAGCTCTTGATGTAATCTTGAAATAATTAAAAGTAATTCAAACTCAAAATTTCTAATTTTGGCATATCTCATAGCAAAACTAAAATTAAATTCTCCTGTTTGAATCATATTTATCAAAATGTTTTTCAATTCTTCAATAGGATAATTAAAATGAGTTCTAGTAATATAATAATATAAATCAAGGACACATCTTTCTGAAATTGATGTACTAATATCATTAACCTTTATAATTCCATAAATATTTTTTCTTTTGAATAATAAAACAGGAATCTCTTTTTTATAAGGTAATTCTTCAAAATCCTTTAATTTAGGATTAATAATTGATTCAATATCATGTTCAAATAAAATTTCCTTTATAGTTTTTAATTCAAACATCTGCTTAGCTTCAATAAATATATGATTTCTGAAAGGAATATTATGAAAAAATTTCTTTATGTTAAAAATACTCCAAATAATGAACTCCATGAAAGGTGAAGTGTTTCTAATAAGTTCTTGAATTTCTATTATTTTGGGATCCATTTCTGGTTTTAATTTCGACTTTTGTATGCTTAAATATCCACCTCTTACAATTCTAGTTATTAAACCCTCCTTTTCTAATCTACTCAAATAATTAGTAGCTGTTATTCTTTTAACATTAAATTTCTTTATTATATCTTCATTTGTGATAAAATTCTTGGAGTTTAATATACTATCTTTTATTTTCTCTGGAATATTTGATTTTAACATTTTATATAATTTATATACTTTTGTAATAATATGATGTTTTTTTACATTTTTATATTTTACTATATATGAAATAAAAAATGCTCTATATTCTAAAACTAAAGCTAAAACACATGAAAACTAACAAGTTTTTATTCACTTTATCATATCTGGTTACTCTTCTTATTTAGTTATTTTAATTATTGAAGATAATAATAAGAAAAATATCAAATGAAAAATTTAAATCATTTAAATGTAAAATCTGGTTAAAAATAAAAAGTTTTGCAAGCATATTACTAAGGTATTTCTTGAAATTAAAGAAAAAATTGGTGAAAAATATTCAGAGAATATACTCAATTCAATATATCCTGATTTAGATTCATGGCAATTTGAGGAAAATTAGTTTTCTAAATCTTAAGGATGACTGGAAAGACTTATTTGGAAATTTTTAAACCTTTAAAAGACTAAGTATTTTTCTACGTAGTTCTTGAGCTTTTGTTTTTCCAACTCCCTCTTCTCCAAAGAATACAATTTTATAAGAATTACTTTTAATATTTTTTCTTTTTATATCAATCTACAATACTAAAATAAGACGGAAAAAGATATATTTCTGTTGCATTTATTATAGGTTAAGACAAGAATTAATTAAAAGAAATTAGGATTTAAGATAAATGCGAGAGTTCAAGGCTAAAGAATTGAATGATGAGCAAAAAGCATTAACTTTTAAAATATCTGTACTTGGAAGAGGGACAGGAACTCATTTGATTAGCAAATATCTATGTGAAAGGTATAGCCCCAAACACACTATTGGGGGAACCTCTATTAGTGTCGAACAAGAGATTAATCAAGTAAAATATATTTTTGTCATCTTTACGGAGCCTGGTTATCCTGTCCATTTTGAGCCTACAATGAGTCCAATGATAAAAAAGTCGGCTGGAGGGATAATTGCCTACGATTTGAATGATATAGGGACTATAAGAACTATGAAACACAGAATCAAAGAATTTAAATTAGTTAATCAAGATTATGAAGGAGAATTGCCGTTGATCATTGTTGGACATGAAGATAATAATATAGAGCGAGATATGATTGATAATGAACTAAGAGAAAGAGCCTTGGAATTTTTACATTCTTTAAATCTTAATAATAACTTCTTATGTGATTTAACTAAAAGCCAGAATATCGAAAAAATTTGTTTTTTTATTATGAAACATATAATTAATGATGATAATATCAGTCTAAAAAGAAATTCATTAGCAATTATGAATGGTGATTAAATGCGGGAGTTCAAGGTCAACGAGTAGATCACTCTACATATGAGTATCTATTCAACTAATGGTTCAAGTAGATCTCTTTAAACTCGGGGTATTTTTTACGATTCCTTAACTTACTCGCTAGTTTATTTAGCTTATTTGCTCTAGTTTCTGGGGGATCAATCCAATACTCTTGATTCTTATAATTTTGTTCATGGTATGCATAGTACCAAATCCCATGAACTTTATCAGGGTTCTTTATCCACCTCTCTTCAGTTTTAGCTTTATCAAAGGAACATTTAATGTTATAGTCTTTTTCATCATTAGAGTAAGTATATCTAGGGATTAGATGGAAATGGAGATGTTCTTTATCCTCATTTAAACTAAAAATAACAATATTTTGAACTCCTTCCAATTTTTCCTTTAGACGATTAGCAACTCTACTAATTCCAGCCATTAGATCTGTTAATTCGGTTGGATGTACATCAAAGATCTTTTTTATGCATTCTAATCCTTCAGGAGAATTCTTAATACGGGGACCTGTTATAACAAGTGTATGACCCCGTGTATATTGTTCTGGACATAGAATAGCGTACCAGATGAAATAACCCTCATTATCTAGCTCGTAATCTATCCAAGCCCCATTTTCAATTGGTATTTCTTCTCCCTTCTCTGCCTTATCTTTCATAAAAATGTTATCAAATTTAGGTTTAATATGACAAAATACACACATTTTACAATATCATCCTTTAGTATTACAGTGTAAATTAAGAAAAAACTAAGTCTTATATATTTAAGTCTAAAGGTTATTTTTAAATTAATAACTCTGAAAACGATTGTTTTCTTCAATGTTCATAAAATCCTTTTAAAAGAAAATAGGGAGTGAAAAAGATATATTTCTAACAATAATAAAATAAATACAGCAAGAAAAATCTCTGAATAAAATAATATACAATGAAGAATGGAAAAAAAATTTCATTATGTCACCCTAAATTGAAAAAGTTAAGATCATCTCTAAGAGATATATTAACCTTAGCTGTTTATAGAGAAATTGAGAATTTAGAAGCAATTGATTTTAGTATTATGAAAAATGAAGGAGCAAATAGTAAAAATAGATTAGAAAAAGAGATATCTCAGTTAAATTTAACATTAAAAAGATCTATTTGCAGTTGTTCATTGGGTTCTGCTTGTAGATCTTGGAATGATGTAATTACAGAAAAATTGAAGAAGAGAGAATATTTGGACAATTTAAATTTAATTTATGATTCTGAAAATAAGAGTTGGTACTGTGACCAATGTTATAAATATATAGTTAATAAAAGAAATAAAAAACATTGGTTTAATCAAGGGATTATAACAAATGAAAAAGCTAAAAAACCATGTCATGAATTAAAATGGTGTCCTTATGGATCTTTTGTCGAACGATTTCCACTTAGGAGAGAGAGATTAAATTATTCTTGTTTAGTTTTTGGGCATGATTGTCCTATTTTTTATATTTTAGGTAAATTTACTGAAGATACTGAGAAAATTCCACCACCCAACAAGAGACTTGCTGTTGACCAAAATTGGTTAGTTTTCAATAGAGAGAGAGAAATTAGTGATGGTACTCCAAAGCCTTGCTATAAATTAAAGTACTGTCCTTATGGCCCTATTGTAGATTACTCCAAAGAGCCAAAAAAACTAGCAAAATCAACTTGTATATTATATATGAAAGATTGTCCTGCTTTCTATCTTTCTCAGGAGATTATGGAGGATATAGATTTTTAATTAAGACTGAAAAAGATATATTTCTGTTGCATTTATTAAGAATCTTTAAATTTATAACAAATTAATAATATTATCAATAATTTCAATAGAAATATCCCATTCGATAAAAGTTTGTTTTAAGCGTTGAAGAATATAGGTTATTTTATTGAGTAATTCATCCTGGGTTCCTTTAGGAACAGATTCCTCGAATCCAAGTCTTTTTAATCCCTCTATCAAACTATATGAGATAAATTCATACTTTTCTTTTATATCCTTAAAATCCTTTAATTGGAGGCGAGATTTAATATTAGTTAAAACCTCTTTTATAGGATATAATCTTGCTTTTGAAGCGAAGAGTGCAATAGAATTTCCAACCTCTCTATGGTAATCAGAAAAATCAAATTTCTTAGTCAATTCCATAAAAAATTCTTTATTTAAAGGTAATTTATCAATACTTTGAGAATATCCTTTACTTTCCATTAAATCTAAATAATATCCTACTGAGAATGGAAGCCCGCCATAATTATCATCAAGAAGAAAGACTATCTTAAAGGAACTATAGAGCTCCACATATCCAAATATAACCTTTTCATCTGATCTCGCATCAATAACCATTGAGTGGTAAATGTGGTCATAATTCAAATTGAAGGGATAATAATTTTTAAGAAGTGTAACTGGTATGCTTCTGTTTGGTTTGATTATAAAATCTCTGAATTCTGTACTTGATAAAGCTATATTTGGTTTGATTGAATGTAGAAATTCATATATCATTTTTGCACTTGCTCTAACGATTTTATCAAAAGGAAAAATAGATTTATATCTTAAAACCTTAAATTCTGTAAAGTGTTTCTCTGATTCCCTTATTTTTCTTTCTATATCAATTTCCGTATCGGGATACTTTTCTTGCATCCTTGTGTAATACTTTCTCATTGATTCTTCATTCGGAAAGGCTAAAATTGTCTCTCCATTTTCTCTCGAAACAACTCTTATATCCTTAAGTCGAGGTCCTTCTTTATCCATAATTACTTTTCTTCCTTCATGATCAAATCTCGCTTTTTTAGAGGGTTTTCCATTAGATTTAAGTCCAAGAAAATCTTTAATTATACCGAAACTTATTTCTAATTCTCTTTCAAATTCAGAGCCGAATTTACTATTACATTCTCGGCACACATTTTTAAATGTTAATCTTCCTCCAATACATTCAGGTATGATATGCTCTTTAGATTTAAGAGACTCACCAATTCTTCTTTCACAAAATATACATTCTTCTTCGGACATGTCCTATAATTTATTAAGTTATTAATCAATTGTATTATAATCTTATGGAATTTCTCTCTATTATATGTTACTGTTAAACTACTATTAATGGGAAGAGAGTGGGATTTTAAATTATAAAAAGTAAGTTAAAAAAAAGAATCTAAAAGAACATACCCCGCAAGAAGCGCTTACTACTTATTGCACTTCATTGGTAAGTTAGGATCGTTATACTTGATATGGGACAACTTTACCTGAATTATGATTGAATCTTGTATCGGTCTCGTTTAAAGATTAGGGATAAACAGCTATTTGGCAGGAAATTGTGGTGGATCTTTCAGATCCTGGATATGATTCTTAGTGAGTGAAAAAGATATATTTCTGTTGCATTTATTATAGCTTTATTTTAAATTATGAAGAAGCCATTTAAGAATATCTAATTTTTACATTTCTTGATTCCAAATCATTAAGGATTTGCTGTGTTTCATCAGAGAAATTCGTGTAAATATCCAAATCAATTGATTCCAAATCGCTTAAATTTTTAATCGATTGTGGTAGTTCTTTAACACCTGCTATTTCTAGTCTTTCTAAAGATTTTAAATTCTCAATTTCTTCTGGAATAGAGTCGATATCGGTTTCTTCAAGGGTTAGGAGTATAAGATTCTTTAAATTCCATAAGGAATTAGGTAATTCTCTTAAATGAAAATTCCTATTTAAATATAACTGACGCAGATTTGTAAGGTCTCCAATAGATTCTGGTAATTTCTTCAAGTTATTTCCACCTAAATCTAATATTTTTAGATTTTCAAGCTTTCCAATAGAATATGGTAGGGTTTCTATTTTTGTAGAAAAAAGTGTTAATTCTTCAAGTTTTCTTAGTCTTCCAATTTCCTCTGGTAGGATTGATAAATACTCAAGTTCTAAATTTAATGCCCTTAATTCCGATAGATTAAAAATTTCTTTGGGGATCTTTTCTAATTCCAATTCATTAAGCGTTAAATGAATAATTCTCCCATTTCTAATATTTACTCCAAATTTATAAGTTAAGGGATTATTATCTCTTTTATATTCGTGAATGGGGATCTCTTGTTTGAGTTCTCTTTGTAAGACTTTAAGAATTTCTAAATCTTCAGATTTTATTTCTATTCCTTTATAATTTTCCATAATAACCAATTGCTTTTTGTGAATAAATAGCTATTTTTTAATGATTTTCAAAAATAATTGGGAAATAGATTAAACATTACCAATACAGTCTTCACAAATCCACTCATTTCTTGCAGAAGAAAAGATCATATCCTTAGCTTGTGATGTGCAATATCTACACAAACAAATAGATTTATTCATTAATTCCATAATTTCATCCATTTTCCCTCGGATCTCTCTAATATTTAATCTTTCTTCATTTGTGGGATTCAAACCATCTTTATATTTACCAATATGACCCCGTCTCTTTAGTTCCTCTTGAAAAAATTCATATTTAATAAAACATGCCTCAAGAAAGAAATTTCTTAGATTATTCCTAAATCTCTTTAAAAGAGGATTTTTTATAATTATTTTTCTTTCCCTATTCATTCTTATAGAATAATTTTGTTTTTTGAGAATAAATACATTAACTGAAATTTTTTTGGTCCCATAGTGGTCCCAAAAATACTATAATCCGAAGATATTACCTTATTTAAACAGCTTTCTATATTCAGAAAAACCCTTCTCAAATTCTGGATTATTTTTAAGTAAGTCTATAAGCTCTTTTTGACAATATGGATCATCACACCGCTGGACGCTTCGTAATGCAAGAGATAAATGAGGAAAAGCTTGCTGCAAATCTCCTTTCATTATTAAAATTTTGAGAATTTTTATATAACCAATGGCTGCTAATTTATGATCACCCATTACTTTTGCATACTTTGGTACAAAATGGTATTTTATTAGTGCATCTTCAAATTTCTTTTCAGAAACCAAATTATCACCTTCTTTAAGGAGATCTTTTGCCATCTCTATCGGATCTTGTGAATTAGTCATTAAATTATTCCTATCTTTATATCAAAATAATTTTCATTTCGTCTATTTTAATATGTTTGATTTATAACTATTAATTTTTTGTAAATTTGATTGTTAAATTTGTGTTGCGCAAAACGGCATAACTCGAAGATATTATAATGAAGTTATTACTTCTCCAAACCATTTTAATTGTCGATAGTAAGTTTCAAAGATAGGTTATTCTCATCGGAAACTATATCGACTATTTGTAGAAGCAATACAATCTGTCTCTCCACAAATGGTTTCTTTGATTTGGTAGTGTAATAACAATACTACTTGGACATCTCACCTAAAATTTATATTCATATAAAATAAAGGTAAAGATAAAAACAAAACACAAAATGTATCAAGATGAAAAATCACTACCAATCCTTTTTCGGAAGAAATGCTGCATTTATCATCTCGACGGATTATGAGAAGAGAAATTTCTTCGTAAATTTCATTCAAGACAAGGGAAATAAAAATTGGGAATCGTATCAAGAAGGATTAATTATAAAAATAGAAACAAAAGAGATATGCGATGTTGCGAATGTATTTGAGAACAATAGGGGAAACACCAGCATAATTCATAAGTTTAAGGGCGTACAGAAGGATTTTTGGTTTGGATTTGAGAAAAAGGGGAACGATGTAGTCTTCTCCATAAAGGGTCGATCGAAGAATGTGAATACTGGAGACCAAATCCGCTCGCATATGAAATCATTCTTTAAGGGTGAATTACGATTATTGAAAAAACTATGGCTACATTTAGAAGAAGAGTTCATTCAATTTACGACTAAATCCACATCTGAAGGAAAAAACCTATCACTATTTGGCGATTGATATCTATTCATAAATAAATGTATCAAAATACTGAATTTGATGTCTTAAAGTGCAATTTCGCCACTTGGTATAACATCTCCTTTCCTTGTTTTTCAATGAATTCTTTGGCAATCTCTATTACTTCCTTTGAACTACCTTTTGGAAATTCAATTTTATAGATTTGGGATAATTCTTTCAATTTTTCTAAAAATCTTGACCTGGCAAGTATCGATGCCGCAGCAACAGCAATATTTTCTTCAGCACGGTGCATTTGTATTATCGTTATTTGCTTACCCTTTTCTTGCAATTTATTCAGAATAAATCTTTCATCGGAAAACTGGTCGATGACCGCAGTAGAACAGTCGACCCTAGAGAGCAGTTCTTCTATTGCCTTGGCGTGGCTCCACGCAAGCAAATGATTTAAGTTTTTGTTTTCTCGTGTAAAGGTTTCGTATAAATCATTGTATCTAGGAGGACTAATTTCGATTATTGAAAATCGATGCTTACAGAAATTTTTTATTCTCTTTGATAATTCTATGTTCTGTTCGTCTGATAAATCTTTACTATCTTGAACTCCTATACTTGCCAACTTCTTTGCTCTGTCTTCATCTACATATACTCCCGCACCGACCAACGGACCAAAGTAATCTCCCTTTCCAGCCTCATCTGTTCCTATTAGGGGATATCCAAATTTACTTAGACTTTTAAGATCTTCTTCCGTTAAAGTCTCAAAAGCATTCTGTTCAATAAGTTCTTGAATTCTTTTTTTTATTTGATCTGATTTAACTAAAGAGTAGTCAATTTTTATTTGCCCCTTCTTATTTTGATAAATTCGAAGAAGATGTTTGGAGTTACCATAAACTACAGAAAATTGGATGCCATATTGTATTTTCTTATAAGAATTCACGATAAAATTTTTTGAAGATAAAGTATTTCTAATATTTTCGTAAATATCTGTTAATTGATTATTATATTGAGTCAAAACACACACCATTATTATATTAAATTGAATAAAGGATTGAAATAATCAAAGAAATACTTGGTTTTCTTATAAATCTCTGTTACTTTATCTTTTCCTTCTTGAAGGGTGGTTACTATGGTTAATGCACTTGGGTCACTATGCATTATAAAATGACGGTATTTTTTTATACTAACATCTATATCCTTTAATATTGTGTCCATATTTTTATCTATCCTGCATATATTTATCCTATTTTGGTTTTGTCTATCGCAGAGAGGACCAAAATTTGCTCCTATTACATTAAAATGATTAAGAGCTACGAGATGTATATCCACCAATAGACTTTTAATGAAACCTTCAAAACCTTTTGAAGCGGGCATAACAACGGCGGAATATTCGGGAAGTTCTAATTCGTAATTACAAAGACATTGAGCCGCTATATATTGCTTTTTATTATAATCATCCACATAGTTAAACACATCACCTAATACTAGTCTAACTTCATTTTTAGCGTTCTCTTGCATTAAGGGCGTGTCTTTTTCACTGAATTTCCTTAAAGCGACTTCATTATTCGATATGTATTTTTTAATTACTTCTGTTTCGGATGGACTTGCAATCCTTTCGATATTCTCGCAAATGTTATCAAATAGGGATTCCATCTTCCCTTGTAGTAATAAAGTTCCATTTGCAAATTGAGTTAACATGGCTCTTGAATTTTCTCTTTTTATTGTTGCACGATATATGATATAATCATTAGGTTGTGATTCCATCGTTAGTGAATCTCCAATTTTATCTAATGAGTTCTTAATTGAATCTTGGAAATGTTTTGATATTATAGTATATGTTGTATTTACTGAGCTCTTTTGATCCATCAAATTACCTAGATAAGCCTCGGGATTATTGTTGATCTCCTCTTTCAAGTTCTCTAGTTCTTTTCGTAATGTATTAGTCTTGCCTTGGATTTGAATAGTTCCAGTATGAAATAAATTTACATAAGATTTCTCAGTAATGTTCGCCACATTTAATCTTACACAATCTGCTTTATCTTCTGGTTCGCATTGATAACCTTTCTTATTACAATAATCTATGAAAATTTTTTTTATTAGCTCTAAAATGTTTTTTGACATCGAACATCAGGTATCTTTTAGATTATAAGATATAATTATAAATCAATAAAAACTTATATTTTTTAGCTATAATAGTAAGGAAATGACCAAAGACCTCTTTTTCAAGCTTAATATTTGGGGTAATTAGTTAAAGATTTATGTTTTCTCTCAATTCGTTGAGAACGGGGTCAAAGTCGGATTTATCTATAACCATCTCCATATCATAGGCGGGATCATTAAGATATATCACAACCAGTTGTGTGGATATTATCGGTTTTAAGAAATTTTCTATTTAATAATTTCTCTAAAAGAAGTATAGATCTTCTGTCATTTTCCGAGAGAATTTTTTTGTATTTATTTTTCACTTTCATTTATTCTTCTTTTTCATTCTAGTTATTTTTAAAGTGGTAACCAAGCAATTAAATCAAATCTAAGAACTCTATATGTAAATTTATCTCCATCATTAATATTATAATATTTATGGCTATCATTATCTATCATTAATATCCCATCTTTTGTTTCTAAGGCAGTATTATACGATCGTCCTAAATTTTTATCAAATTTTAACATTTTTGAAGGAATTTTATAGTCTAATAAATATTTATACTAATTTATTTCAAATGTTTTTGTATATTTAGGAGAATCTTTCCCAAAATAATTGTAAAGTACGAATTGTGGGTGGATTGTTGGATTAATATAACTACCGATTATAAATGCCATTGGAGTGGGACCAGCATAGAATAAATGTATCTTTTTTAAATTAGTATATAACTGTACGATTGTATCTATGAGACTCGTATATTTTACTTGAAATTCTAACAATTGCTCTTTATATTTTAACCAGGTTCTATCTGGTTTATCAACACTAATTGTAATAATCTTTATGTCATTCCCTATAACTTCAAGGATATCATCCTCATTTACCGTACCTGAAATGGAGATTGATAACGCAATTTCTGTTGTGGAATTATCTTCCTCTTCAAGTAATTCTACAAGAAAAAACTCTTGGTTTGCTTCCTCCTCCTTTAATGGTTTCCATTTCCAAGTATTTTTTTCGGGGTGATAATGGTATATATCAAAAGTATTTGTATTGTGAATTAAATAACCAAGTTGGATAACCAAGGGGATAAAATTAATAGAACAGATAATGTATTTTTTAGGTTTATCCTGTTGGTTCTTAAATCCTTCCCACCACTCTGCCTGAGCCTTCTTGAATTCAAGCCAATTTTTAGTTTTTGTCAAGAATTCGTCAAATACGAGTTCCTCAGTTTCGGCAATTATGTGAGTTCCATAGAAATCCTGAGAGATAAGTTCTTTATCTAAATTGGGAGCCCCTGTTCCTGTCACATTTCCTGAATGAAGGATTAATGTCCAGACTGCTTCTTTTAAACCATCCAATCTTTCATTAACCCATTGAGTGTGGTTTGCTTTCATTTGTTTGAGAGTATCAACAGGATATTCATCTACATTATTATCTATAATCTTGTGATGGTTAGCACACAACAATATGATATTCTCGGGATTCTTTTTCATTAATTCACTTTGTTTTGGGTGTCCTCTCGGTCCTTTAGAACTCTCTCCAATAATGTGACAGAATTCCACGAGCTTAACAAAAGTGCCGTCTTCATATTCAAAAATGACTTTTTCTCCGCATCCAGGATAGTTACACCTCCCACCACTGTCAGCAATTAATTTGTGAATGTCTTTTTTTTTCATATTTTCTTGGATTTTTACACTTGTTATTAAATTACTATTATATTTAGCACTATAAATTTATATTTCCAACTTTCATTATAAATAATATATTTTAGACAAAAATATTCAATAAATATAGGGAACAAAGAATGGTGGGATTAAGAGAGATCGCTAAAAACCTACAACCTACACAGATACAAAAGAATCAAATTAAAAGGTATAGAAACTCCATTGAAAAAGTTTTAAAAAACGAGTTGAATCGATATAACATTAGAATATATTATGCGGGTTCATATGCAAAAAATACTGGAATGAAAAATAGCTTAGACTTAGATTTAGTTATTCGATTTCCTTCTACTATCAGAAATAGTGCTAAAGAGTGTTATGAACTTGTATATAAGGTTCTAAAACGAAATAATTGGAGTCCAAGAAGGAAAAATGCCGCCATTCGAATTAGCAATCTCTCCTTACCAGGTGAAACTAAACTAGAACATGCAGATATTGTCCCAGAAAAACAGATTTCCAACACTGAATATTGTAATCTCTGGTTGAATAGAGAAAATAGAGCATTAAAGACATCTGTTCATCGTCATTTGGAAGAAATTAGAAAATTAGGTATGCTTGACTTGATCCGACTTTTAAAATATTGGAAGTCACAACATAATTTAAAATATCCAAGTTTCATTTTAGAACAATGTTTAATTAGATGGGCTAAAGATGAACCAAATAATGCTTCAAAAGATATCATTACACGGCTCCAGACACATATTAATTACATTGCACGAAGAATTCAAAACATAAGTCTTAAAGATCCTGCAAATCCAAATGGTAATACAATAACAAATCAAAAAAGCTTTCCAACAGCTGATAAGAATAAAATAGCTCAAGTTGCAAATGAAACCTATACTTATGCTAAAAATCAAGACTGGGATAAATTTTTCCGTACACGATTCTAATTTATTGTTTTTCTTATATTATAATATTAGATTTTTACAAAAAAGATGATTAAGCATATATAAATGGATAATGAAGAATTTTTAAGAACCGTCTTGAATGGGTTAGAACCAACACAATCTCAAGTTGATAGCTTATTAAGATTACGAGATAATGTTCGGTCTTGTATATTTGACAATATAGGGGGTAGAAAAAGCATGTTCATGGCGGGATCATTCAAAAAGAAAACAATGATAAAACGACATTATGATTTGGATATGTTTATAATTTGGTCTCCTGGATTTATACCATTAAAAGATCTGAAAGATTTATTCTATACAGTAAAAGATGCGTTAAATTCTAAATGGAAAAGAATTGAGAAAAAGAGAGTTGGATGGCGAATCCCATATGAAAATGAGTTTCATGTGGATGTTATTCCAACCATCCAAGATATTTATGATTCTGAATATTCTTATCTATATAATTGCTATGAAAACACGAAGCTTAGAACAAGCATGCAGATCCACATGGAACACATAGAAAGATATAATCGTAGGAGTGTAATCAAATTATTAAAACTCTGGAAATATCGTCGAGATGTACCAATAAAAACATTTTTATTAGAGATTATGACTCATTTAGCATGTTATGATGTTAATAGGGAATCTCTCTCAGATCAGCTTGAAGCTGTATTTGAATATATTGCTAATAATATAATTAACAAAGAATTTTATGATCCTGCCAATAGAGATAATATAATATCGGCAGATCTTACTCGTCGTGAAAAATATGAGATAAAAAATAAAGCTCATATTGCTTTAAATCGTGAGTATTGGGGTCAAATTTTTGAAAGTATTTGATAAATATTTTTAGTCAATATTAAGCAAATATTGATTTTTTCTTTATAGATTTAAAAATGCAGAATTAATGAAAAAGATATATTTCTAATGTGTTTATAATTGGTTAAGACAAAAAATATTTATAAAGTATTCAATATGAAACAAGTAAAATATGAGGGAGAAGTCCCCAAGGAAATTGTATATTATCGTAAAACAGAAAATAATAAACACGGAATCCATGTACAATTAGAAAAAATAGAAGAACCTTGTATTCTCATATATGCCTATGGAAATTTCACAGATAATTATATTGAATGGGAGTGGAAATCAGAAAAAATAGAAATTGGTAAAGAAGGAAACTATTTCCGAGATGAACCAATAGATATTGATAAGGGTGAAATTAAGGGTCATATTCTTGTGAATTTAGAGGGTGATATCATTGATATGAATTTTTATCCTATAGTACTTGCCCTAGCATTAAGATTAGAACAAACTGATGGTGAAAATACTCTTTCAGTATTGAAAGAAAAAATTAAGATAACAGATCAATTGCCACAAATAGCTAAACCTGTTGGATTTTACTCTTATGGTGATTCTGGCGTTGAGGAAAGGATTAAAAGCTTTCTAAAAGAAAAATCCTTTACTAATAAAACAATTAAAATTATGGATCCTTACATTTCTTCAAGCCTTATTAACATATTAAAAGCTGTTATTCCAGGTGATTTAAAGATAGAAATATTAACATGTAAAATTGGGAATAGTGCTGATTTACCAGTTCTTCAAAATGAATTAAGTTCATTTCATTCTAATGTAAAAATAATAATTAAAAAACTAATTGAAGAAGGAGATACTGTGAATATTACCAAACGCCCCCCTTCAAATCCCTTTCATGATAGATGCATTATTAGTGATAATGATATCTTGATAATTGGAACCTCCTTTAATTCAATTATAATGAACTCTACATTCGTTAGTGAAATGTCTAATTACCCTTTAGCTGAAGTAAAATTTAATGAATGGTTTTCGGGGAAGATTTTCACCTATAATGGTAGACAACTTAAATTTGACAATTTTATCCCTGAAATCGATTAGAAAAAAGAGAAGGGAAGACAGCTTATAATCGTAATGCATAAAAATGAATGAAAAAAAGACTAAAAAAATATATTTCTGTTGCATTTATTATAGGTCAAGACAAAAATAAATTATTGATAAAAAATGAGAGATTTTTTATGGAGAATATAAATTGTCCTTGGCGACCTGTACCTTGTCCTTATGAGCTTAATAGCGAACCTGAAAAAGTTTTTATTATTGCCTCCACAGCAGATGATAGAGATGATTATAGAACGATAATTATCAATACAGTCGAATCCTGTGGATTTACTCCGAGATTTGCAACTACTCTGACAGAATTTAATAATTCTGATGTGTTTTGCACTAATATATGTTCAGAGATTAGAAAATCCAGATTTGTAATAACTGATTTATCAGGCGATAGATTATATAGACCCATAGGATGTAAATGTCCAGAATGTGAAATTGAAGATTGTCGCATTGGAAGTAATATCATATTTAGTATGAATGTGTATTTGGAGTATGGACTTGCCTCTGGATTAAATAAAAGAATAATTCTATTATGCGATGAAAACCATATGTTACCATTTAATGTAGCAGGGTTGCATCATGAACCATATACGCTTGAGAATCTGGAATCTAAATTAATAAATCTAATAGAACTAGAAAGAGGGAGAGCCACCCCAGAATCTCTAGAAATACAAGAATATATTGATGTTTCCGAAGATTTAAGAATAATTAATATAAAATTTGGCGATCATTTATCATCTGCCGAACACTCTACAGATTTGGAAATACGAATAGAGGTTTCTCCTCTGAATTTAATAGAGGAATTATTTGGTCCAACGGATTACCAGGATTTAAAGCAATTAATTAGGAGGGAACTGATTTATGGACCTATGGTTGATAGTCTATCACGAGTGCCTTTATTTGGGGATCTAGAATCATTGAGAGAAGGTTTTGAGCATATTGACAACTCCGAAATGGGAGGGAGTATAATTATTTCACGACTAGGGAATATAATATATTTCTGGCATTACAAAAAGCATGATAATAATGATTGGTTGCAAACCTATTACATATCTGCTTATCTTATCACATTTTTTACTTTTTTAAGAGGATTATATCAGAGACTAAATTATTCTGGAGACTTTTCAATGAAAATATCAATTGGGAAATTGTTAGATTGGAGATATACTCCGTTACCGTCATTTATGCCTGTAGATAATCCGTATATATTTAGAGACAATACTTTTACGCCCTTAATTTATAATTTAAACACCGATGAACTCTCAGATATTAATAATATCTTTTCTAATGTTGAAGAAATATTATCTGAGATTCTATTAGCATGTGGTTATGATAGAGGTTTTTCAATAAGGTCTGATTTGAAAGATCAATATAATAGTTAATTTTTATTATTTTAGAATTAAAATACAATCTATTAGTGAAAAGATATATTTCTGTTGCATTTATTATAGGTTAAGACAGAAAATTAACAAATTAAATTATGAAACCATTAGTAGTGTTGATTAAGGATTTGCGAAGTGATGAATATAAAGATATGTACCATCATTTTTAGAATAAAGATTTTCAGGATTCAGGAGGTATAATAGTTTAAAATGAATAACAAAGAAAAAGAGCTTATTTCTCAATTGGAAGAAGATTTCAGAAAGGTTTACAAGTATGCTAAGGGAAATAAGGATATTAAATTACCCGCTATGGGAATGCCTTTCTATAAAAATCTCTCTAATAATAATCCAGTCATGTTTAATAAATTAGGCATTGAAGTAGTTCCAACAGGAAGAAATGACATTTTCATATTAAGATTTTTTAATACTTACTCTCTTAACTTTGGTACAGGTGCGAGGTTATACTGTGAAAAAACACCTGAAGGTCTAGAAACATGGAATGAATATAATAAAGTTTTAAATAAAATTAAGAAACACGCTAGTCTATTCATAAAAGAGGAAAAAACCTTATTAAATTCGGGAACATATCTTTTTGAGGATGGTGAGCCAAAAAAGATTAAATTCAAAGAAGTATTTAAAAGTCCTTCAAAAAAAGATGAAAGGGAAAGTGAACAAGATCCGATAAGATCAATGATAGCAGAGGGAGAAGGTCCTAATATAGAATTTAAGGCCTCTTTAAGATGGGATATTGATAAAAAATGTGTAAATCCAGAGTTAGAATTCATGGTAGCAAAAGAAATTGCAGGATTTCTTAATTCTGAAGGTGGTTATATCCTTATTGGTATAAGTGATGATCGAAAAATATTGGGATTGAAACATGATTATAAGACCTTAGGAAAGAAAAAAGATCGAGATGAATTTCAGTTAAAACTAGTGCAAGTTGTCAATAATCATATAGGGGCAGGAAATGCGGCATTCTGGAAAATAAAATTTCCAATTATAGAAAATTTAGAAATCTGTATGATAATAATTGAAAAAAGCCCTGAACCTGTATTTCTTAAAAGAAAAGGAAAAAAACAAGAAGATTTTTTTATTAGACAAGGATCCTCAACAAACCCGCTAACCATGAGCGAATTCCATAAATATATCTCTAACCGTTTTAAAAGATTAAATTCTTCAACATATGAGATTCAGCGGAAATTATTTCGGGAAATTAAAGAGTTTATGGAAGTTCTTTTTAGCAAAGAATATTTTAATTTTAATCGAGAAACTATAGATAAAATTAAAGTTGGAACTTCCTTTATTAGCCTAAAAGAATCCGAATTACTTGATTATTTTGGAATAACTCTAGATAAGGATATAGTACAACATAAAACTATTTCTTTTCTTAAAACAAAGATTAAACTCACATATTATTTAAGTACGGCAAGAATTTTAACGGTTGTCATAGATGGGAATAGATACGAATATAGAGAATATTCTGAAGAAGTTAAAAATTTATTAAATGAAATATTACTGCTCCTTGAAAACCACATGAAAGAATATAATAAAAGAGGAAATGATAATTTTAATTAAAAATAATTCCACAAATGGATTTATGATTATCGATAAAAGCGAAGCAGTGAGCAACTAACTAAAATTGATATAAGAAGGCATCTAAAAAGATATATTTCTGTTGCATTCATTAATCTAAATCTATTTGTTTATATCCTTTTTTTAAATTTTTATCAAAATCAAGAAACTCAAGATATTCTGGGAACTCTCTATCGGGATAACATCTTTTCCATAAATCTTGTGATACTTTCATACAAATTTTCCCACAGGCATAAGATTCCTGATACCAATCTGCTGGAGATTGAAACATACCATCTCTTACTGGTCCTGGATGAACAAGTAAAGTCCTTAATTGTCGCATAAATTCGAAAAAACTTATATAGGGTTCATCTATTGGGTTATCTTTATTCCATACTAATTTTAATGAATCATCTATACAGATAATGTCCAAAACCTCAACAATTTTTCTTTTTAATGATAAAAATCTTTTCCGAGGTTTCTTACCCTTTAATAGTATGCTTTTTTGCTCTTCGGACAACGAATTTTCATTGTTAGAATAGTAATCAAAACCAATAGAACTAACAAAACATTCAATAAAGTTATTAAAAAATTGAATTGCAGAGCGAGAATTACTACATATACTACTTCTTAAATTACGGGTTATAGATATCTTTTTTTCTTTAGATATTCCCTCAGGGATTTTTTCATAATCATCAATTAACTTTTCTGCATAAGCCATGAAATAAAACGCATCATCTAAAACAAATCTCTCTTCTATAAAAAACGCACCAGCATTATCCTTTATTCCAATTAAAGCATGGTCTGGTAGTCCTAAAGGAAGAAAGTTTTTTGTATCAAAAAGAATCTTTATATTTTTATATTCAATTGCTGGTCTAAATCTACCTTTATTTTGAAAAATCTCTTCATTTTCAAAATAGTATTGTCCTATTTCCTCAATAGGTTTCTTAGGAAGACAAAAAGTTTGGTACTCCTTAATCTGAGTTTCCATTGGAGTATTAATTACAGGATAAACCTTATCATGATTTCTATCACATAAGCTATCAATCAATTCGAGTGTTAATTTCATATTATCAATATAAGTGTCAAGTTTCCTTTCAAAAATCGTAGGATTGAATAAATCTACGAAAAGAATATAAGCTAATCTATTTTTTAGCTTAGTTTTTAAAATGTCAAAATCTGTTTTGTTAGTACTCATTTTTATCAATATCTTAAGAATTTAGTTTATCAATTTAAAAATATTGAATTAATGAAAAAGATATATTTCTAATG
>Ga0114925_10000384_pt1 | contig 19133 bp, 14 predicted proteins | sample SumtaG_2_FD_87287 | JGI IMG/M metagenome (GOLD analysis project Ga0114925, IMG submission 87287) | Deep subsurface microbial communities from Indian Ocean to uncover new lineages of life (NeLLi) - Sumatra_00607 metaG | ecosystem: Environmental > Aquatic > Marine > Oceanic > Sediment | place... | reverse complement strand
CATGAGCAGTAGAGGAACAACCTAAAGACGGCCGGCCCGCCTTCTCGCCGCCCGCACGGCGCAAGCGCATGTCCCGCAGCAAGTCGTCATCGAACAATCTCGAGACGTTTTCTAGCTGCGATAGTCAGCATTAATCTCGATGTAGCCATGCGTTAGGTCGCAGGTCCACACGGTGGCCCGGCCCATTCCGACGCCGACATCGACGCGAACGGTGATTTCTGCACCCTTCATGTACTGAGCCACCGTTTCTTCGACATAGCCCGGCGCGCGCTCACCATCCTTGGCGACGAGCGTGTCGCCGAACCAAATGGCAAGCTTGTCGCGGTCGGCTGCCTCGCCCGCCTTCCCGACGGCCATGACGATGCGTCCCCAGTTTGGGTCGCCGCCGGCCATGGCGGTCTTGACCAGCGGCGAGTTGCCGACGGCCAGCGCGATCTTTCGCGCTGCGCGATCGTCCTCGGCGCCTTCCACGTTAACCGTGACGAACTTTGTAAGCCCCTCGCCATCCTTTGCGACGAGTATCGCTAGCTCCTTCATGAGATCGTGCAAGGCGGCGGCAAAGCCTTGTAAGCGGGCATCTGCTGGATCAGCGATGTGCGGGCAGCCACGCGCCCCGGCAGCACCTGTAGCAAAGGCGAGAAGTGTATCGCTTGTTGAGGTGTCGCCGTCCACGGTCACACAATTGAAGGTGCGATCAGCGGATTGTGCTACCAGCTTTTGTAGTGCGGGCTGCGCAATCGCGGCGTCCGTGAAGACGAAGCACAGCATGGTCGCCATGTCAGGCTGGATCATGCCCGCGCCTTTACTGATGCCGTTTAGGGTCACTTGCGTGTCGTCGATTTTGGCGGTGCGGGTGGCGAGCTTGGGAAACGTGTCCGTCGTCATGATGGCCTGAGCCGCCGCTTGCCACGCGTCAGGCCCAGCGTCTTGTGCGAGCTGGTCGAGGAGGTGCGCGAAGCGCCCAGCGTCCATGGGCTCTCCGATGACACCCGTCGAGGCTAGGAAAACTTCGACTGCGGGACACCCGACGGCCTCCGCGGCCGACTTGGCCGTGATCTCGACCGCCTCTTGGCCCTTCATTCCCGTAAAGGCATTGGCATTGCCCGCGTTTACAACGAGCGCGCGAGCGCACCCGTTCTCCAATTGCTTGGCGCACCATTCGACGGGGGCGGATCGCGTCTTGGATTGCGTCAAGACACCGGTCGCCACGGTGCCGCGATCAAGGACTACCAGCAGCAGATCGGTGCGGCCCCTATAGCGAATGCCGGCCTCAGCGGTTGCCAGGCGGACGCCTGGAATCGGTGGAACCTCAGGAAGCTCTTTGGGAGCGAACGGCGAGACAAAGGTCGTCTTGCCCATGACAGGCCTCCGAAGAGTGGGCGACACAATCTGCCACACGAAACAGATCGGGCCGCTCAGATCAAGCGGCCCGATGCAAAATCTGATAGTGGCAGGTGGCGCTACTGCTTGGGCGCCACCTCAGGCTTGGGGGCGTTCTTCTTGGCCTCTTCCGCCTTCTTCTTTTCCTGCTCTTCCACCTGCTTCTTGATGTCAGCGTCGATGTATTCGACCTCTGCCTTCTTACGCAGGGTGGCCACCTCCTCTTGAGCCTTGAGCACGGCCAGCGAGTTCATGATGGTCTCCTTGACCGCTTCGAAGGATGGCGGTGGTCTGCGGCGGCGGTCCTCCAGCTTAATGATGTGCCACCCGAAGTTTGTTTTCACTGGTTCGGAGACCTGGCCCTTTGTCATCGTGAAGGCGGCTTTCTCGAACTCGGGTACCATTTGTCCGCGCCCAAAGTAGCCGAGCAAGCCACCTTTGTCCTTGGAGCCCGTATCGGCCGAGTACTCTTTGGCCAGTGCTGCGAAGTCACCGCCGGCCGTGATCTTCTCACGCACTTCCTTGGCCTTCTCTTCCGTTTCGACCAGAATGTGGCGCGCTGCGACCTCATCTTCGGGCTTCAGTTGGGCGACGCGATCGTTGTAGATCTTTTTGGCGTCGGCTTCGCTGACGGCGGACTTTAAATGCTTTTCGAAGTACTGCTCTCTCAGCACGCGCCGCCGCAGATATTGCATCTGTTTTTCGAACGTGGGATCGGCTGCAATCTTGGCAGCGATAGCAGCTTCCGCAAAGAGCGCATTATCGATGAGATATTCGGCCAGCGCTCGGCGCTTGACGTTTTCGGGGATGTCGCCGAGCTGGGCTCCAATCTCGGCATTGGCGAAGCGCATGTCCGTCTCAGTAATCACCTTGCCGTTGACCTTGGCAACCACCTTGGCATCTTGGGCAGAGCCTGGATTGAAGCTCGCACTAAAGGCGGCAAGGGCAAGCATGGCCGCAGCCACGAACGAGCACTTTTTCGGGAACACGGGATACGTCCTTTATGTTCGAGGGATGGGCGGATGCCAATATGGAACCACGACAATCCGCGCTTCAAAAAAACCGTGCATGGAGGATAATGCGCGAGCGGTGGTCATTTGGGCCCTATGGATAGTGGTCCTACCGCCTCCTGCCAAGTTAAGAATTCGATACCTGGTTGACGTTTCCGGGCCAAAAGCGGCGTCTGGCAGCCCGCTGGTGCGTTGACAACCCTATGGTGCGGTCCTTATCTCTCGCCCGCCAGCAGAAATTGGGCTGCCAGCGGCGCTTCCAAGAAGGACCACTTCTGCCAATAGGTCTGAGGGCCGGTCCATCTCCGGCGTATGCGAAGGCTTTCGGAGTTAGGCACGGTTTTGCCGCACAGGGCGCTCACTGTGTGCCCGCTGGGACGATAGGAATTTTTTGCATGCTCTCCCTTTCTACGATCGGTTCCACCTTGGGTTCGACGATTGGTTCCAAGATTGGCGGATTCGCGTCAAAAATCTTCGGCACGTCGAACGAACGCCGGGTCAGGAGTTATCGTCCCCGTGTCGAGGCCATCAACGCGCTTGAGCCGGAGGTCGCCGCATTAAGCGACGCTGAGCTGAAGCAGCGAACCGAAACATTCCGACGGCAGCTTCGTGAGGGGATTGATCTAGAGGAGCTTCTGGTCCCGGCTTTCGCCACCGTGCGTGAGGCCGCCAAGCGCACGCTGGGGCAGCGCCACTTTGACGTGCAGCTTATTGGCGGCATGGTTCTGCACGAGGGCAACATCGCCGAGATGAAGACGGGCGAGGGCAAGACGCTCGTTGCCACGCTGCCTGTCTATCTCAATGCCCTCACGGGCAACGGCGTCCACGTCGTCACCGTCAACGACTATCTCGCCACCCGTGACGCGGAGTGGATGGGTGAAATCTATAAGTTCTTAGGCCTTACCGTTGGCTGCATCGTGCACGATCTCGATGACGAGGAGCGCAAGGCGCAGTACGCCTGCGACGTCACTTATGGGACCAACAACGAGCTCGGCTTCGATTACCTGCGCGATAACATGAAGATGCACAGGGACGAGATGGTCCAGCGGGGGCATAGTTTTGCGATTGTCGACGAGGTCGATTCAATCCTGATCGATGAGGCGCGTACGCCTCTCATCATTTCTGGGCCTTTGGAGGATCGCTCTGAGCTCTATAACACTCTTGACGGGTTCATCCCCAATCTGACGGCAGAGGACTTTGAGCTCGACGAGAAGCAGCGGCAGGTCTCGCTCACCGAGTCGGGTAATGAGCGCGTCGAGAAGATGTTGCAAGAAGCCAGTCAGATGAAAGGCTCGCTTTACGACGTCGAGAACGTGGCGCTCGTTCACCACGTCAATTCGGCGCTCAAGGCGCACAAACTTTTTCAGCGTGATCGCGACTACATCGTCAAGGCAGGCCAGGTGATGATCATCGACGAATTCACGGGCCGCATGATGCCGGGCCGGCGCTACTCAGAAGGTTTGCACCAGGCGCTTGAAGCCAAAGAGCAAGTGGACATTCAGCCCGAGAACCAGACGCTCGCCTCGATTACGTTCCAAAACTACTTTCGTCTCTACGACAAGCTTGCCGGCATGACCGGCACAGCCGCCACGGAAGCAAGCGAGTTCATGGATATCTACGGGCTGGATGTCATAGAGGTTCCGACCAACTTGCCGGTGTGTCGTGTCGACGACGACGACGAGATCTATCGCACAGCGCAAGAAAAGTTTGCCGCTATCGTGCAGACGATTGCCGATTGCCGACGGCGGGGACAGCCGATGCTCGTGGGCACTGTCTCAATTGAGAAATCGGAGACGCTCTCCGAGCTTCTGAAGGACAAGAAGTACATCCAGGATCTTGGCCGCAAGACGCTGGCGCAGGCCAAAAAGCTCGATGGAAAGGAGCCTGAGCTTCACACGCACCTTTCCGACATTGGCAGCTATCTCCTTGAGGTTGGCTCGCGATCGAAGGCCAACATAGATCCCATTCCCCACCAGGTGCTCAACGCGCGTTATCACGAGCAGGAAGCGCACATCGTTGCGCAGGCGGGTGTGCCGGGCACGGTCACGATCGCCACCAACATGGCCGGTCGCGGCACCGATATTCAGCTAGGCGGCAATGCTGAGTACCGCCTCAAGGATTGGATTGCCGAGGAGACGCAATCTGGACGGGCGCCAAACGAGGCGCAGATCGCAAAAACACGTGAGCGGCTGCTGGCCGACGTTGCTGAGAAGAAGCGCGAAGCGATCGAGGCTGGAGGGCTCTACGTGCTGGCATCGGAGCGTCACGAAAGCCGGCGCATCGACAATCAGCTACGCGGCCGCTCTGGCCGCCAAGGCGACCCGGGGCGTTCCAAGTTCTTTCTGTCGCTTGAAGACGACTTGATGCGCATTTTCGGCTCCGACCGCATGGACAGCGTTCTTAAGACACTGGGTCTACAGGAGGGCGAGGCGATCACCCATCCTTGGATGAACAAGTCCTTGGAGATGGCGCAGAAGAAGGTTGAGGCGCGCAACTTCGACATCCGTAAGCAGATCCTCAAGTATGACGACGTGATGAATGACCAGCGCAAGGTCATCTTTGAACAGCGCCTCGACATCATGGGCGAAGAGGATGTGTCTGAAACCATAAAAGATTTGCGCAATCAGCTCGTGCACGAGCTTGTCCGAGTGCACATTCCCGAGAAGGCCTATGCCGAGCAGTGGGACACCAAAGGTCTGAAGGAGGCCGTCACAGGCATATTCGACCTCGACTTGCCCATAGATGAGTGGGCCGACGAGGAGGGAATCGCCGATCAGGAGATTGAAGAGCGTCTCCTAAAGGAGATCGACAAGAAGGCGCAAGAAAAAGTACGCGAGTTGGGTGCCGAGAACATCCTGCAAATAGAGAAGATGGTGCTGCTACAGACGCTCGACCACTTGTGGCGTGAGCATCTCGTAACGCTGGAGCATCTGCGCCAGGTCATCGGCTTCCGCGCCTATGGACAGCGCGACCCCCTGAACGAATATAAGAGCGAGGCTTTTGTTTTGTTTGAGAGCATGCTCGCGCGCTTACGCGAAGCCGTGACGGGTCAGCTGATGCATGTCGAGCTCGCTCCGCCCGATGAGCAGCCGGAGCTGCAGCCGGTCGAGCTGCCACCCATGGAAGCCCACCACATCGATCCCTTCTCGGGAAGGGACGAGTTGGCGCTTGCGGATGCCGCCATCGAAGCGGAGGGCCGTGGCAAGTTCCTGGCGGAGAAACGTCCGCCTCTGCAAACACGCAAGAAGAGTGGAACGGTCGATCCAAAGGATCCGGCGACGTGGGGTAAGGTCTCGCGCAATGCGCCCTGCCCTTGCGGTTCAGGCAAGAAGTATAAGCATTGTCACGGCAAGCGCGATTGAGCGGAACCTTAAAAGAAGGAAACGCCCTGACCGGCGCAGCGGACCCAAAGGTGCGGGTTCTAGGCTTGGTCGGGGCGACCCATGACAGCGGTATTGCTATCCTCAATGATGGCATACCAGACGTGGTGCTCGAAGAAGAACGGTTTAACCGGCAGAAGCGAACCCAGGCCTTTCCCCAACATGCACTTCGAGCAGTGTTCGGTAAGGACGGCGCCGGTCTCGCCGAGGTCGACGTTATCACCACGCCGTGGGATGTGGCTGAGCTTCGGCGCAGTTACTTGAAGGCGCTGTTTGGGAACCTGCCGGGAAGCCTCTCACTGTTGGCAGAGCGCTCGCATTCGCCTCAGCGCAACGAGATCGTTCTCCTCAACCAATATCTAAGACGCAAGCTGGCTCGGAACTTCCCCGATGTGCGTACTCCGCGCATCGTTAATGTCGGTCATCACGACGCCCATGCTGCTGCATTTTTTGTGTCCCCATTCGAGCAAGCCACAGTACTTGTCATGGATGGGTTCGGCGACGACGCGGCCACAAGCGTTTACACCGGAGCGGGGAATCGTCTCGAACGCCGGTGCTGGACGAGCATCTTTAACTCGGTTGGTATGGTCTACACATTTGTCACCGCCTACCTCGGCTTCCGTGGACTCTGCGACGAAGGCAAGGTGATGGCCCTTGCCGCATTCGGTGAACGCGGCTACGTCGATCGCTTTCGCGAGTGCATTCGCTTGCTTCCCGGCGGTCTTTATGCGGTCAACAGGGAATATTTCAGCTATGATGTTTATGGAGAGCTTCGGCCCCTCAGGCCCAAGTTCTTCGAGATTTTTGGTCCGCCGCGCAAGCCTGGCGAAGAGATCAATGATCGCCATCGCGCGATTGCGCGTGCCTTGCAGCAGGTAACGGAGGAGACGATCGTCCACATTGTTCGCGAGATCACGCGAACAACAGAACATCTCAATCTCATCTTGGCGGGGGGCGTGGCACTCAATTGTGTCGCCAATGCGCGTATTTTGGAGATGACCGAGGCGCGCAGCATCTGGGTGCCGCCGGCTGCATCTGACACGGGCGTGCCGCTCGGTAGTACACTTTGGCACCACCATCAAACACTTGGGGCAGAACGGAAATTTGAGCTTAAACACGCCTTTTGGGGATTGGAGTACAGCGATGAGGAAGTTTTGCGCGCTTTGAAGGCTGCGCGAGTGACCTACGAACATGTGGACGATAGCGAGCTTTTTGCTCGCGTTGCGCGTGATCTGGCGGCCGCCAAAACGGTGGGATGGTTTCAGGGCCGATTTGAAATGGGGCCGCGTGCGCTTGGTAATCGCTCGATCCTGGCCGATCCCAGGCGGGCCAAGATTCGTGATGTCATCAACGCAAAGATCAAACACCGGGAGCCATTCCGGCCATTCGCCCCGGCGATTCTGTTAGAACGCGCCTCTGAGTACTTCTATATCGACCAGCCCGACCCATTCATGACCATCGCGCCGTCTGCTAGGCCAGAGAAAGCACACTTAATTCCTGCGGCCGTGCATGCGGATGGAACAGGCAGGCTGCAAACTGTCGATCGCGATTCAAACCCGCGCTTCTACGGCATCATAAAGGCGTTTGAAAATCTCACCGGCGTTCCAGTGCTCCTCAATACCAGCTTCAACCGCCAAGAACGGATCGTTGCCAGTCCTGAGCATGCCATTTCATGTTTCCTGCGCACAGAGATGGACGTCCTTGTGCTCGGCAATTATTACGTTGCCGATCGCAATGGGGTCGCCAAGAAGCGCGACGAGGTTGCCTTTGCCGATGCTGTCTAATGCATCGCATTGACATGCCTAGTGCCAAACGTGCGTGGTCGAGATGTCGAGATCGGCGACCTCGGCCTCGAACTCCGAAAGCGTGATCAATCCAAAGCAAGGCTGAGCCCCGGAGGCTGGTAATCGGTCTTCAACGAGGCGCTTGGCGAGGATCACGGCTGCGATTGCTGGGACGTACGGCCCGTGCCCGCTAGAGGCAATGAGATGCCAGCTAAGCTCTTCGTGTCGGCCATTCTCGTCGCTGCCTAGCAAACTCACGAACATGCCGCCGCGGTCTGAGCCCAGCATGCGAAGCCGTCGCTTGGCAGCGAGCAGCGGTTTTGTGAGGGCGGCGAGATTGCGCAGAAGGCCGGCACGTACCAGCCACGAGAGCCCCCACAGTCCGAGGTGAAAGAGGCCAACTTCGAGGCCTGCTGAGACTCGCGCGGTTTGCAGCGATGAGTAGTGCGCTGGCAACAGCTCGAGGTCTGCGACATTGACGTCGCACATCCAACGCGTGCCGATCTGTGGAAAGCGGTGTCGGCGCAATCCTTGCCATCCGTAGGTGATGGCCTCTCGACCGTTGCGCCGCAGAGTGAACGGCTTCCCAAGTTGTCTGAGGATAGAAGCTGTCGTTGCCTCGCCGGGATCGAAACTGTTGCCGGGCGAGATACCAATTTCAACCGAGTCCAGCCTCTTGAAAGCGCCTGCGTACTGTCGCACCACCGCAGACGACACACCGGGTACAGAGCTGGCGCCGCTGATAACGCAAACGTTTGCTTCCTGCGCGGCTGCGTCGATCTCCGTAATTCCTGCAACAAACGCGCGGGCGTCGGCGAGGTCAATATAATGGCAGTGGGCTTTGATGCAGGCGCGCGCAAGCACGTAATCGTGCTGGACCTGAAACGGGCCGGAGGCATTGATCGTAACGCGGGCGCCGAGCTTCCTGATCTCGGCAGCTCTAGCCTTGGTAGCATCCAAGACTGCGTGCGAAATCGTTGCGTTTGCGGACCGCGCGAGCCGATCTGCGAAAGCGGCCGCCCTTTCAGCCGAACGCCCGGCAATAACGATCTTAAGATCGGGCTGGCGCGCAAGTCGTTCCGCAACATGCGCGCCAAATGCACCATAGCCGCCAATGATGAGAATACGACCGCTCAACGGCCGGCCGTAGCAACCGAGCAGTCGTTTGCGATCACGGCGCTCCCATCTCTTATGGTGCCGGCACCTTGGAAGACGTAGCGGCCCTGGCAGACACTCACGCGTGGCGGCAGAAGGTCTTGCTCAAACAGGTCATGCCCCTGTTTTAGCTGCTGCCAGAAAGGAGCGTCAGCGCTGTGCGCATGAAGCGCCATATTGCGGTCTGTCATGCGGAACGGAAAGACCTGCACCTGAAACCGCTCCTGGCCGGACTTGAGCGCGGCCGTAACAAAGGTCCAAATTTCATCGATCACCGCGTCGGTCATAGCGTAGCAGCCGATCGATGCGCAGCCGCCATGTACCATCAAGAATGATCCTGAACGGTGGTGTGCACGGTCGAAGGTGTTGGGGAAACCAAGATTGAAAGAGCGGTGGTACTTGCTCGCCGGATTGAGAGCTTTTGAGTCGACCGTGTAGAATCCTTCAGGTGCTTGGCGGTCGCCTTCCTTGTGCTTTGGCCCCAGGTGGCCCGACCATAGACAGATTGGGTAGGTGGCAAAGCGGTGGAAGCTCCCATCCCGCAGCATCCATAGCTCCAACTCAAACTCGCGCTTGAAGATGCGCATGAAAACCGGCGCGCCGATTTCCAATTCTCGCGACGCAAGCCGCCCGGGCAGGTTGGCAAGATCGGGAGTTCCTGGCAGCGGCTGCCCGGTTGCTGCGAGCGACCACCTCTTTGAGCGCTCGGCCCGGATCACCTCATGCTCGAGTGCCGCATAGACTGCTGGCCAGTAGTAAGTGAGGACGCCGCCGACAATGGCTGTCAACACGCCCAGGACGAGTACAGTAATGAGCGAGCGGCGTCTGCGGCTAGCCACCGTCATGGCAGGTCCTTGATGTCACGAGTCGAACGTTGCCCCTGCAACGAATATGCAAGGCGTGCACAAAGAATCTTAAACGGATACATGCGCTATTGGGAGATGCCTAGGGCAGACAAGATTTCCGCCGTGATCGGTCCGCCCAGACCGAGGGCTTGGGCGAAGCCGGAGTTGGTGCCCGTCTTTGCTCGCCGCGCGCTTGCAACCTTGCGCATCTTCGGGCCAGGCACCTTTATGCGCTCCCAAGCAAGCTGCTGCTCATAGGGCTTCGGCGTAAAGGGTTCCACGATCGGGCGGCGGAAGCGCGGGCAGGCGCGATCAGCATGGATTGAGCGGCTGGTCGGCAGCCTCACGTTGACGACGTAGCGGCGCTCGCACACTGCAACCGTTGGTGGCAGGCGGTAGGTTTCGAAGTAATCGTAGCCCTGCTTTAACGTGCGCCAGAACGCATAGTGCTCACTTCGTCTGTGGCGCTTCACGTTCTCTGGGGTCATCCGAAACGGGAAGGCGTGGACCTCAAAACCCTTCTGGCCGCCAGCGAAGGCCTCACGCGCCAGCGCGTAGATCTCCTCCATCAGCGCGTCGGTCATGGCGTAACAGCCAGCCGACTTGCAATCGCCATGCACCATCAGCGATTGGCCAGTACGCTTCTTCGAGCGGTCATAGGCATTAGGATAGCCCAGATTAAAGGCCAGATGGAATTTCGAGTTCGGGTTCATCTGCTCTTCTGTGACCCGGTAAAAGCCTTCCGGTGCTTGGCGGTCACCAAGCGCCTTCTTGGGGCCGATTTTGCCGGACCAATTGCAGATGGGATAGGTCTTGAAGTGATAGAAGCGGCCGTCGTCGCGCGCCTTCCAGACCTCAAGCTCCGACTCTTCCTTGAAGATGCGTACGAAAATCGGCGAACCCTGCTCCATGCCCTTGCGGCCGAGCAGCATCATGGCGTCCTTACTTAGCGGCTGTTGCGAAGGTGCGATGGAAGGAGCGTTGCCGCAAGCCGCAACGATGCATGCGGCAGCGACGGCTGCCACAACGGCGCAACAACGGGCTCCGATTCTTGAGCCAAGGATGGTCATACGCATACGCAGTGCCCCTCGCGCACGGTGATCACCATCGATTCACATCCCCTAAGATATCGTTAACGTTTCGAAATGCCTAGCGCCTTCCCACAGGACATTTCGCCCGTGCCGATGCTGAAATTATTATCGCGATGAGTTGGACGGTATTGGGGCGGCGAAGCAACAGTCCCTGCCGCAATAAAGCCAGAAATTTAAAGCGCTTGACCGATCTGCATGAACCGTTCGTGGCGCTGCTTGCGAATATCCGCTGGCGTCTTTTCCTTAAACTCAGACAGAGCTCTAGCGATGGCGTCTCCCGTGGCCTGCATCATGGACTCGCGGTCGCGGTGCGCGCCTCCTATCGGCTCGGAGACGATGACGTCGATGACGCCAAGCTGATCAAGGTCTTGTGCGGTAATCCTCATGTTTGTGGCCGCGTCAATTGCCTTGGCGGAATCACGCCACAAGATGGACGCTGCGGCCTCGGGGGAGGCGACCGTATAGATCGCATGCTCGAGCATGAGGATGCGGTTGGCGGTTCCGATGGCTACCGCGCCGCCCGAGCCGCCCTCACCGATCACCACGGCGACGATTGGGACGCCGATGCCAAGACAACAATCAGTTGAGCGAGCAATGGCCTCCGCTTGTCCTCGCTCCTCTGCAGCGATCCCAGGATAGGCGCCCGCGGTATCAATAAGCGTAATGACGGGGACGTTGAACCGGTCGGCCATCTCCATCAGTCGCACAGCCTTGCGGTACCCTTCAGGCATAGCCATTCCGAAGTTGTGCCGAATTCGGCTCTCCGTATCGGAGCCCTTCTCGTGGCCGATGATCATGACGGTGCGCTCACGAAATCGGCCAAGCCCGCCCATAATGGCCTCGTCCTCGGCGAAGTAGCGGTCGCCGGCCAGCGGCGTGAAGTCTTCGATCAATGCGTCGACGAAGTCGAGGCAGTGCGGGCGTTCGGGATGACGTGCGACCTGCGTTTTTTGCCAGGGCGTGAGCTTCGCGTAGGTGTCCTCGAGCGCGTCACGAGCCTTTTGCTCGAGCTTCTTGATCTCCTCAGCAATCGAGACCGGCCTGTCGTCACCCTCCAGGGCGCGCAGCTCGGCAACTTTGCTTTCAAGCTCAGCGATCGGTTTCTCGAAATCGAGGTAGGTGCGGATAGCTGTGGGGCGATCCAGTTCGGTGCTCATGGGACTTAATTAGGCACAGATTGCGACCAACAGAAGCGGCCAGATGTGCAGCGCACAATCACCCCTGAGCCTCGGCCCTGTCAAGAACGACAGGCGCGACGGCTTAACCAATCCCCCGGCGCGCGTCTTTCAGCCCTTTTTGGCCAGGGGATGGTGCTCATGCACCAGCTTCTTCAGCCGCTCTTCAAGGACGTGCGTGTAGATTTCCGTCGTCGAAATGTCGGCATGCCCCAGCAGCTGCTGCACGGAACGCAAGTCCGCCCCGCGATCGAGCAGGTGGCTTGCGAACGCATGGCGCAGCACATGCGGGCTGACGCGATCAGGGTCGAGGCCTGCTTCAGCTGCAACCTCCTTGAGGTCTTGTGCGAAACGCTGGCGCGTGAGGTGCCCCTGTGCGCTCTTAGAGGGGAAAAGCCATTTCGTGGCGACGGTCGCCGCGAGATCGTCATTAGTAGGCTCGCGGCCAAGCTGAAGATAGCGCTCAAGCGCTGCCTGCGCCTGGTTGTTCAGCGGCACGAGGCGCTCGCGTCCCCCTTTTCCCTTGATGGTCAGAACGCGTGCGTCGCCCGCCAAAACATCGCGCGGCAGAGACACGAGCTCGCTGACCCGCATGCCCGTCGCGTAGAGCATTTCGATCAGGCAATGCAAACGTACTGCTCGTAGGCGATCTGAGCCCTTTGTGGTGGTGGCGCGTTGAGCTGCGGTTTCGATGAGCCTGTCCACCTCAGCGACGTTGAGCGTCTTGGGCAATGCGCGCTCTTTGCGTGGTCCCGATAGGCCCATTGTTGGGTCGGCCATCACCTGCCCTTCCGCGACGAGGAACTTATAGAGCTGACGCACGGCAGAGAGCCGTCGGGCGAGTGATGTCGCTTTTAAGCCAGTTGCCGAGGCCGCCGCGACGTAAGCGGAGATGTCCGGCGGCGTAGCGGCGACAAGTGGCCTGCCGCGCCGGCGCAAGAAATTGCGGAAGTCTTCAAGATCGCGGCGATAGGCGGAGATCGTGTTTGGCGCGGCTCCGCGCTCGGCGCTGAGCATTTCGAGGAACATATCGACAGTTTGTTCCTCTGTGCTCATGGCCTGCTCAGCGCTGGATCGACGACTTAGTTGATGAAGGTGCGCGGCCAGCTGGCAAACAAAGCTTCGAAACCGAGCTTGCGTGCATCCGCTTCGAGGCCGGCGCGTTTCAAGGCGCGGATCGAATCACCAAGCGCGATCATATGTGCGCCGTCCGCCCCACTAGGCCCGAGCGTTTTCATAGTAAGCAGCACGGTGCGTCCGAATTCCCGTTTGTTTGCGGCATTTTGCAACTGTGAAAGCGCACCCGTTTCCGGGAGGAAACCGCTGGCGGGCTGTGGCGTGCGGCTCGCCGCCTCCCATAGCGGAATCGGCACACTGTATTCCAAGGCGTCAAGAACGGTGGCAAGGCGATGCAGAAGTGTTGGGTCAAGTCCTCCGCGCACGGCCAAGTCTTCGATGTAGGCGAGGCTCGCGCCACGATCCGATGTCGCTTCATTGTCCGCAATATCGATCAGGGCCAACCAGTGCCTGAGATTGCCGCTTCCCCTCCCCCCCACGGCCAAACCGAATCTGGCCCAGCTCTTTGCCCGCTGATAGTCGCCCGCCGCGAGCGCAACTTCGATGCCCGTTTGCGCGTACTCGCCGATTTCAGGCGTCGCCGCCATGCTTTGGGATTCAGGAGCGATCATGCGCAAAGCCGTCATGTAGAATCCCGCCCGGCGCGACTCATCGAGGAAGGAGCGAATTAGGCGCACTTTTCGCACTGGTGTGCGTTCAGCTTCCGCCGCAACGAATAGCTCGGCGCGCTTGAGCCCTTCCTGATGAGCCCCGCCGGGTGCTTGGAGCGCTGCCGCCTGCCGACGATAGATGCGAGCAAGGTCGTCCGGCGTGATAGCATTGAGCTTTGCCGCCGCTTCCGCGGCTGCCAGTTTGAGAGCCGGCTGCGTGTTGGGGTCGAGCGCAAGTGCGGCCAACAATGACGGCGCGGCATGCTTCAGCAGAACGGGCGTGTCGATTGTTCCGCCGGCTGCTTCGATCAGGCGATAATCCATAAGCGAAATGCGCTGCTTGGCCGGGATGCTCGGCTTGGCGCCAATCGTCATGGCGTCGAGTGCTGCAATGCCGACCGTATCTTGCAGCCCTTCTTCCCGCGCAAGCTCGGCGGCCAGCCCGGCCCCCGCGGTGTCGCCGTCAATGGCCGCACAGTACCCCGAGATAAGCGCTGCCAGGCCCTTTAGAGACTTGGGCGCATTTCCGGTTAGCGGGCCGCTGCTTCGCGCCGTTGCGCAGCCACGCACTTTCTCACCCATGCCGATCTCGTTGCGCGCTGCGAGCGTTGCAACGAGTGGTGACCCACCTGGCATCCTTGCAAGCGCGCGCGAGGCTTCCTCCAGCAGCCCCGATCGGTAAAGCGTCTCCAGACGCAGGGCCATGAAGTGCTGGTCGGTTTCGCCGCCTGTGGGTGGCGAAACGTTCGACGTGATGAGACGCAGCCACAGCCCGTGAAGTGCCGGCGAACGCGGCGGGATCTCAAGTTCGGAGATCAACGTCTCCAGAGTTGTCACGTCTAGGCCGCGCCACAGCTCGAACGGCAGGCCGGAGCCATCATCCGCCATGACCGGCGCCAGCTCCATGCGTTCGACCGCGCGGGCGCCTTCGCTCAACGGCTGATACATGAGGGAGTCACGCTTGCGATCGGCGTCGGCCTGAGGTGCCTTCTTGCGCTCCTTGCGCTTATTGTCCGGTTGGCTGAAGGGGTTGAAGGGGCTCCACTCCTGTGCGGAGCTCGGTTGCGCAACAATTGTGAGCGCAAGCGTGGCGATTAGTGAGAAGGCTAGGGATGGCTTTAGCATGTATTGCGAGCCGGTCACTCCTTGCGAATCTTGACGCCGGGCACGACCTTCGTGACGGCGCGCGGCTCGGGCTCGAACTTGGTCGACAGAATGTATAGACCGCCCGTAATGATGGCGCCGATGACACCGACGATCACCAGAAATCGAAACAAGCTCGGCATTTCAGCTATTCCGAGTCTAAGCTCAAGTCTCTATCTCATGTTGGCGCGAATAAGGCTTGCAGCGTACAACAATCCACAGTACTCGGCGAATATCGTCCTAGCCGATTTTTTGATCCTGTTGCACAGGCGCAAGCCTTCGTGGCTTTCTTGGGCCCCTAAGCGACCACCGGCTCACTTGAAGAGACCGTGTGCGAAAGCAATGATTGCCGGTCATAAATCGACTGAGGCTCGATCGAAAGAGAAGTAAAATGGGCGAGGCCCAATCTCCGAGCGCGATAAAGGCCTCGTTGGGCGCAAAATCGATCGTGATGGTCGGGCTAATGGGCTGCGGCAAGTCGGCAGTTGGCCGCAGGCTCGCTGCGAAACTTGGTCTGCCGTTCGTCGATGCAGACGAGGAAATCGAGATGGCGGCGGGCAAAAGCATCGGGGACATTTTCGTCGAGCATGGCGAAGCCTACTTTCGCGACGGCGAGCGAAAGGTGATTTCCAGACTGCTGCGCTCTGGCCCGCAAGTGCTGGCGACGGGCGGCGGCGCATTCATGAGCGAGGAAACGCGCCGAGCCATAACCGACAACGGCATCTCGGTATGGCTAAAGGCCGACCTTCCCATTTTGATGCGCCGCGTGGCCAAGCGCGACAATCGCCCACTCCTTAAGACCGGCGATCCTGAGGCCGTCATGCGTGAGCTGATGGATACGCGTTATCCGGTATACGCAAAGGCCGATATTACAGTTGAGAGCCGCGACGTGCCGCACGAAACGATCGTAGCGGACATCTTGGAGCGCCTCGCCCGAGTCCTGCAGGTGGCCCCACCGCGTTCGGTTTGATAGGAGGAGGCGGCCAGGGTCCCCCGGGTTCTTCGGAAGGTCGCCTGGCAAGTCCATAACTCACTCTTCGTTTAAGACGTGCTCGATGACAACAGGTGCTCACAGCCGCAAGCCATCCCTCGCAGCGGCGCGAACGGTAACCGTGCCGCTGGGTGAGAGAGCGTACGACGTACTGATCGGGCCGGGACTCCTTGGCCAGGCAGGTAGACTGATGACTTCGCGGCTGGGCTCTGCCAAGTGCGGCATCGTCACTGATGAGAACGTGGCGCGCTTTCATCTTGAAGCTCTTGAAGCAGCCCTGCGGGAGGACGGCGAGTATGTGGGCGCGATCGTCTTGAAACCGGGTGAGGCGACCAAGAGCTTCCGAGAGCTGGAGCCCTTATGCGAACGCCTTCTGGAGATGGGGCTGGAGCGCGGCGATCTTGTCGTCGCGTTTGGCGGCGGGGTGATCGGGGACCTTGCAGGTTTTGCTGCTGCAATTCTGCGTCGAGGTGTGCGCTTTGTGCAGATCCCCACCTCGCTGCTGGCGCAAGTCGACTCATCAGTCGGCGGTAAGACGGGCATCGACACGCCACAGGGAAAGAATCTCATCGGCGCGTTTCACCAGCCATGCCTCGTCATAGCCGACACGGACGTGCTGAAAACGCTGCCAGAGCGGGAAATGCGCGCTGGATACGCCGAGGTGGCAAAGTACGGGCTTTTGGGTGATGCAGATTTCTTTGCCTGGCTTGAAGAAAATTGGCAGAGGGTCTTCGCCTTTGATGCCAAACCCCTCACTCAAGCCATCGAGACGAGCGTCAAGGCCAAGGCCGGGATCGTCGGACGCGACGAAATGGAGAAGGGCGAGCGCGCCCTCCTCAATCTGGGTCACACGTTTGGACACGCGTTCGAAGCATGGTGCGGATATTCCGACCGCCTATTGCACGGCGAAGCCATCGCGATCGGCATGTGCGTTGCGTTCCGCTTCTCCGAGGCGCTGGGGGCTTGTTCGAGAGGCGATGCGGAACGAGTCGCGGCGCACTTCCAGGCAGTCGGGCTGCCCACGCGCGTTGGCGAGATCCCCGGCGACAAGCCGGATGTGGCCGCGCTCCTCCGCCTCATGGGGCAGGACAAGAAGGTACGCCAGGGTAAGCTCACGTTTATTCTGGCGCGCGAAATCGGCTCAGCCTACATCGCGCATGACGTGGCGCCTGGGCGAGTCAGTACATTCCTTGAGGGTGAAATCGCCGCCTAGGCTGGCCGCTAATCTTCACAACTCCCATATATGCTAATCTTCGCCTCTTTTTCATCGGGTGGCTCGCGCCGGCGGATCACGCCGGCCTGCAGTGCGCCCACAACCTCAAGTCCAAAACACCAACCCCATTAGCAACATGCCCATCGAGATCACTCTCACTCTAGCAGCCATCCTACTGCTCATCGTCCTTTCGGCGTTCTTTTCCGGTTCGGAGACAGCTCTGACCGCAGCCTCCCGCGCTCGGATGCATGCGCTCGAGCTTGAAGGCAATCAGCGCGCGCGCGCGGTCAATCACCTGCTCGCCGCGCCAGAGCGCATTATCGGTACGGTGCTGCTCGGCAATAACTTGGTCAATATTCTCGCCTCTGCGCTGACCACGAGTCTGCTGATCGGACTTTTCGGCGAGGTTGGGGTCGCCTATGCGACCATTGTCATGACGGCGCTCGTCGTGATTTTCGCCGAGGTGCTGCCCAAGACCTATGCTCTAGCGTTCCCCGACCGCATCTCGTTGTCGGTCGCGCCGATCATGCGGGTTCTTATCGTCCTCCTGAAGCCGTTGACGATGACCGTGGAATTCATCGTTCGCCAGGTCCTGAAGCTCACTCCGTCACGAGTTGACGATGAGGCAAACATCCTTGCGGCGCACGAGGAAATTCGCGGCACGATCGAGTTGCAGACTAAGGAGGGCGCGGTGGCGCGGCACGATGCCGACATGCTGGGCGGCGTGCTGGACCTGCGCGACTTGCAGGTCGCCGACATCATGGTCCATCGCACCAAGATGGAGACCATGAACGCTGACGACCCGCCGCAGGATATCGTCGATGAGCTCCTCAAGACTCAGTATACGCGCGTGCCCATTTGGAAGGATGAACCGGAAAACATCGTCGGCGTATTGCACACCAAGGATCTGTTTTCCGCACTCGGCCATGCGGGCTGGGACGTGACTAAGCTCGACATCATGAGTTTCGCTGTGGAGCCGTGGTTCGTGCCTGATACGACAGGGCTGAAGGACCAGCTCAACCAGTTCCTCAAGCGCAAGGCGCAGATGGCGCTCGTGGTCGATGAGTACGGCGAGGTGCAGGGTCTCATCACGCTTGAGGACATCTTGGAAGAGATCGTCGGTCAGATCGCCGACGAGCACGACATACACGAGGCGCAAATCCGCCCGCAGCCCGACGGTACGGTCAACGTCGACGGTACCGTGGCTATACGAGACTTGAACCGCCAGATGGACTGGAACCTGCCCGATGAGGAAGCGACGACCATTGCCGGCCTTGTGATCCACGAGGCGCAGACGATCCCAGAGCCAGGGCAAGCCTTCACGTTCTATGGCTACCGCTTCGAGATCTTACGCAAGACGCGCAACAAGATTACCGCGCTGAGGGTCAGCCCAACCGGCAGAGGCGCAGGGCGCGCAAGTCAGACGGGTGCAGGGCCAATGACCGGCTGAGTTGTGGTTGCAATAGTCCGCTGGGCCCATGTCAAGGTGCATTTTCTGTACAACACGTTCACAACCCATTCATGTGTTTCTTCTGATTCTGCGCGCCGTCACGCCGGGAAGACGCGTTGCGCGTTGCTGCCTGCTTCGCCTCCAGAGCGACAGCATGTGTGCCAGACCTCAAGAAGGACCTGATCATGAAACGTCTTCTCTCGTTATCTGTTGTGGCCGGCACGCTCGCCTGCTTTGTCTTGGCTGGTGCGGCTCAGGCTGCTCCAGTGCCTAGCGGCATTGTGGGCAAGTCGGCCGCTGAAACTCACACCGCAAGCCAGGTCGAAAAGGCTGGTTGGCGCCGCCGCACGTGGCGCCGCCGGTGTTTCCGTCGCTGCATGTGGCGAACTGATAGGCCCCGTTTCTGCCGCCGTTCCTGTTATCGCCGCAGCCGGGGCTGGGGTTGGGGCTGGCGTTACTAACTCGCAACAGCCCGATACAAGGATTCCTGGTTCTCGCCCCGTTGATTGCCGTCGCGCGGCCAGCTGGGCGAGACTATTTTTGCGGGTTCTATCCGGTGGCCTCGCCCGGCGCGCAGGCCTTGATTGCCAGTGCATGCACCCCATTTTTAAGCTCGTCGCTGAGCACATCGTTTACCATCCGGTGGCGTTCGACGCGCGATTTGCCCGTAAAGGCCTCCGACACTATCAACAGGCGGAAATGGCTCTCGCCCGTGCCCGGTGAGGAACGATGGCCGGCGTGGAGGTGCGACTCATTGACCACGTCGAGGCGGGTTGGCCGCAAAGAGAT
>Ga0114925_10000383_pt1 | contig 19145 bp, 19 predicted proteins | sample SumtaG_2_FD_87287 | JGI IMG/M metagenome (GOLD analysis project Ga0114925, IMG submission 87287) | Deep subsurface microbial communities from Indian Ocean to uncover new lineages of life (NeLLi) - Sumatra_00607 metaG | ecosystem: Environmental > Aquatic > Marine > Oceanic > Sediment | place... | reverse complement strand
TCGACGCTTATTACTGACCGAAATAAGGCCGCACTGAATGTTCTTCAGGATCAGATTAAGCAGGGTCACCAGAAAATTGCAGTTTTTTACGGTGCTGCACACATGGATGATTTCGACCAGCGTCTGCGCCAGGATTTCAAACTTCAACCTGGTGAAACCACCTGGTTGGAGGCTTGGGATTTACGTGATACAGAGGATGGTCGTCTGAGATAGTCCGGTTGGTGGGTCTGCTGTGCTGCTTGGAGTTGGTGAGTACCGAGGGTGTTTGACCAACATGCGGCTATGTCGGAAAGTGTATGGATGACAGATTCATATCCGACCGCCTCAACCGCTTCTCCAATTGGATCAAATTCAAACACTCCATCGTAGCCAGCAGCGATGCATTGCGATGCAATGTCCTTAAGGGGAAGCATGCCGCGTCCAACTGGAAGTCGTTCATGTTCATTTGAAGGAGGTGCTGTTCGATCAGCGACCTGTATAACGAGTGTTCGCCTAACGAGATCCGGCAAGTGATCGAGGAGATGAGGGTCATCTGCAAAATGCCAAAGATCGAGAGATAAACCAACAGGTCTATTCAAGAGAGAGCACTCGTTGAATTGGTCAATGAGTGCAATCGCGTCAGTCAGTTCCGTCAAGAAGCTACATCCGGCTGAAGCATGTGGATGTAGTGGTTTGAGAGCCAGTTGCACATTCTTTTGATTTGCTACTGGAATCAATGATTCAATGGCATCGGCAAGAAGCCGGCGGGCATGTGACAGAGTGTGGCCACCACGGCTTCCACTATGAAGCACTACGATGGGACACTTGAGGGAAGATGCTAAGTGAATGGCATCCTCTGCATCAGTGAGGCTTTCTTCAAAAGAACGACCATCACTTCCCGTAAATCCTCCTGCCCACTGAACACTTGATGCGTTCATAGAGTATTCTTGGAACAAGAGTTGTATTTCGTCGTTTGTAAAATCAGAAATCTTATGACGCCAGAGAGCCACTGAAGAAAAGCCATTATTGGCGAAGCAAGGGAGTTCTCTGGGTAACTCCCAACGGGCAGTCGTTATCTGACTGAGTGCAATTTGAAACATACTTTCCAAAGACTCCTGAAAATCGGATCAGGCTGTGAGCAAGGAAGGTTTCCTTGACCAGCCACAAGAGAGAAAAGTATGGGAGGTACCTTTGCAGACTGTCCAGAGCATTGTGTTTCTTTTTATTGTCACCTTTTGTGAGCAATGCTGTGAGATTCATATTGCCAGAAGTGTTTGATTTTCCGTATGGTTGTTCATGAAAAGATTATCCAGAGTCCAGCCTCTTTATCTTGTTCAAGGGAAGATAGAGATCCCTCCGGAGGCCATTCGTTGGCAGTTTGTTGGCAGTGCTGGGCCAGGCGGCCAGCATGTTAACCGTACAAGCAGTAAAGCTGTTTTGCGGTTCTCGGTGAAAGATTCGCTTTATTTGCCTTCGTATGTGGCAAAACGCATTGAAGAGCATCTGAAAAACCGTCTTACATCAGACGGAGATCTGATTATTTCGAGTCAGCGGTTTCGCGAACAGCACAGGAATATTTCAGACTGTCTCACCAAACTGTCGTGTATCATTGAAAAGGCTGCCGTGCCTCCAAAGGTACGAAAAAAGACTAAAAAACCTCGTTCCGCAGTCATGCGTCGTCTCACTCAGAAACGACATCGCAGTGAAACCAAGCGCCGCCGCCGCTCGTTGATGGAATGATTCCGTAGAGGAATTGGAGTGCGTGTTTTGGTATACTAGAAATATACCCTATTTCAGAAAATATTATTTGTCGAACACCTTTATTTCTCCGTTCAGAATTGGATTGTCTGCCATGTCGTCACCTCGTGATATTGATTCTGTTTTTGAAGACTGGAGCTATAGTCCGGGTGAAGTAAATGCTCGCCTCCTAAAAGCTCATGATGGTCGTGAAGTCTTGCAGATGAGAATTGATATGGGGCTTCTGCAGATGGAAACGGAACTTCGTCCCGATGGAGATAAGCCTCATGGTGCAGAGACCTACTATGATTATCTTGTTGGTGAAGTGATTCGTGAGGGAGATTCATTCCAACTTGGTCAGGAACAGCGGGCTGAGGCAGATCGAGAATTTATCCAGTTCTATCATCGCAGATTATGTTGGTTGTCCTTGCGAGAATACCGTCGAGCAGCCCAAGACGCTCAACATAGTCTCTCATTCATGGATTTTATACGAGAGTATTCATCAGATGATGACTGGACTCTCTCTCACGAGCAGTACCGACCGTTCGTGCTTTTTCATCGAGTTCAGGCTACATCGTTAGCAGAGTTGGAAGAGCATGGGGCAGAAGCGGCCATCCTTGAGATAAATTCAGGCCTTGAGCAGTTTCGAGATCTGTTTGAAAGATATGACGCGGTTGACCAATACGAGGATGATGAGTTGGTTATGCGTCTAGAAGAAATGCGAGAAAATGTTCGTCGGCGCTATGAAGTTGGTTCAACACTGACGGAGCAACTGGATGAGGCCGTACGTTCGGAGAACTACGAGTTGGCAGCAGAACTCCGAGATCGGATTCGTTCTCAGGGAGCCGCGGCTTTGCCAGATCACCGAAGTGCTGACTGATCGCAACAGGACCGATACCTGTCGCATACCCGTCGATTGCTGCAAGTTTTTCCATGCGCCGTGAAGTTTTTTCAAACGAACCATCTTCACTACAGTGCCGGTTGTACCAACTGTAGGAAAAAATAGCGTCGAAATCGGCTGAAGAAAACGTTTAGGGAGTTTTTTTGTCTTTCTTGTGGGCGTTTCATTGTTTGGCATGCGATATGCCCAAAATGGTTGGGAGAAACTGTCCATGCCCCAAAAAGAGAGATGTATGAAGACTCCAATAGACTTGTGTCCAACGTCAGGGCAAACGCGAACCACTCGTTCTTTTTTTCGAGCCGGTACTCATCAATGTCCAATTCGTACTGTTTCGGTCGCTTCCATTCGAGAGTTGCTCGAGTTTGAAGAGGAGTTTGAGTGCCTTGCCGGTGAATCCGTTGACCCATCACTTGTAGCTGACATGTTGGAGTCACGTATGATCAGTCCTCCACGGCAACAGCGGCGTGGGAGTCGTGTTGTGAGTTCAAGGGCCGCGTTTTACGAATCAGGACGATAGTCGATAAGAGATGTGGTATTATTCGGGTCCACTCAAAGGATGCCGTGATGGATCAACCACTCTTTCTATCTCCGGGAAAAAAAATTCAACTAAGAGATTTTGACCCTAGCTATAAGTCAGAAGTTAAGAAAAAGATTGGTAAAAATGAAACCCGCCAGATCTTGAAGGAATTGGATAATCTCGCCTATCGTCTGTATGCTGAATCGCGCCGCTCAGTCTTAGTTGTGCTCCAAGGGATGGATGCTTCAGGAAAAGACGGCACCATCCGAATGTTGGCTCGAGGCATATCGCCACAATGCCTTGATGTAGTGAGTTTCAAAGAACCAAGTTCACTTGAATTATCACATGATTTTCTATGGCGTGTGCACAAGGCTATGCCTGCTCATGGACGGATTGGCATTTTCAACCGTTCTCATTATGAGGATGTTCTTGTTGTGCGAATTAGAAAGCTTTGTGAAGAGAGTGTCTGGCAAGCACGGTATGAGCAAATCAATGCTTTTGAAAAGCTCCTCACCAAGGGTGGGCTCACAATCTTAAAATGTTTTCTCCATATCAGTAAGGATGAGCAACGGCAGCGCTTTGAAGCACGCCTTCAGGACCCTCAGAAACAGTGGAAGCTTGTTCCAGGAGATATCGAAGACCGTGAGCGGTGGGATGCGTTTCAAGATGCATATAACGATGCCTTAACTCGATGTAATACGACGGTTGCTCCCTGGCATATTGTGCCCGCCGATCGCAAATGGTACCGAGATCTTGTGGTTGCTCGATTGCTGCGCGACACACTGAAGAAAATGAATCCTCGGTATCCAGAATTTGATCCCTCATCCATACCCCAGATGAAATAAGTCATTATGAATAATGTGACGCTTGATCCAGACTTGTGTCGGGTGCGCCAAGGTCGACTTCTCGATCATATGAACGCATTGAAAATCGATGCAACTATTGTGGTGTCTGCCGAACATGTGCAATACCTCACGGGGTATCGGTGGGACTTTCGTTTTTCTCCTGTGGCTGCCCTTCTTGCTTCAGGAGAGTCACTCCTTATCTGTCCTGATAAGGTGGTTGATGCAAAAGCTGTGGATGATGTGCGATCATATGCAGCTAAATGGAGATCAACACTGCGTACTGATCAGCGAGAGGCAAGTGCTCATGTTTTGAAAGATTATTTTGCTGGCGTTCCTTCCATAAAACGAGTCGGTGTTGAGTTTTCGACCTGTCCAGTACACGTAACGCATCTGTTTTCTGAGGCAGAGATCATTGATATTGATCGTACGCTTCTTGAAATGCGTCGGCATAAAGAAAAGGATGAAATAGCACTCCTGAAGCGGGCTATTGATGCCACAGGTGAAATGTATCGAGTGGCAAGAGAAATAATTCATCCAGGAGTCGTTGAACTGGATGTCTTTTCGGCGCTTCAGGCGGCTGCAGTTTCTATCTGTGGTGAAATGCTCACCGGGACAGGGAATGACTATGCAGCCGGTGTGCGAGGTGGTCCACCCCGGCAGCGCCGGTGCCTCTCTGAAGAACTGTACATACTGGATCTTGGCCCTGCGTACAGAGGATATTTTGCTGACAATGCTCGGACCATTGCCGTAGATGGGAATCCAACGGACGACCAACTCATAGCCTGGAACCACGTGTGTCAAGCGTTTGACATCGTGGAGCGAGTGGGGCAACCAGGTGTGCGATGTCGTGACATTTATGATGAGGTGCAGCAGTGGCTTAACTCAGCTGCGATTGGTTCTTGGTCAAGTCATCTGGGACACGGCATTGGTCTCTTTGTGCATGAGGGACCGCACCTGAATCCTCATTGGGACGACACGCTGGAAGTTGGCGATGTGATTGCGGTTGAACCAGCACTGTATGCCCCGGGATTATCATGCGGAATACGTCTTGAAAATGACTATATTGTGACAAAATCGGGTCTAGAACTGCTCAGTCCGTTCCCGCTTGAACTGTGATCAATCATTGAGTTTTTGCGAAGATATGAACTGTCTTTGGCAGGATGCTGCCCATCGCTTACATTTTATTTTTTGATTGCATCCTGATAAATGAGAAAATCATGTCTTCTGTACCTGTTGACTCGTGCTCGACGCCGGCTGTTTCTTTGCCTTCTCGTTGGCAATCATTAGCAGCCCAGTCTCTGGCTGGTGATATTCCCGATCGCGCTGAAATAATGGCAGTTCTTGAGTCATCAGATGACGAACTGCTGAGCGTATTATCTGCTGCGTATGACGTTCGCCGTCAGTACTTTGGAAATACGGTACAGCTTTTTTATCTCATGAATGCAAAGAGTGGTCTTTGCCCAGAAGATTGTGGGTATTGTTCTCAGTCAAAGGTTTCAGAGGCGGAGATCCCAAAATATAATCTTTTGTCTGGTCCGAGACTGCTCGAGGCTGCCAAACATGCTGCAGAGCAGCAATCAAAGACCTTCTGTATCGTTATTTCGGCAAGGGGTCCTTCCGAGCGTGAAATGGACTTTGTTTGTTCAATTGTTCCTCAGATTAAAGAGCAGCATAACCTCAATATTTGTGCCTGTCTCGGTCTTTTGACGCCACACCAAGCGAAACGACTTGCAGACGCTGGTGTTGATAAAGTCAATCATAACCTCAATACAAGTGAACGATATTACGGTGAAGTGTGTTCGACTCACACCTATGCCGATCGTGTTGCGACCTTATCGGCATGCCGCTCAGCAGGGCTGGAATTATGTAGTGGTGGCATTATGGGAATGGGAGAAAATCATACAGATCTTATGGAAATGGCTTTTGAGCTTCGAAGTCTTGGTGTTGAGTCCATCCCAATTAATTTTTTGAATTCCATTGAAGGTACCCCTCTGGAAAATGTTAGGCGTTTGAGTCCACGCGACTGTCTTCGTGGGCTAGCGATGATGCGATTTGTCAATCCTTCGTCTGAAATTAGGATTGCTGGAGGCCGGGAAATCCATCTTGGCAGTCTCCAAGCCCTTGGTCTGTATGCAGCCAATTCTATGTTTGTTGGCGACTACCTCACGACGAAAGGCCAGCTTCCTAAGGCAGATCACAAAATGATTGAGGATCTCGGATTTGAGATCACCCGTGGTTCTGAGTCCGGTGAACCCCCTCCGTGCTGCGAATGAGTGGATGTTTTATTTTTGCTCGATGGTTCTCTTCAGAAACCATTGGAGCTTTCTTGCAAGCGGCTAGAAAATTAATCGTTTTCAGCCATTAATGAATGTCACCCTTCTCCTAATTCTCCCAAGGAGGAGAGAAACTCAGACATTTCACCTGCGGCGTGGGATTCACCCTGGCGACGAGCCTCATCAATCCCTTCACGCAACGCTGTGCGAGCCTCAGAGATTCTTCCATGCTTTGCAAGGTGACGGCCTGCCATGTGATAGGCCGGAACATAGGGAGGTGTGCCGCGGGCGAGATCCTGAAGGATATCGATTCCTGTTTCCCAGTCACCCTCATTCTCTAATTCGAGAGCAAGGCTGTACCTTAGGAAGATATCATCTGGTGATTCACGCAGTAACAATTCAATTTTCTGACGTCGGCTTTCTCCCATGAACGCGTGCAACTCCCTCTGTTTGTTAGTGATCAGTATTTATGGGAGCGATGCCATGACGACTCTCCCATGCATCAATCTCATGTGCTTGCTGAAGAGACAGGCCGATATTATCAAGTCCTTCTAAGAGGCAGCGTTTGTGAAAAGGGTCTATCGTGAAGGTGCGCTGAAATTCATGTTGATCACCAATCGTACAAGACGAAACGTCGATGTCGAGTTGGTATTGCACTGCATTTTTTTCTGCTTCCTTTGTACGTTGAAAAAGTGCATCGACATCATCTTCTGAGAGTTGAATAGGTAGCATGCCGTTTTGAAAACAATTCGAATAAAAAATATCAGCAAACGAAGGTGCGATCACTACACGGAATCCATAATCTGCCAGTGCCCATGGGGCATGCTCACGGCTGGAGCCGCAACCAAAGTTACGTCGTGCAAGCAAAATAGAAGCACCCTTACAGATAGGTTGATTCAGTTCAAAATCAGGATCAAGAGATCCATCGGCGAGAAATCGCCAATCAAAAAAAAGATACTGACCAAATCCTGTTCGCTCAATCCGCTTAAGGAACTGTTTGGGAATGATCTGATCGGTATCGACATTTGCTCTGTCAAGAGAAGCAACAATGCCAGTATGAGTTCTAAGAGGTTCCATGGAGGTGTCCCGAGTTTCGGAAATACTTCATCTTTTCCAAACTATGGTTTTGATTCCGTTTTATACGTTACTTGTAATTCCATTCACGAACATCAACAAAATGCCCAATGACGGCGGCAGCAGCAGCCATGGCTGGAGAAACCAAGTGTGTACGGCCTCCCTTGCCTTGTCGACCTTCAAAATTTCGATTGCTGGTTGAGGCACACCGTTGGCCGGGAGTGAGGATATCTGGATTCATACCAAGGCACATGCTGCAGCCAGCTTCACGCCATTCGAAGCCAGCGGTCTGGAAAACCTTATCAAGTCCTTCTTCTTCAGCCTGTCTCTTCACTCGCCCACTGCCTGGTACAACCATGGCATGTACCGTAGACGCAACTCGATATCCCTGTACGACAGCAGCTGCTGCACGAAGATCTTCAATACGACTATTTGTGCAGGATCCAATAAACACCCGGTCAAGTGGAATGTCAACGATTTTCGTGCCACCTTTCAGCCCCATATATTCCAATGCTCGATCTCCACTTGATCGTTCGTTTGGATCTTTGAATGCATCTGGTTTTGGAATAACAGTGTCGACACCAACAACTTGCGCAGGATTTGTGCCCCACGTTACTTGAGGAACAATATCTGCACCATCGAATACCTCTACTCTGTCATAGACAGCATCTGGATCAGACGGCAGTTGTTCCCAGCGAGCAATCGCTTTCTCAAAATCTTTTGGAGCAAAGTCACGTTCTCTGAGATAGTCAAAAGTTACGGAATCTGGTGCAATCATTCCAGCACGGGCTCCGGCCTCTATCGACATATTGCAAACGGTCATTCGTTGTTCCATTCCGAAACCTCGAATGACAGGGCCCGTGTACTCGATAACGTAACCAGTGCCACCTTCGGTAGACAATTTCCCGATAAGATACAGCACAAGGTCCTTTGCTGTTACGCCTTGCAGAAGCGCACCATCAACACGGACTTCGAGTGATTTGGGCTTCACCTGACGAAGCGTTTGAGTTGCCAGTACATGCTCAACTTCACTTGTCCCTATCCCAAAGGCAAGGGCGCCCCATGCACCGTGCGTAGCTGTGTGGCTGTCACCGCACACGATCGTCATGCCTGGCTGAGTGATTCCCAGCTCTGGTCCAATCACATGTACAATCCCCTGGTCAGTGTCGCCGAGGTCAAACAGCCGCACGCCGAATTCATTACAGTTATTTCGAAGTGTGTCAATTTGCTGTTTGGAGATAGGGTCTGCAATCGGTAAACGGCGATCAGTTGTTGGCACATTATGATCGGGGGTGGCAAACGTGAACTCTGGTCGACGAACGCGACGACCAGCTAGACGAAGGCCTTCGAAAGCTTGCGCGCTCGTTACTTCGTGAACGAGGTGTCGATCGATATAAATTAAGGGAGCTTCACCTGCCGGCGAGCAGACAACGTGGTTATCCCATATTTTATCAAGGAGGGTTCGAGAAGGCATGGTGGTGATATCAGTTAGCGGAAAAAGCAATGAAAGCAATAAAAGCTAATGTAGCAAACTCAAGCGGGTGGGCGTATGGGTTGATAATCAAAGGGAGCAAGAGCCTTTTTTTTGAATCCAACGCGTTATTGACTTCAAAAATATGACGAAAAGCGGGTGATGCTCTGCCCTTCCCTACCCTGCTTTTCGTAGCACAGTCCGAGACGCAAGACTGCTTATCTTGGGTCTTGAAACGACCGTCCATGAAGTCGTCTGTTCACCGTTTTTTTCTTCTTTGAGAACAAGAGATGTTTGACTGATTATTCGCTGGATAAAAAACCAACATCGATCAAGATGCTCTCGATCGACCACTGCATCAATCACAATCAGATCAAATGTTCCAATGTGATTGCACAATCGGGCCAAAGAGATGTCCACCTGTCCTGGTACAAGTTGTGTCTGAGCAAGACTATGAAGTCGTTGGTGAGTTTGCTTAAGCGTCGGTCCTGTTGGCGTGGAATGTGATCTTCCCTCGAAATAATCAAGTCCGACGAAATGAATAGGGCTGTCCTGGGCGGAATGTGTCAATTTAAGCAGACACTCGCATCGCTCAAGAGAATGGATGCCAAGTTGCAATATTCTTTGAGGACGCTGCCGACTCGCACACTTATAAAGAGCTCGATCACAAGCCGGTTTTGAAAAATTGGTTAGCCAGATTCTTTTGACAAATCCTACCCTAGGCATTGGTTGTCCAGTCGTGCTAAAGACAAACAGACGAGTCGGTTTTTCATCCCGCACTCAGTTTCAATCCATCCATGATGGGTTCGGCTTGCCTGCCTGCGAGACTTCAGCCTGATCGAGAATGTCGGCAGAGATTGCCTAGACTGAAACTCAACTGCCTATTTTACGAATGGCTTCAGCAGCAGCCTTTCGAACAGCCCGAACTGGATCATCCTCTTCGACGAGTTCCAGGGCGGGTAACGTGGCCTGAGCATGAGGCCCTATTTCACCAAGAGACACAGCTGCTTCCAGGCGGACAAGGTCACTATCCGCTTTGAGTGCTTCCTCAAGACGAGGCATTGCTGTTTCAAAAAATTCTGTATTTGTTGGGTCAATCTTCAAGGAGGCCCAGACAGCAACTGTTGCTAAAAGTGTATCTTCAGATTGTGCAAGAGACTTGAGGCTCTCGAGTGCTGGAGACGCAGCTGTACCAATGCTCCCCAAAGCGTACGCTGCTGAGTATCGCGTTCCTGCCGCTTCAGAACTATCAGCAAGAATATTTTGAAGTTGAGAAACAGCCGTCGCTGCCTGCTCTCCAAGAGCACCAAGTGCAACTGCCGCCTCACTTCGTATTGCTGTTTCCTCATCTTCCAGCAAGGCTACTAAATCACTCGTTGCAGCTGCAGCATCCTTTCCAATACCGCTCAAGATTTCCAGGATGGCCCATCGGTTATCACGGTTAGCGAGCTGTTTGCGTAAAGGACCAACTGCATCTCGCCCCATTCGAATAAGAGCAGCACCTGCCCGGTTTTTCACATCTCGGTTAGGGTCGGAGAGAGTCTTGATAAAGTCTGCTGCAAGCTGCTCTTTTTCATCCTTGTTCGCAAGCGCAGCCAGATCAGACAGGCCGGAAGTGGAGATGGCGCGAACTTTTGGGAGATCACTAGAGAGACCAGCGCTTAGCTTCTCAATCGCCTCTTTGCGAAGTTTGGTATCTTCCGGATGAATTTTGGCTTGAGCCCAAACGACAACCTCAGAAAGAAATTCGTTATCAGACTCGACAGCTTTGAGGGCAATATCACGAAGCACATCATCGCCATCTGTAGATTGAATGCTTCCGAGAGCAAAGACTGCTGCAAACTGCAGAGAGGCATCTTCCTTCACTTCTGAAAGTTTTTCGACAAGCACGGGAACAGCGGGCGATGCTTTTGGGCCAATGGCTGCCAATGCGAGCATGGCCTGCATCTGTTCTGTCGGCGTCCCCTGACGGGTGAGCGTTGCCAATTCTTCAGTGGCTGGAGATGCCTCTGGTCCAATTTCAGTGAGCGCTACGGCTGCCCAATAACGAGTTTCAGGAACGTTGAGTGCTTCTTTTAAAACGGGCACTGCTTCGTCACCCATATCTGCCAAGGTGTGAAGGACTGGCATGATGACGGACGGCGCTCTATCGCTTAGTGCTTTTGCAAGCCGTTGCGCCAACTTCTTGCTGTCTGGACTAATTGCAGCAACTGCTCTGATAGAAGCCCTGCGAACACGGGGATCATCACGAAGAGAAGCAGTGAGCAGTGGATCAATAGCATTATCGTAGAGCGTTTTGTCCTGCTGAGAAATGTCATCATCATCAACATAAATGTGGCGAATCGATGCAGCAGATTGCGCAGCCGTAACGGGATCTTCATCTTCAAGGATACGCGTGAGATCAGGGATGGCTGAAACAGCATCCTCTCCAATAAGTCCTACCGTGCGAACAGCATGCCACCTCACCTTAGGGTCAGATTGTTTGGTGAGCTTGAGGAGATCTGGCAAGGTGCTCTTTGCACGAGAACGCATTGCTCCCAATGCATCAATCGCACGAATCAGTGATGCACTGTCGGTCGCTGTCGTAAGAGTATTCTGAAGACTTTCCAGTGAGGAAGGAGCTGCTTTTTTTGCAGACTCAGAATCTGTAGTTGTGTCGGTAGGCTGCTCCACTGGATGAGATGCATCAGCACTGGTTACATTATCCTTGACAACGCCGACCGGAACCTGCTTTTCGCATCCCACAAGCCAGAGAACGGCAGAAGCAAGCCCCAGTTTGGCCATTAGGCGACGATTCATACCTGTAGTCCTCACTTAAATTACCCAAAAATGTCAAAAGGCCTCTTTCTCACTATCGGGACCCTATTGGTTGAACAGTCTACTAAACCAACATCGCCCGATCTGAACTTTTGAAGTATACTTGCCAATGAAGTTTCAGTGCATAGTCCAGTTGGACGAAATTTGTTCTCAACCGATTTTGTGATTGCGTTTTCTCAAAAAGAGGCTTTTTATGGAATACTTCTCACTATTTTTAAAAAGTAGAAATAATTCTGTGAGAGATGGTTTGCGATATTCGGTTGCATCAGTCTTTCTGGCTTCGGCCTTGTGCATGCCAGTTCTTGCTCAATGGGGAGGCTTTGGAGGAGGTTTTGGATACAATCGTGGAGGGTTTGCATCAACGGCAGGTCAGGCTGCATCATATGGCATGTCAGAAACGATGCGTGCGCAGGGATTTCAGGCTATTCAGAATTCAGAAGCAGCCAAAAACTGGGAGGACGTAAAAACAAAACAAATCGATAATAGACAGAAATGGACGGATACCTATTTCGATATGCGAAAAACGAATCGTGAGGCCAGAGCCGCAGAAAATGGTCCACAAATTACTCATGATCAGGCAATTCGTATGGCAGCGATGGGAGCGCCTCCACGGCTCATCTCTACGCAACTCGATCCAGTTACTGGTCACATTCAGTATCCGCTTGTGCTACAGGATGATCTCTTCAAGCCTTACCGAGATGAACTCGATGAAATGTTTGCAAAGAGAGCGTCTTCAGGTGGAAGCGTAAGTTTCGGTGATTTGCAGGACATCCAGACAACGGTTTCAAAATTTACGGATGCATTGAAAGAACACGTTGATAAGTATCCAGCGGGACCGTACGGGCAGGCACGAACATTTCTTGATAGCCTGAAGCATGAAGCATTGATGCCATCAACTTAGCAGAGCGTGAGAGGTTAGGAATTCAACCTTTTGGGGTGAGTTCGGACTCTTAAAAGGAGGGGCATCGTCGTCAGTCGAAATACTCCTGAGAGTATAAAAACGGCAAAGTATGCAGACTGGTTTTCTCCAAGCCATCTTAGGACCGTGCCACCTGTGGCGGCACCTGCAAGTGTTGCTAACGATAGCCCGAGATTGTGAATTGTAACGACTCCTGTACGTTCTCGGTGGTGCACGGCCTCGAAAAAAAGAAGGGATGTTGCGAGTTCATAGCAAGCCCAAAAAATGCCTGCCATTACCTGTACACCCATCAGGTACACAACGTTTGATGAGAATAACCATAATGATGAAAGAGGAATAATGCTGATCGCACCAAGCCTCAGAAGTCGATCGGAGCCTATCTTTTTTCCAAGATTTCCAAAAACAGGCATGGCGCTAGCCTTTGCCAGCAGGCCTGTTCCAACGACCATCATATAAGCGGCATAAGAAAATTGCTGATTGTCGAGCATGTATGGTGTGAAATACGGTGCACACAACTGAGCGGAAAAAGCAAAAGCCCACAGAAAGGCCATGAGTGCCCCAGCTGGTGAGTGCACGATGGCACCAGTTTTTTTCCAGAGTTGGCGTAGAAGATTGCCTTCCACATGGCTTTGTATTGTTTTTGGACTCTGGTGCTTGTTGTCAGACAAGCGAGGCGAAACTTCACGACATGCTAGCAGGCATAGTGTTGAAATAGTACGACTGACCGATGCCACTGCAAAAAGACAGGCAAATACAGGAAGAATAATGTCGAATTGTTCGGCGACCTGAAGAGCAAGGCCAGCCATCAGAAATCCGATGAGCGTTGCCAGTTGAGCAAGTCTGTTCCGCTGCGCAAAGTAGGCTGCACGGATCTGCGCAGGAATAAGTACCCCCATCCATGTATTCCAAGCAGGCACACCTGCCATGCCTGCTGACCAATAGATACTCGTGACAACCAAGAGATGGCTAAAGGATGCCTTTCCCTGAATGGCCCAGAAAATAAGCGGAAGAAAGCTGGCTGATTGAATGGTCGTGCAACCAATGACCCAGAGCCGATTGCTGCCGAGGCGATTGACAGCTACCGGCGTAATAAGTTGTACGAGTGCTGCAATGAGAATCGACAGGCTCGGGATCAGTCCGGCGGCAACTGGTCCCAATCCGAGAGCAAGGACAAAGGCTGGAAAAAAAATCTCTCCACAGCCGATCATGACGCTGTATGCCGTTGCATCAGCGGTAGAGACGAATAAATCTCGGCGAAGTAAACTTGCTGTTTTGAAGCGAATCACGGGCGTAGTTTGGCGAGAGGAGATGACAGTCTATAGTGATGAGTCTGACTATAGTTTGAACCTCGAAGTAAATGACGGACGTATCACAACTTTTCCTGGAAAGACTTGCTATGAAGGCTCTAGTTACTGGTGCTACTGGTTTTGTTGGTCCTTGGCTCTTGCGTCTCCTTGATAATCCAGCAGTTGTAACGCGTTCCCCAGATCGAGCCAGACACCTTCTTGGGAATTTGGCCGGTCCGATTTATAAGTGGAACCCCATAAAAGATCCGTTGCCACCAGAAGCTCTTGATGGGGTCGATGTTGTGTTTCATTTGGCGGGTGAATCCGTCGCTGAGGGGCGTTGGACAAAGGAGAAAAAATCTCGTATTCGAGATAGTCGCATTCTTGGGACTCGTCATGTGGTGCAAGGAATGTCGCAATCGTCTCAAAAGCCAGCAATACTAGTGTCTGCTTCAGCAGTTGGTTTTTATGGTGATCGAGGGGATGAAGAACTTACAGAGTCAGCGCAGCCAGCTGATAACTTTCTTGCTGACGTGTGCGTAGAGTGGGAACGTGAGGCAATGGCCGCCCAACAGCACGGGGTGCGGGTAGTGTCCGCACGTACCGGGATTGTGCTTGGTTCGCATGGAGGGGCATTGTCCAAGATGCTTACGCCTTTCAGGTTGGGGCTTGGTGGTCCTCTCGGTAGCGGCAAACAATGGATGCCGTGGGTGCATGTGTCTGATCTTGCGAGGTTGTATGTACATGCTGCAGAAACTGGTTCGATACATGGTCCAATGAATGCAGTCGGGCCTCACCCAGTGCGGAATAGTGAGTTTACGAAAGCCCTTGGTCGCCAATTGCACCGGCCTGCTTTTATGCCTGCCCCGTATATTGGTCTCCGTATTCTCTTTGGTGAATTTGCTCAGATTCTTTTTGATTCGCAACGTGTTATACCGAAGGTTGCCACTGATTCGGGCTTCACATTTAACTATCCCGAGATCGAGTCCGCGTTCCGTGATATTTTAGGAAAAGCTGCCTAATAGTCATTCGCATGCAACTCGTTTGTGAATAGAGAATCCTGAATATTAGGAGTCCACCACCGTTGCTGCCCTTGAAAGACGATCGCGAATGGCTTCCCATGAATGAGTATGAGGTGGGTCGTCGCAAATGATTCGATCGAGTTCACGCTTATCAATGGCATGCAGAGTCGCATAGAGCATTGCTGCAAAAGCGTTGGGTGTCTTGGGAACAGGAATTACAAGTACGTTATGTGACGAAGCGAGCGAACGAGTGACAGGATCGTCTATGTGTGACGTCATCCAAGCGATGCGGCTCCCGGCTTCAAGTAACTCTTTGACTCGGCTTGCAGCATCCGTAGTCAATTCCAGAGGGGTTTTGGGTGCATAGTGACGTGCGTGGAGCCCTGGCGAGCGAGTTTGTGTCTGATGCATGTCGATGGATTGCGTATTCACCGTTACAGTCTCACCGAGGATCGACTCAAGATGTTCTCGATCAATGGGGCCTGGACGTAATATCTGAAAGGGTGTTGCGGTACAGTCAATCACCGTTGATTCAATGCCATGGACACATTGGCCACCGTCAAGAATGAGGTCGACACGATGCCTCAGGCTTTCAAGTACATGACTTGCGCATGTCGGTGAGAGTGATTCCGAGCGATTTGCGCTTGGGGCTGCAAGTGGATACCCAGATTGATTAATGATCCATTGCATAATTCGATGATCAGGACAACGAAGAGCAACAGTTGAGCCACCAGCTGTCACATTATCAGGCACAATTTTTTTTTTGGGAACCACGATTGTTGCTGGTCCGGGCCAAAAGTGTGAGGCAATTGCATCAGCGGTATCCGGCCAGTCCGCGGCAAGCGTCTTAGCCATTTCTTTATCGGCAACGTGAACAATCAATGGATTCGTTGCGGGGCGTCCTTTTGCCTGAAAAATTCGATCAACGGATTCGCTATCAAGTGCATCTGTCGCTAGGCCATAAACGGTTTCGGTTGGTAGAGCGACAAGCCCCCCGCTACGAACCAGCTGTACTGCACGCTTCAGTGCCAACTGTGCTGCTGGGGTTGGAGACGTGGCGTTTTTTGGCCAGTCAATCGTCAGGATGTCAGGGAGTCGGCTTGCCATATGGGGGTCGGTTGCAAGGATGATCAAACAAGAGCATCATGACATGTCCAGTAGCTCCTTCCCAGTGCGTGCATTGGGATTCGGTTTTTCAGAAGGACTTAGTTGTGACTCAAAGCAATTCTACATCACCTGTGGTTGGCATTGTGATGGGCAGTCGGTCTGACTGGTCAACACTTCAGCGTGCGTCTTTGACGCTTGAGCAGTTTGACGTTCCTCACGAATGTGAGATTGTTTCAGCCCACCGAACACCAGATAAGCTTTCGGAATATGCAAAAACGGCAGCGAGTCGTGGCCTTAAGATTATTATCGCTGGTGCCGGAGGTGCAGCTCATTTGCCTGGAATGGTTGCCGCTCAAACGCCATTACCGGTACTTGGCGTGCCAGTTGAATCATCGATGCTTCGTGGTGTTGATTCATTGTTGTCTATCGTGCAAATGCCAGCTGGGATTCCAGTGGCTACATTAGCAATTGGTCCTGCGGGTGCCACGAACGCAGCGCTCCTTGCAGTTTCCATTCTGGCAACAACTGATTCTGGTTATGAAAAAAAACTTCTTGAGTATCGAACAGCTCAGACGGAGCGTGTTCTCTCTGAGTCTCCTCGTGACGTATCTTGAGCATAGTATGTTGTGAAGAGGAAGAAAAAGTAGTGCTGGTGAAAAGATGAACCCTCTCCCATCAAGACAACATGCTCACGGAGTAGCCCCTCATGCGATCCTCGGCGTTATGGGAGGAGGCCAGTTGGGAGCAATGTTTGCCGTAGCTGCCAAACGGATGGGGTATCGTGTCGAAGCCATTTCGGACAGTGCAGATTGTCCGTGTGCGCATCACTGCAATAGAGTGCATGTTGTGGATTATTCAGATCAAGAACGCTTGATTGAAATCGCAAAGTCACTCGATGTGCTCACATTTGAATTTGAGAATATACCAGTGCACGCGGCACGTGCGATGGAAGATTTTGTTCCCATACGGCCAGCACCAGATGTACTTTATATCACGCAAGATCGAGTGCGTGAAAAGACGTTCTTGGTAGAAAATGGTTTTCATTGTGCGCCTCATCACATTGTGCGTTCTCACACAGAACTTGAAGCGGCAATAAAAAAACTTGGTTTTCCATGTGTTCTGAAGACGGCTGCGTTTGGTTATGATGGGAAAGGTCAGCAAAAAATTCAGTCGCATGAGGATATACAACGCGCTTGGGAGTTTCTTGGATCTCAAGAGTGTGTGTTGGAGGGTTGGGTTGATTTTGATTGTGAAGTTTCAGTTGTTGTAGCACGTGGACTTGATGGTCAAAGCGTTGTGTTTGCTCCATCGCGGAATGCTCACGTTGACCATATTCTAGATGTTTCATCAGTGCCATCAGGTCTATCAGAATCCATTTGCAAGGAAGCAGAACAAGTAGCCTCTGAGATTCTTGAAAAACTGGAAGTTGTCGGAGTGGCCTGTGTTGAGTTTTTCGTAACGAAGGCAGGAAAAATACTGGTAAATGAGATTGCACCGAGGCCGCATAATTCAGGCCACCTGACCATCAATGCATGTGAGACAAGTCAGTTTGAGCAGCAAGTGAGGGCGATTTGCGGCCTCCCCCTCGGGTCGTCGAAGCAACTTGCTGCAGCTGCCATGGCCAACATCCTTGGTGACTGTTGGCAACGCGGTGAGCCTCAGTGGTCATCGGCCCTCAGTGTGCCTGGTGTAAGCCTCCACCTGTATGGAAAACATCAGCCAAGAAAGGGTCGAAAAATGGGGCATCTGACTGCGACAGCTCCAACAGTCGACCAGGCTATACGAAATGTCAAACACAGTAGAGAGTTGGCGAAAGGGTGAGCCGCTGTACGTGTCGGAGGCTTTATGAATATGCGTTCAAGAACAACAGATGCACGTAAAGAATATAAGAAAAGTGCCCTCATTGAGTCTGACATAGTGGATGATCCGATTGAGCAGTTCGCACAATGGTATGACAGTGCTTTAGCCGCTGGAGTGCCAGAGCCTGAGGCGATGACACTTTCAACAGCAACATGTGATGGACGGCCATCAGCGCGTATCGTATTACTCCGTGGATTTGATCATGGTGGATTCCGTTTTTTCACCAACTATGCAAGCCGCAAGGGAAAAGAATTGGTTGACAATCCATTTGCTGCTCTGACGTTTTACTGGCCTCAATTGGAGCGACAGGTGCGTATAGAGGGGGACGTCCAGAAACTCAGAGATGCTGAAAGCGATACATATTTTCAGAGTCGTCCAAGAAATTCCCGTATTGGTGCAATAATTTCTCCACAAAGTGAGAGCATTGCGAATCGTGAAGTATTGGAGCAGCGTTTTGCTGAGTATCAAAAAAGGTATTCTGAGAATGAGTCGATTCCACGGCCATCCAACTGGGGAGGGTATCGACTCAAGCCATCACAGATTGAATTCTGGCAGGGACGTCCAAGTCGACTGCATGATCGGATTCAATTTCGGCATCTCGCGAACGGTTCTTGGTCCATTGAGCGATTGGCACCGTGAAAGACGGTGCTCGGCACGTATCCCGGCTATTTATTGCGGTTTGAGCATTCGGCCCCTCCAAGACGTATGACATCCAAGGGAGCGACGAATGAATGCATACCATTGGATGCCCAAAAACACCGCAATGCCTAAAGGATGAGCCAAGACACTCAGCGTGCTCTCTTGAAACCGGTAGGCATTCAGACAACGTGGGAGATACGTCAATGCAGCAGCAATCAAAGCAAGTGCGATAGTCCATGTTGACCAGGCATGCCATCCGTCAAGAAAACCGGTTGTCACCAGACCAATGGGAAGAATACTGCCCCCTGCAAGTAAAACGGTGAACGGCAGGATTGTTTTCGGGCTTCCGATGCCTTCAGTTGCATTCTTCGCAAGCCCGACACAGACATCAATGCTTCTGCTGTACATCCGACAGGAAGCAATATCAGATGCATCAAAAATATCTGTTGTGAGACCAGCGCGGCGGTATGCACGCGGAAGCATGATCCCGTCATGGAGGGAGGCTTTTATCGCTTCGTGTCCTCCTGCTGCAAAATAAGATTTGCGATGTGTCAGAAACCATTGTCCGCACCCCGCTGCCATTCCAATGTCTCCAGTGAGACGGCTCCTATGAATGGGCAAATATCCAAGCAGTAAATAGTGAATGAGGGGGAGTACTAACCATTCGAGAAATGAGTGCGTGATCTGTTTGGGAAAGC
>Ga0114925_10000381_pt1 | contig 19178 bp, 14 predicted proteins | sample SumtaG_2_FD_87287 | JGI IMG/M metagenome (GOLD analysis project Ga0114925, IMG submission 87287) | Deep subsurface microbial communities from Indian Ocean to uncover new lineages of life (NeLLi) - Sumatra_00607 metaG | ecosystem: Environmental > Aquatic > Marine > Oceanic > Sediment | place... | reverse complement strand
GACACCGTCCACAAATACAACTTCTCTCTCGCTCATTCTCTTTTCTTCTCTCAGTAAAGATCAAAGCCAGAGGTAACAACCTGGCTTATGTTCCGACTACGAGCCCGCCGTCAACCCTCAGTATTGCCCCGGAAATGAAGCTTGCCTCTTCTGATGCCAAAAAAAGGTAGGCGTTTGCAATCTCCCGTGGCTGTGCCAGCCGTCGCAGAGGGGTGTGCTCTTTGAGCCCATCCAGCACCTTTTGAGGTATGGAGCTGACCATCTCAGTAGTGGTGGGGCCTGGTGCGATGGCGTTGACCCGGATATTGTTACGGCCAAGCTCGCGCGACCAGACCTTGGTCATTCCGACGACACCGGCCTTGGTGGCTACGTAGTTGGTCTGGCCGAAGTTTCCATCCAGGCCAACCACTGAGGTGGCGTTGAGAATTACGCCGCTTCCCTGACGGATCATGTAGGGTGCAACGGCCTGGGTGCAGTTGAACACACCTTTTAAGTTAACGGAAATCACCAGGTCGAAATCGGCTTCGTGCATCTGCTTGACCAGTTCACCATCTTTGACCTTAACAAGGGTGGCATCCAGTATGATACCGGCATTGTTGACCAGAACGTCTATACGACCATATTTTGCCGCCACATCATCTACCCATTCCTGTACTGCCTTCCTGTTAGCCACATCCACCCTGTAAAAGCGATGTTTCGGGGTTGCTGGTGAATCAGCTCCCATGCCGAGTGTCCGGAGTGTAGACTTTCCCATATCTTCGTTCACATCGCAAATAATGACGCTGGCTCCCTCCTCAGCGAAGCGTTCAGCCGTCGCTTTACCGATACCTTCTGCACCCCCGGTTATGAGTGTGACCCTGTCTTTTAAGCGCATACCGTTGTGCTCCTTAACATACCTTTCACTGCCAAAAGGAAGCCACCTCCTTTGGAGGTGGTCTTTTACTTATTTAACGTTTCGATATTTGAAAATATTATTCATAATATAAAATGCTTGCACTGCCAAGCATTATCTGTTTTATGCAGGAAGTCAAGAAAAATTTTTAAAAAAATTCTTGAGAGAATGTTGAAAAAATATGGATTTTTTTTAAATCCCCTTTTTAAAACGTAAAATTTTACTTAACTTTCCATTATATACCAGGATACTCACTGCCAAAAGGAAGCCACCTGCTTTGCAGGTGGTCTTTTACCTTTTTCGGATATTTTTTCAACATTTTCTTGACTTCTTTTCAAAAATATGTCATGCTAAATAGGGTATTTTTCGTAATACGAAAAAATATTTCAAATAATGAAATATTTTTTAGAATTCTAGCGAGGAGGACCCCATTTGAAAAAGAAACTTATGAGCCTGGACTTTTACCGGATGAAGGCGGAAGGGGAGAAGGTCGCCTGGCTCACCGCTTACGATTACCCCACTGCTCAATTTGCAGAAGCTGCAGGTATGGATATGATTCTGGTTGGGGATTCTCTGGGTATGTGTGTCTACGGCTATGAGAGCACCGTGCCTGTAACCATGGATCAGTGTATAGTACACTGTGATGCGGTACGCCGCGGAGCGCCCAATACCTACGTAATCGGCGACATGCCTTTTTTGAGCTACCAGATATCCGATGAGGATGCTGTGGCCAACGCTGGACGGTTTCTCAAAGAAGCAGGGATGGACGCAATCAAGCTGGAGGGAGGTAAGCGCGTGGTCAGCTGTATAAAGGCTATTCTGGACGCGGGAATCGTGGTTTGCGGACACATCGGCCTTACACCGCAGAGTTCAGGGCAACTTGGCGGCCACAAGGCGCAAGGTCGAACAGTTGAATCGGCCCGACTTTTAATTGAAGATGCTATGGCAATCGAAGCGGCAGGGGCTCAATTTCTTTTATTGGAGGCAGTGCCTCCCGAGGTGGCGGGCTTTATCACCAGAAAGCTCTCCATCCCTGTATACAGTATCGGGGCCGGTCCCCAGTGCGATGGGCAGCTCTTGATCGTCTCTGACATGATCGGGCAGTTCCAGGCTTTCACACCAAAGTTCGTGAAGAAGTATGCCAATACCGCGGATGTCATCACCAGCGCGATGAAGGAGTACGTCAGAGATGTCAAAGCAAATGCCTTCCCCACCGATGAATACTGCTATCACATGCTCAAGGGGGAAGATGAAAAGTTCAACGACGCGATCAAGGAATACGAATAATTGAAAAGTTTTATCGAACATCAACGGAGAAGATGGGATTATGAGTGATCTGCGTAAGCGCCTGGTGATTAGCCAGAAACGTTTAAAAGAAATCAACGACTTCATTCTGGATGAGAATAATGCGCTAATCAACGATCTTATAGATATCGTTAATAAATACGGCGGGCCTGAGGAAATCAACCGCAAAGCCGAGGAATCCCGTAAGCTGAATAATTTGCTCTCCCGTATGAAGGAACAGGGCTCGCCATATCTGGCAGATGTGGAGTGGCTGATTGAACAGCGGGACTCAGGCGCCTTTATCAAGCTAACCGACTACCGGAAGAAGCTCCTTGGAGAGGATGCGGAGACGATGATATTTGTTGAAGACAATGCGGTTACCCTGGAGATCAGTTCCCTGCATTTCTTCCCCTGGCTGATCACGGAGGCCAGGCAGGCTATTGAAAACGGGGAGCTGATGCCCGGTCGCTATATCAGGGTGCGCAACATGAAGGAGCAGGTAGATGATAACGGCGATACGCTGGCTGTCGCTGCAGCAGTGCAGATACTGGGTGCGAGCTACGTCGAGACCCTTGACACCAGGGGAACCGACGGCTCTAATGTACACCTGGGCGGCCCGGATACGATCACAGGTTATTTCGGCGGTATAGGGCAGCCTAACGACTACCCCTTAAAATGGGCCGATGAGTATCTCCACTATTACACGAACTACGGGATCAGTCAAGTACTTAATGTCAACGCAGGCACGATCTTTCTCGCCTATATGCTTCACAAGCTGGGTATCGATAATGAGTTCAAAATCTCCGTGTTTATGGGAAACGATAATCCTTATGCGGTGCTCTGGACGCTGATGGCCGCCCGGCTGTTTTCCCGTGAGGACGGCACCACGAGTTTAATCGGCTTTAACTTCTCCAATTCGGTAAATAACGACACAATCCTGGCGAGCGACAAAATTCGCCGGGCCATGGGCTTTAATGATGTGGTCCGCTTCGAGCACCATATCACCGAGACCTACAAGTCCATCGTTCGTCAGCCCTATAACCGCCGCCAGGAACTGGTGGAGGTAGCGAAAGATGTGCCAAACATATCAGCCAAGCACGAAGGCGGCGACCCGGAGATCGACTCCGCCCGTGAGCATCCGAGTGACATCCTCGAATATTTTCTATCCAAAGAGGAGATATTAGCAAATGGCCTCATGGAGGCGCTGGAGCGTAACTATCTGGATAAACACAATGCCCTTAATGAGACGGCCAACGCGCTCACCAGGGCCGGGATTGGGGTGATACCCGCTGGTAACATTCACTGCCAAAAGGAAGCACCCTCCTTTGGAGGTGGTCAATAATATTTATAAAAAGATTAGTATCTATTCAGCCACAGAGTCATTAAGGCCGCAAGCATCAGACACAGAGGTTTTTATATTGTTAAAAAACTATTTAAAAATTTACTTTTAATATTAAAATTTAGGAGATTTTCATAAATTTACTGAAAAATTCTAAAATAATAATATTGTTTCTCTGTGTTCTTCGAGTTCTCTGCATCTCTGTGGTTAATACCTGAATAGTTACAAAGATAATTAAAAGACTATGCTTTTAAAAGCCTTTTGGCTTGGAAAAAGACACCTGCTTTGCAGGTGGTCTTTTACTGAGAAGGTTTTTTTAATTTTTGTATAAAAATATTAAGAAGGAGGTAAAAAAGGGATGGAAGAAAGAAAAAAAAGATGGGAGGTAAGTACCGCTCCGGTCGACAAAACGGTTTTTTTAATCGGATTTCTTGTGATCCTGGCTGTTGTTATCACAATGGCCCTTTTTGCTGAGCCAGCCAAGGGGGCCCTTGGTAAAATCTTTAACTTTACAACAAACCAATTGGGTTTCACCTACATCTGGTTTGTGCTTTTTATGGCCGGAGTCCTGGTATGGCTCGCGTTTGGAAAATACGGCAAGGTAAGGCTTGGCGGTCCGGATGCCAAACCTGAATTCTCCACCAGGAGCTGGATAGCGATGTTCTTCTGTTCAGGAATTGGCACCTCTTTGCTGTATTGGGCGACGATTGAGTGGGTATACTACTTTCAAAGCCCTCCATTCGGGTTGACACCCGAAAGCGCGGAAGCGGCAGATTGGGCCGCGATGTACGGCATCTATCACTGGGGTATTATGGGCTGGGTTGTCTACTGCATACCGGCACTCCCGATTGGCTATGCTTTTCATAACCGGAAATATAAGGCCTTGAGACTCAGTAACGCGTGCGCAGGGGTTATCGGTGATAAGGCAGCAGCAGGCGCTCCAGGAAAGATAATCGATCTGCTCTTTATCTTCGGCCTTATCGGAGGTACTGGCACTTCTCTCGGTCTTGGAACCCCTATGCTCGCCGAGGCAATCAGCAGGCTGTTCAGGATTGAGCACACCTTTACGATAGATATTATTATCGTATGTATCTGGACAGGAATTTTCACCACCTCCGCTGCGTTAGGACTTCGCAGAGGGATCAAACGTCTGAGTGATTTCAATGTCTGGGTTGCCTTTATTCTTCTCGGGCTGATATTCATCGTCGGACCTACCAGGTTCATCCTCGAGACGTTCACAAACAGTATGGGAATCATGTTCAACAATTTTATTAAGATGAGTTTCTACATGGATCCCATTGGTAAGAGCAGTTTCCCGCAGTGGTGGACAATCTTCTACTGGGCATGGTGGGTTGCGTATGGACCGTATATGGGATTGTTCATTACTAAAATCTCAAAAGGTAGAACTTTCAGAGAAATAATCATTGCAGTGTGTGCCGCAGGACCTGCCGGATGCGCTTTGTTCTTCGGCATCTTTGGTAACTCCGCTCTCCATATGGAGCTAAACAACATCTTCCCGGTTGTTAAGACGATGAATGAGGTTGGCGCTCCTGCCGCAATCGTCGGATCAATTACTGCCCTGCCTATAGCTATTGTGATCCTGATCCTCTTCTGTATCCTCGGGTTTGTATATTCTGCCACAACGGTCGACTCTTCAGCTTACACGATCGCCGCTGTCGCTTCAAAGGATCTAAGGCCGGATCAGGAACCCCGCCCCTGGAATAGAATTTTCTGGGCCCTTGCTCTTGGAGGTTTAGCTCTGGCACTGATGAATATCGGGGGGCTTAAAGCTCTTCAGACTTCATCTCTGATCGTCGCATTGCCGCTGATGATTATAATGGTTATTTCGGTATTTTCCCTCTTGAAATGGCTCAAAGAAGATAAAGCCGAAATAACTCAGGTAACACCCGAGAAACTTACTGCTCAAAAATAGTAAGCAAAAGGGCTGTTACTGATTGGAGGTATGGCAGAAACTTCTGGAGGCAGAAACTTCTGGAGGCTTTGGCTGTACTGAGATGAAAAATGATTTACAGCCTCTCTTCGAGAGAGGCTGTAAATCTATCTTATTCTATTTGGCTAAAGCAGTTATGCTCACAGAGAGAGGGTTTTACGTTTTTCGTACCAACCGTGATTGTATTTTCCTGCTTGCAAACCATAGAAGGAAATGAAATATGTCCAATGCAGATAAAACCAGGATGTCAGAAGCAATAATTCAAAAAACACTGGACTTCGGCGCTTCGCTTACCGGTATCGCTAAAGTGGAAGATTTGAAGAAGGCCCCCTCCTTTGTTATGGCTCCCGGGCTCCCCCGAGGGGAGAGTGTAGGATCCAGGGAGAGTGATATCGGCTTAAAGCCCGGTGAGGTTTCCTGGCCGGAAGGTGGAAAATCTGCTTTGATTATTGCTTTCGAGCATCCACAAGACAAACCGGAACTTGACTGGTGGGAAAACAGAAAAGCAGCTCCCGGAAACAATATTCTGATAAGAATTATTGACCAGGTGAGTGAATGGGTGAAAGAAAGTTACGGTATAAAAACATATCATATAGTGTATCATATCGAGAAGGGGGGGATATTCCTCAAAGACTCCGCTGTTCTTGCCGGACTCGGCACAATAGGTAAGAACAATATGCTCATCACCCCTGAGTTCGGACCCCGGGTTCGTCTTCGGGCTATGATCCTTACCGAGGATTTGCCCTCCACAGGGCCTATTACCTTTGATCCCTGCAGAGATTGCGATATGCCCTTGCCCTGCCGGAAGTCCTGCCCCCAGAATGCTTTAGGTAGCCAGATATACTCCGAGCAAGAATGGGGACAGAAGATGCTTCCAGGCGGAGACGGAACCTACAGCAGGGATTTATGCAACATCCAGATGGAGGTTAACCTGGAGCATGCTGAGAAAGTGACCTTTGGAGGACAGGAAGAGCAAAATATCTATGTCAAGTACTGCAGGCTCTGCGAAACGTCCTGCTGTATCGGGGAAAAATAGAGAATTGGCCACTTACTTCCAGGAATCTTTTATCTGCCAGCAACAGAAACATTTATCTGCGATGCAAAAGGGAGTGTGTGATGTCAGTAGTGGATAGTTCAAAAAAAAATGAAGCTGAAACCGGGCGCTCCTCTCTTTTGTCACAGAAGCGTAAAATTGTACCGGCCCAGGAAGCAATTCGTTTGATCAAAGACGGCGATACAGTAGCTACCGGAGGCTTCTGCGGTGCCGGGTTTGCCGAAGATCTGGCTATCCATCTGGAAGAATGTTATGTAGAGACGAAGAAGCCGAAGGGACTGACCCTGGTATATGCTGCAGGTCAGGGAGACTACGTAGACAGGGGGTTGAATCACCTCGGCCATGAAGGGCTTGTAACTAAAATCATCGGTGGTTTTTTCGGCGCTGCACCCAGGCTGTCGAGATTCGTGATTGAGGGAAAGATCGAGGCCTATAACTTTCCCCAGGGGGTGATTTCTCACATGTTTCGGGACATAGCCGCTCATAAGCCCCGGACAATCACCACAATCGGTCTTGAGACCTTTGTGGACCCCAGGTATGGGGGCGGTAAAGTAAACGCGATGACCACCGAAGATCTGGTGGAGCTGGTTACGTTTGACGGTAAAGAGTATCTGGCCTACAAAACCCTCCCAATAGATGTCGCCCTTTTACGCGGTACAACGGCTGATGAGAACGGAAATGTCAGCATGGAGAGGGAAGCTCTTACCGTGGAGGTTCAGGCCATGGCAATGGCCGCCAGGAATTCGGGCGGGATAGTGATAGTCCAGGTGGAGCGCGTGGTGCAAAAGGGGACCATAAATCCCAAGCTTGTAAAAATTCCCGGAGTTCTGGTGGATTGCGTAGTGGTTTCCCGTCCTGAGTATCACTGGCAGACCTTTGCGGAAGTTTATAATCCTTCCTATAGCGGCGAAATCAAGATACCCACCAGGTCAATTCCCCTTCTTGAGATGAGCGATCGAAAAGTAATAGCCCGAAGGGCGGCCTTTGAATTAAAGCCGGGGGATATTGTAAATCTCGGAATAGGAATGCCGGAAGGCATTTCAAGCATTGCAAACGAGGAAGGCATTTTCGACCAAATAACCCTCACGGCCGAGCCAGGAGTTATTGGTGGGCTGCCGGCGGGAGGCTTGAGCTTCGGCGCGGCAACCAACACGGAAGCTATCATCGACCAGCCGTCGCAGTTTGATTTCTACCATGGCGGAGGCCTTGATATAGCTTTTCTGGGGCTGGCCCAGGCCGACATGAAGGGAAATTTGAACGTAAGTAGATTCGGTCCGAAGCTTGCCGGTGCGGGAGGTTTTATCGACATCACTCAGAGTTCAAAGAAGGTAGTTTTTACCGGGACCTTTATGACTGGGGGATTAAAAGTAGCCGTTGGAGATGGAAAACTGAGGATTCTCCAGGAAGGAAAGATGAAGAAGTTCTTAAAAGGGGTCGAGCAGGTTACCTTCAGCGGTCCATACGCTGTGAAGAGGAATCAACCGGTATTGTTCATAACGGAGCGCTGCGTTTTCAAACTTGGTAGCAAGTGTCTGGAATTGATTGAGATAGCACCCGGGATCGAGTTAGAAAAGGATATCATTGCGAACATGGAGTTTAAACCCTTGATAAAACATCCTCCCCGGCTTATGGACAAGAAAATCTTCAGGGCCGGGCCCATGGGGCTCATTGATGATTTTTTTACATCCTAGTCTCTGATGCTTGAAAAGTGACGATCCTCCGGTCATCAGCTCTCAATCTACAGATGTTGACCCTCAGCGTAGATTCCCTGAGGCAGGGTATGCTACAAATACTTTAACAGCTGAACAGAATCAAGCATTATCATTTCACTTTCATTCAAACCTCCCTGCAGACCCTCGCCTCGATAGGTGTGGGTTTAAATTTAAATTGTTGTTGAGTGTTGCTTTTCGACCTTATCAGCAATAGAAGAGCCGATTCCACAACTGAGGTTAAAGCGGTCCAATCTTCTTCAGCCATTTTTTTTATTTCATTATAGCTGTTTTTTTTGAATAACCCTTGACATACACTTTTTATCTGATGGTTTGAAGAGAATTAATACCTAATTCCTTTAGCTTAGCTTCTGCAGGTATTCCTTTTTCTTTGCTCCACCCTCTTTCTTCATAATATTCATCAAGCATTCCTTCATAGTCATTTATCCTGCATTCTTCTATATCTGCATACTGGCCAAATTCCGGAATTTTACATACCCTTGCAGGTATTAAATCATCTCTTCTCGTTATTCCTTCTCTACAATTAAAAAGTCTCTGCAAATTTATTGCACGCTCGCCGATTTTCATTAATTGCTCCCCACTTATATCCCATCCAGTTATACAAGAAAGCATATCAGCAAAATGTTCAGGTCCCAAACCAACATACATGTAAAACTTGCAACAAACAAGAATATCAGGCAATTTGCCACCATCCTGCAATATCTTAACAATCCTGCCTTTCCCTTTTTCTTGCCACCTATCTACTTCTTTGGGGTCAGGGATTCCAAAGGGAAGCATTCCAAAGTCTTTCTTCACACAATCATAAGCCATAGCCTCAATTGGATGTATGTGACACATGCCTCTATTAGCAGTCCCATATGTCACAGCGAGAGCTTTCCCTAATCGTGGATCATGTGCAGGGCCTTCAAGCCCTTTCCCGTGCATTGCAAGATCCTTTGCACCTTTACCAATCCTCTCAGAAGCACGTCTCGTGCCTTCATTTAACAGTTCACCTATCCCATTTTCTTTAAGTGCAATCTTTTTCAGTAATGCAATAAATGCATCAGTATTACCCCATCTAAGATCTAAGCCATCTGCATCTTTTACAGTTATGATGCCGTTCTCAAAACAATCCATTGCAAATGCAATAACCGAACCCATACTTATAGTATCTATTCCATACTCATTACACAGGTAAGAAGCATGAACGGCTGCATCAACATCTTCATTTAGTATAAATGCTGTAAAAGCAGATATGGTTTCGTATTCAGATCCACCATGTTCAGGGGTTTTCCATTTACCAGATTTTACTCTGGCTACCCTGCCACATGGCATTAAACACCCAGGAAAACAACCTCTATTCGTTATTAAATTATTATTCTTAAAATAATCATATAGTTCATCTCCTTTTCCCCATGAATTGGACCTCCAATTCTTCGTTGGAAAATCACCTAATGCATCGCAACTTGGTATATCACCAGTTGTTCCGTCATCTATAAACGCTTTACTGCCAGGATTATTCAGCACGATACTATTATACTTCTTAACTATTGAGGAAAACTCTCGTGGATTTGCAATAGGGATTTTACCCGATCCTTTCACAGCAATGGCAAGGAGGTTTTTCGAGCCCATAACAGCACCTGCCCCACATCTTCCAGCTGCTCTTTCGCCAATCATTATATTCGAAAATAGTACCAACCGCTCTCCTGAAAGTCCTATGGTTGCAATTTCGATTTTCTCATCACGAAATTCCCTTTTAATAAATTTTATCTTTTGGGTGGTTGTTTTCCCGCTCAATTTTTGTCCAGCTTTGATGTGTACATTCTCATCATCTATTAAAATGTATACGGGTTTATCTGATTTTCCTTCTATAATTAAGAAATCATACCCAGCGCTTTTCAATGTGGGCCCCCATTTTCCTCCACAACTTGACTCTCCCCAGATATTGGTAAGTGGAGATTTAAAGCAAGTATCAACACGTCCTGAGCCTGGAGCCCTCGTGCCATTGAACGGTCCAGTAGCAAATACCAGTTTGTTTTCTGGCCCAAGCGGATTTATTCCTTTTGAAAGCTCTTTATAGAGGATTTGGGCTGCATATCCAACCCCTCCAATAAACATCTTTAGGTCATCTATGTTTAACTGCTCTTTGGAAATTTTGTTTCTTGTAAGATCAATTCGCAATGTCTTTCCAGCATAGCCATATAACTCTTCATTCATCATAATACTCCCTTATAATAGAGATAGCTTAAAATTCACTTCACCGGAACAATCTGTTCGGTGTTTATGAGATGCTGTTAAAAACCCTGTTATCTTCATAATCAGTTTGCTGAATTGAGGAAATAACATTTTTTGATTATGACTGATATTTTATTTAATTACAAGGGAAAAATAAGATTGAATATCGCTGCTGTCCCAGTGTTTAATAAAGGCTTCCTGGTTTGAGAAACAGTTTTTTATGGATACTCTTCATGACCCGAGTTATAAATGTATTATAAGTTGGCGGGGATTTTTAAAATTGTGGATGTTCTTTTTTTCTATTTATAACATGAAATATGTGCTAATATTTAGTAAAATTAAAAGAACTGAAAGGATCTATAGAAATGGGTATGTATAAAGATCTTGAAGGGAAGAGAGTTGTAATTACAGGAGGAGCAGGCGGAATCGGGCTTGCGACTGCTGAGCGTTTTATTAATGAAGGGGCTAAGGTTGTTATCTTTGATTGGAATCAAGAGGATTTAAATAGAGTGTTATCCAGTAATCCGGAGTTAAATGGTGGAATGTGTGCTGATGTGAGTAATCCAGATGAGATAGAAGCTGCGTTCAAGAAAGCAGATGAAATCATTGGAGGCATTGACATTTTAATTTCTAATGCAGGTATCAGTGTTCGTAAACCATTTTTGAAAATTGAATATAAACAATGGTCAAAAGTTCTTCGTGTTAATTTAGACGGAATGTTCCTTTGTGCGAAAGAAGCAATTAAAAGAATGAAAACCCAAGGTTCTGGAGTGGTTTTATTTACTGCTTCTACGAATGGAATGGATGGCCATCCGCTTTATTCAGATTACAATGCATCAAAAGCAGGGGTAATAATCCTGGCAAAGACGATGGCTTTAGAGTTTGCTCCATGGCTAAGAGTTAATGCTGTTTGCCCGGGATACGTGCTTACACCGATGCAAAAGGCTGAATATACTCCGGAAATGTTAGAAGCAGTTAATTCACAGATCCCTTTAAACCGTCATGCTAAACCGGAAGAGGTCGCTGGCTTATTTGCTTTTCTAGCATCATCTGAGGCTGCATACATTACTGGACAGTCTATAGCTATTGATGGAGGAGAAACAGCTGGACAGTATATACCTATGGATGAGTAAAATTTATGAGTGATAATCAACATAAAAATTTCAGAAGGTAAGACCTGTGGATAATAAGAACAATCGGATTTTAAATACTATTTCTTTAGAGGGCAAAGTCGCAATAGTTACAGGGGCAGCATCTGGTATTGGACTGGCAACAGCAAAGATCTTAGCAGAGATGGGAGCCACTATAGCTTTAATAGATATCAATGAATCACGTGGAGAAGAGGCTAGGGCTCAAATTAAGGAATCTGGGGGGAAAGCAAATTTTTTCTTTTGCAATGTAACCTCTGATTCTGAGTGTAAAAAAACAACTGAGTCAATCTACAAAGAATTTGAAAGAATAGATATTCTTTTTAACAATGCTGGTATAATTCGGCGTAAAAATATTATAGAGTTAGATGAAAAAGAATGGGATCTGGTATTAGCAGTTAGCTTAAAAGCAATCTATTTACTTTCACGCTATGTAATTCCTATTATGATTAAAGGTGGGGGAGGGAGTGTAATCAATACTGGATCCGGATGGGGACTTAAAGGTGGACCTAATGCAGTAGCATATTGTGCAGCAAAAGGTGGGGTAGTGAACCTAACTCGGGCTATGGCAATTGATCATGGCAAACATGGGATCCGGGTTAACTGTGTTTGCCCGGGGGATACTGATACTCAACTTCTACGTGAAGAAGCCTGTCAACTGGGTGTTGATGTAGAAGCGTTTATGAAATCTTGTGCAGATCGGCCTCTCAATCGTCTCGGTGTTCCTCAAGATATTGCCAATGCAGTTCTTTATCTTGCAAGTGACCTTTCTAGCTGGGTAACTGGCAGTATCTTAGTTGTTGATGGGGGCGGATTGGCTTAAATCAATTAGGGAGTTATTAAAATTGAGAATTTTCATACTTGAGGTTAAAGTTTTTTAAAAAGGCAATTATTCACCAGAAACTAATCAGGAGGATAGCTTATGGGTGAGAAGAAAAATAAGGTTTATCCCTACATTCCGAATTCTGTACCGGAAGTAAAAGCAAAGATGTTAGAGGAGATTGGTGTAAATGATATAGATGTACTTTACGAGGATATCCCGGAAAACTTAAGATTTAAGGGAGAAATGGATCTTCCTGAACCCTTAACTTCTGAGTATGCTCTGAAACGACATGTAGAACAGATTCTATCAAAGAATCAAACCTGTCGAGAATACATCAGTTTTTTGGGTGGAGGTTGCTGGCAACATTACGTTCCTGCAATATGCGATGTGATCAATCAGCGCTCAGAGTTTTTGACTGCATATGCCGGAGAACCTTATGAAGATCATGGAAGATTTCAATCACTTTTTGAGTATGCTAGCATGATGGGTGAATTGTTAGATATGGATGTTGTAAACGTTCCTACATATGATTGGGCACAAGCTGCCAGCACATCTATCAGAATGGCTGCGAGAATTTCAGATCGTCCTGAAATATTAATCTCAAATACTGTTTCTCCGGGCAGACTTTCAGTAATCCGAAACTATTGTAAGCCGGTTCTTGAAATAAATTTAGTAGAGTGTCATTCTGAAACAGGACAACTAAATCTTGATGACTTAACATCTAAAATATCAGCAAAGACAGGTGGGATTTACTTCGAAAATCCGTCATACCTGGGATGTATAGAAGATCAAGGTAAGGATATTTCGGATATTGCTCATAAACATGGTGCATTAAGTATAGTAGGTGTTGACCCCATTTCCTTGGGCATACTGGTTCCTCCAGGCAATTATGGTGCGGACATCGTTTGCGGTGACATACAACCGCTGGGTATTCATATGCACTATGGAGGTGGATTAGCCGGTTTTATTGCTACACGAGATGAAGAACGTTTTGTTATGGAATATCCCTCACGGCTTTTTGGTATCACTTCTACTGCTGTGGAGGGTGAGTATGGGTTCGGGGATGTAACTTATGAGCGAACATCCTTTGGTAGTAGAGAGAAAGGTAAAGAATTCATAGGTACAGCAACAGCATTATGGGGAATTACTGCAGGGGTTTATTTAGCTTTGTTAGGACCTCAAGGAATACAGGAACTGGGCAAGTTAATTTTGCAAAAGTCACAATATGCCATGAAAAAGATTTCAGAAATTAAGGGAATAAAAATCCCGTTGTCCCGGTCAGCACACTTTAAAGAATTCGTTGTAGATTTTAATACTACCGGCAAAACAGTTAAAGAAGTAAACAAGGCATTGCTTGAACAGGGTATCTTTGGAGGAAAAGATATTTCTACTGAATTTCCTCAACTAAGTAACAGTGCGTTGTATTGTGTTACAGAAATTCATATAAAGGAAGATATCCATAAATTGGTTCAAACTTTAAGTGAATTTTTGGATTAATACAAAATTTAGAAAGGATGAAATTAACCATGGGAATGAATATTAAAAGGAAAATACGAGATTTTCATCAGGCTAAATGGGATGAGCCTATCATTTATGAGTTAAGCGCCGAGGGAGAACGAGGCATATTGATGCCGGAGGTTGAAAAAGAAATTGAGGAAATAATTGGTGATGGTATATCTAAATTGCCTGAAAACATGATAAGAAAACACGCTCCCAATCTTCCTGAGCTTTCACAGATGCAGGTTCTAAGACATTTTCTTCGTCTATCTCAGGAAACCCTTGGAGCAGATTTAAATGTCGATGTGGGTCAGGGAACATGTACAATGAAGTACAGTCCAAAAATTAATGAACAATTTGCAACCTCACTCAATTTAACGGAACTTCATCCATCACAAGATGAAAGTACAGTTCAGGGTATTCTCGAAATAATGTATAAAATGGATTTATTTCTGAGAGAGATTTCAGGTTTAGATAAGTTTACGTTTCAACCCGGCGGTGGTTCTCATGCAATTTTGGCAATGGTTTCCATAATACAAGCTTACCATGAGTCTCGTGGAGAATCAGAAAAAAGGGATGAGATTATTACAACTATATTTTCCCATCCATCAGATGCGGCAGCAGCTGCTGTAAAAGGGTATAAAGTGATAACTCTTTATCAGAATGAAGATGGACTGCCTGATGTTGAAGCTCTGAAAAAAGCTGTATCTGACCACACTGCCGGTTTGTTAATTACCAACCCGGAAGATACAGGAATTTTCAATCCTAATATAGCTGAATTTACAAGGATTGTTCACGAAGCAGGAGGTCTTTGTGGATATGATCAAGCTAACGCGAACGGTATATTAGGTATTACTAGAGCAAAAGAATCCGGTTTTGATCTTTGTTTCTTTAACTTGCATAAAACTTTTTCTTCACCTCACGGATGCGGTGGTCCTGCTACAGGTGCCCTTGGTGTAACCAGGCCACTTTTAAAATATCTACCTGTTCCTCTAGTAGAGTTTGATGGAGAAAAATATTATTTAAACTATGATGTCTCAGATAGTATAGGGAAAGTCAGGGATTTCTATGGAGTGGTTCCGGTTATATTGAAAGCATATTCATGGGTTATGAGTCTAGGCAGCGAAGGGCTAAAAGAAGTTTCACTCATAGCAGTACTTAATAACAACTATCTATTAAAAAAAGTATTAGAAATCCGTGGTGCTGGTGCACCTTATGCAAAAGGAAGACATCGAATTGAACAAGTTCGATATAGCTGGGAAGAGCTCACAAAGGAAACAGGGGTCACAACAGAAGATATCACTTGTAGAATGACTGATTTTGGGTTTCATATGTGGTCGAGTCACCACCCATTTATTGTTCCAGAGCCTTTCACTCTTGAACCCACTGAATCTTATTCTAAAGCTGAACTTGATGAATATGTTGCAGGACTAAAGAAAGTAGCTGAAGAAGCATATGAAAACCCTGATAAGGTTAAGAATGCGCCGTACAACAGTGTTGTACACAAAATCGATACAGCCTCATTAGACGATCCTTCAAAGTGGGCTATTACCTGGAGGGCATATTTAAAAAAATGTAAAAGAAAACCGGGTAATAGGATTATTTAAATGGGGAAATTAGCTTTAATTATAAATCCGATTGCCGGGATGGGGGGAAAAGTAGGGCTTAAGGGAACTGACGGATGGGATGTTTTAGAAAAATCCAGAAAGCTGGGTGCGAAACCGGAATCTCCGGAGCGTGCAATAGATGCTCTAAAAAGACTTGCTTTTCTCAAAGATGATATAGAAATAATAACATACCCCGGTGAAATGGGAGAAGATGTAGCTAAGTCCTGCGGCTTTAAACCGAAAGTCATAGGCTCTATAAAAGAGGGGAAGACAACTGCTTCTGATACAATGAAAGCTGCTAAAGACTTATCAGCATTGAAAATTGATCTTTTACTGTTTGCCGGAGGAGATGGGACAGCAAGAGATGTATATAATGCTGTTGAAGATAGAATAGTTGTATTAGGTATACCAACTGGTGTAAAAATGCATTCGGCCGTATACGCTTGTAATCCATTGAGAGCAGGAGACTTAGCCGCATTATATCTTCAAAAACAGGTAAGGAAACTAAAAGAAGCTGAGGTTATGGACATTGATGAACAAGCTTTCAGAGATGGGATTTTAACTGCCAAACTATATGGTTATCTAAAAATTCCATTCGAGAAAAGACATGTTCAAGTATTAAAAGCCGGAAGTTTAGCAAATGAAAGATATTTTCAAGAAGAGATTGCTCTGGATGTTATAGAAAATATGAAAGATGATTATTTGTACATCATCGGTCCTGGCACAACTACCAGACCAATCATGGAGAGATTGAATTTAGATTATTCGTTGTTAGGGGTAGATCTCATCTATAGAAAAAAACTTATAGAAAAGGATCTAAATGAAAACCGGCTGCTGCAACAAATAATGGGAAAGAAAGCTAAATTAATTGTCACCCCTATTGGAGGACAGGGTTACCTGTTTGGAAGGGGCAATCAGCAGATAAGCCCTGGTGTTATTAGACAGGTAGGCAGGGATAACATTCTTGTTGTGGCAACAAAGCAAAAAATTAACTCTCTCTACGGCAGGCCTTTTTTAGTTGATTCAGGGGACAACGAAGTAAACCGAATATTAAGTGGTTATACCCTCGTAATAACAGGTTATCGTGATAGGGTTGTTTATAAGATAGCATTTTAAAGTTAAATAAATATAGCACTTTTTCATAATCATGATGTCCTATTTTAACATTTAATAGCGATCACTGCTAAAAGGACCCAAAGTTTCTGAGTCCACCCCCGTTTTTCTTAGTATAATTAAACTACATCTAAGGCAGGGCAATCTCTATGGCCGTAAGGGAAGCTCCGCTGGCAGGTTACCAGATGAATGCATTTCCCGCAATCATTCCAATAGAAATGTTCCAGCTTCAGACTGCTACGGGTAAATTAAAAGCTGTAATGATACCGTTTATTTAAAATAATAGTAGAAAACTTAAAACCCTCTTCATATTACTCAACCTAACGATTGAAAAAACAATAACATAGGATTTGTTGTATAGCAAACAAAAAAACTAGATTCACGAAAAACAGGGTAAGCCGGATAATAAAATGTAATTTTGATTTGATTATTTTTCTTATCAAGCATAATATTACGGTTATAATGAATAACAGAATATCTATTTTGCTGAAGGCGCAGGATGCAAAATTAGCTTTTTAGATATCGACGTTTGGGAGAACATGTGAAGTTTCCAAAACTAAGAGTATTTTTGTCGAAAATAGAGTACAATGTTAGGAAGTTGCAGGAAATCTGTGGGAGAGAAAAAATTGAAATTGTGGGAGTAACAAAGGGATGTTCAGCAATCACTGAAGTTGCCAAAATTATGGTAAAAAATGGAATAAAAATCTTAGGGGATTCCCATGTGGAAAATATAAAGAGATTAAGGAAGAACAAAATAGCTGCTGAATATATGCTTTTACGTATTCCAATGTTAAGTGAGCTTCAAGGAGTTATAGATTATTGCGATATTAGTCTCAATTCCGAAATAGAGACAATCCTGGCTCTGGAAGAAATTGCTAAAAAGAGTAATAAAATACATAAGATTATAATTATGTTTGACCTGGGTGATTTAAGAGAAGGATTTCTCCTGGAAGATATTGACAGGATTTCGAGAAACATGTATAATCTTCAAAAAATAAAGATAATCGGTGTGGGGACAAACTTAGGATGTTACGGAGGCGTCCTTTATACACCTGAAAAAATGGGAAAACTAATAGATATAAGAAGGCAATTAGAAAGTAGACTAAATCAAGAAATTACCATTATTTCAGGGGGAAGCACTGCCAGTTTAAGCCTGATTGAAAAAAATGCCATGCCTCAAGAAATTAATCAACTCAGGATTGGAGAGGCTATTCTCTTAGGTCAAGATGTGACCGGAAATAGAAAAATCCCTTACCTATTAAAAGATACTTTTATTTTACAAGCAGAGATTATCGAGAAAAAAAGTAAAGGCACCATTCCACAAGGAATAATCGGTAGAGACGCATTTGGGAATATACCTAAATTTATAGATAAAGGAGTAAGAGAGAGGAGTATTTTGGCTATTGGTAAACAGGATTGCCAGATAGATAACCTGGAACCTCTGGATAAGAGGGTAAAGATTTTAGGAGCGAGTAGTGACCATCTAATTGTTGATACTGAAGATACCCGAAAAAATTACAGATTGGGAGGTTTTATAGAATTCCAGATGGGTTATAGTGCATTGATGTCTTTAACTACTTCAAGATATGTAAATATCGAAACCGTTGATTAAGGAATAAACCTCTGTATAGTTTAGCATTGATGTTTGAAGAGATATTTTTCGGCGGCGTAGAAGTTAGAAATAAAAAAATCTAAATTTAAGGATGTAAAAAATGGGAAAATGCATTTCAATCAAAACCAAATTACCGGGACCGAAATCCCAGGAAATTGCTAAAAGAAGAGATAAATATGTAGCTAAACCTATCGGTGATTCTCTTTCCCCCTGTTATATTGTTAGGGGTGAGGGAGCCCTGGTTGTTGATGTAGATGGAAATCAATTTATTGATCTCACCGGAGGATGGGGATGCCTGGCAGTTGGGCATACTCATGAGAAAGTTGTAGAGGCTATTAAGGATCAGGCCGAAAGATATCTCCATACCGATTTTACTGCTGTTCCCTATGAACCTTTTGTGGAACTTTGTGCTAAACTGGCAGAATTAGCCCCAGGAGATACTCCCAAGACAGTCGCCCTTTTCAATGCAGGAGCAGAAGCAGTAGAAAACGCGGTAAAAATTGCTCGAGCTTATACCGGGAAAACAGGAATCATTGTTTTTGAGAATGCCTTTCATGGTCGGACGCTTCTCACTATGACTATGACTCATAAGGCTATGCCCTATAAATACAAATTTGGACCTTTTGCTTCTGAGATATATCGACTTCCTTTCCCAACTCCATATCATCCTATCATTAAAATTGAGGATTTTGAAGGAATACTTACCCATACTGTAATTCCCGAATCTGTTGCTGCTATAGTGGTTGAGCCTATACAGGGAGAAGGAGGATTTAATCTTCCTGAGGAGGGGTTTCTGGAGTATTTGAGGGAATTAACAATAAAGCATGGAATGATGTTTATAGCCGATGAGATCCAGAGTGGTATAGGAAGGACGGGAAAGTTTTTTGCTATAGAAAATTGGAATATAGAACCAG
>Ga0114925_10000380_pt1 | contig 19236 bp, 20 predicted proteins | sample SumtaG_2_FD_87287 | JGI IMG/M metagenome (GOLD analysis project Ga0114925, IMG submission 87287) | Deep subsurface microbial communities from Indian Ocean to uncover new lineages of life (NeLLi) - Sumatra_00607 metaG | ecosystem: Environmental > Aquatic > Marine > Oceanic > Sediment | place... | reverse complement strand
GGGGAAAAAAGTTGCAATGGTTGGTGATGGCATCAATGATGCTCCGGCTTTGGCTGCGGCAGATATCGGAATCGCAATGGGAGGTGGTACTGATATTGCGCTTGAAACTGCGGGAGCTGCGCTTTTACGCCCAGACATTTATTTGGTGATACGTTTGATTAACCTTTCACGCGCAACAATGCGCAATATCAAGCAAAATCTTGTTTGGGCTTTTGGATATAATATTTTATTGGTTCCTGTCGCGATGGGAGTTTTATATCCGTATTTTGGTATTACGGTTAATCCAATGTTGGCTGGTGCAGCAATGGCGTTTTCAAGCTTGTCTGTTGTCATAAATGCACTTCGATTAAAACGTGTTCAATTGTAAAAAAATAAAAAAGGGTGAGATGATGTTTTTTCAAAGATTTTCTATGACTGTTAGGATTTTTTTCAGATTATTTCGAGTAGTACTTCAGGTTGTGTCTGGAGCGTGGCGTCTTTTTGATATGCAAAAGCCATTTGTTTCTATTTTTGGTGGTGCGCGTCTTTCGCAAGAAAGTGAATATGCGGCAAAGGCAAATGAACTTGCACAGAAACTGGTAGATTACAATATTTCTGTTTTAACGGGTGGTGGGCCAGGTGTAATGTATGCTGCAAATTGTGGTGCGCAAAAGCCAGCAAATGGTGGGAAAGGTCGAAGTATTGGAATTGGGGTTCGTGATTTAGGTGAAGGAAGAAATCCGTGTGTACAGGAGTATTTTGAACTGGATTATTTTTTTGCTCGCAAATGGTTGTTAACCCGTTATTCTTCTGCATTTATTATTTTTCCTGGAGGGTTTGGAACATTAGATGAGCTTTCTGAAGTGCTTACGCTAATTCAAACAAAAAAATTAAGTCGAGTGCCGATTGTTCTTTTTGGAAAAGAGTATTGGAAACCGTTTATAAAGTGGGTTACTGATGAAGCAGTTGCGCATGATTTAATTGAAAAAGATGATTTAAAATTATTTACCATTACCGATGATATAGATGAGGCCGTAAATATTATACACACGTGGTGTAAAAACTCTTTAGATAAATTATAGGAAATTCTATTATTTTTTTGCTACGCTTCTTTTGCAAAAAGTAAGGGTCTGCTTCTTTTGATGTAGGGGAAGTTTGTATGAAATTCAAATATTTTAAAGAATCGGTATCGGTTTTTTTTCACTCAATAAAAGTTGGTTATCAGTTAATGACCAGCTTTTTCCGTTTAGCGCGTATCCCAATGCCAATGATTACTGTTTTTGGGGGCGCAAAAGAGCATAGAACAAAAAATTATTACCAACAGGCATATGATTTATCACGACGATTTGCAGAAAACGGTATTTCAATTGCAACTGGTGGAGGACCAGGAATCATGGTTGCTGCAAATTGTGGTGCATATTCTGTTAAAGAAAAAGAAAATAGTGCACGAACAATTGGGATAGCTGTTGATGGTGTTGATGAAGATTTTATTAATCCATGCACAGATCTTTTGCGTGTTGATTATTTTTTTATGCGTAAGTGGTTATTAATACGTTATTCCGTAGGCTTTGTTGTTTTTCCTGGTGGTATTGGAACAATCGATGAATTGTTTGAATTACTTAATCTTATAAAACATCACAGAGTTCCTGAACTTCCTATTGTGTTAATAGGAACAGAATACTGGAAGCCATTACTTGATTTACTACATAATTCTGCGCTCAAAAGTGGCTTAATTGATGAACGGTTAACAAAACTATTTATGGTGACGGACGATTTGGATGAAGCTTTTTCAGTTGTACATGAATCATGCAAAGGATATTTGGAAGAGTAAGGGTTAAAATAAAAAGAGAAGGCTTCCCTCGCGAGGGAAGCCTTCTCTTTTTATTTTACTTTTTATTTTACTTTTTATTTGAATCTTAATTTGGACGAGGCTTGAAATAATTTGTTGCGCGTTTAAACCAACTCGAAAGGCTGCTTCCAATTGATTTATTTTCTGATTGTGCCACCGGATTTGTTTGAGTTATAGTTTCAACTATTGCAGGTACTATGTTTTTAACAACGGGTGGTTTAGGTTGGACTGCGGTTTGTTTTACAAAATTGCTTATTGGAGTAGTCAGAATTTTTTTAGTATTTTTTTGCTCAACAGAACCTAGGCTTCGTTCTAAAGTCTTTTTAATAAAAATATCCTTTTTGTGCAGAGGGGCATTTTTTATAAATGATTTGGTATCAATATTTCCGTCTTTTTTATTGTAATTTGGATTAGAAGACAATCTTTCCCAACACCAGTTTGCAGCATTCTTGCATGTTTTTCCAAACCAACTATTAGAAATACTCCTTGCTGAAAAAATAGTATTTGGCATAAGAATAAGAGCCGTATTTGCTGCTTGTAGCTGAGTCCATGTAAATTTAGAACCATATATTTTATTATACAGAGTTGTTATGGCTAAAGTAGAACTAAGACGGGCAAGCATCGGAATGGTTGACCATTTTTTTTCTGAGCCGTTACATATTTTCAAGATAATATCTGCTACAATTGCACCCGCTACTCCCAAAATGGTGCCAGCCATCGCGTTTTTTAAAACACTAGATTTTTCGTCGACAGTTTTTGTTGTTTTAGTAGTTGTTGTGATTGTTTTAATTTTGTTGTTGTTTTCAGTGGTGTCTTCAGTGGTGGTTTTCTTCTCTGAAGAATACGCAGAAAAAGAGCTTCCAAGAAGCATGAGCGCTGAAAGCGCGACTATTTTTTTATTCTTAAACATAATAACCTCCTAAATTAATATTAGTTATCGGCAAAAGGCCAATATCTCCATCTACAATCATAATATCAAAGTTTGATTATGAAGAAAAAAGGCCTAGTGAGGACCGCTCTGAGAGGGCTTATCTGGTATAGACAGGTGTTTGATGGCCGTTAAATGGCGGTTTTTGGGCGTCGACGCGCTGAAAGGTCGATTGGATAGGGGTTTTAAGCCGTCACGCCCAGCATTTTCAAGGATTTTTTGAGTTTTGATGCTGATTTGAAAAGGATTCGGTGCTGAATCCCTGCATTCTGTGCAGGTTTGAGGTGTTTCTTTTTGTCATCAATGAAAATTATCTGTTTATTTTGCAGTTTATTTTGCTCAATAAATGATTTAAATGCTTGTATGTTTGGTTTTCTCAAATACCCATTTGCTTTTGTAGGAGTAGCAAATCCATCAAAGAGGGAGATTATCTTGTTATGTCTTTTTTTGAGTATTTTAAGAGATTTTGGACCAATATTACTTATAAGATAGAGCTTATAGCCTTTGGTTTTTAAATTTTTTAAAATTGTAATTGTGCTTTTGATTGGATCTTGTGCATTTATAATCTCTATTCCGGTTGATTCAAGTGACAGTAATTTTGGATACTTTTTAATGAGTTCATCAATATATTGCTCAGATATTATATGTTGTTTTTTCAATGCTTTGATATCACACCAGAATGCAGGTTTAAATAAATTTTTTAGCAATGTCCACGTTTTACCACTTTTAAAGAGAATAGAAATTATTTTTCCATAGTTTGGTTTAAAGAGTACTCCGTGCAAATCAAATGCTAGGACAGTAGTTTCTGGTGTTAATTGAGTTTTGATTTGAGCATCGCACATAGTGGTTGCCGATGCAGCAAAAATGGTGATTAAAAATAGTTTTTTTAGGTTTTTCTTCATATTTACATCTCTCATAATTTAATTACATAGGTTTTGCGGTTTTCGCAGCTCTAGCAATGATGCGCAATGCTCCTTGAGCACCTCTTTTTACGGGTTGTAGTAGTGGTTTGACCATGGGTGATTCCGTAGCCAATTTGCCCATTTTTTTCCCAATACTTACAATTCGAGAAGAAGTTAGACGTTGTACATGCTTGTGTTCAAGGATCTGTATCATTTGTTGTGGGGCAATTTTTTGTATTGCTGGCATGATGCGTTTTTGTGATCCAACTTTAAGTTGTTTTGTTATATCCCACAGTAAAAGTCCTTTTATAGCTTCATATTCATAATTTTCTTTAATTTTGTTTTTTTGCGTCTGTACAGCTTTTTTGAGCCATGCCGGTGCCTTTTTTGTGTATGAATCTACAATGGTTTTTTTTACGGATTTACCACAAGTCCTTTCCAATACACTTTTTCCAATTGTTTTTAACTTTACAAGTCGTTTTTGGGAACATTTGTCCCAGATGCTCTGTAGGTCAAGCTTAGCAGTCGAATATGCGTTGCAAGTAGTGATCAATGCGATATAAAGGATTTTTTTCATAATGGCAACCCCATTTTTAACGTTATTTTGTAATATAATCTGTTGTTTATGATTTTATGGTAGCAATGCTTTTATTTTTATGCAAAAGGGTCTATTTTACGTACATCTTGAGCTCGGTTTCGAGATTTTCGGTAGATTTGAATAAAATGGCCCAAATTTCAAGCTCAAGAGCCTTTTTTACATTTTTCCTTTTGTCATCGATAAATATTATTTTTTTGCTTTGGAGGTCGTTTTTGTCTGTAAACTGACTAAATGCTAGGGGGTCTGGCTTATGGATATACCCTGTTTCTCTGGAAGGAATGGTAATTCCATGAAAAAGCTTAATAATTTCCGGAAATCTCTTTTTAAAGTCTTGGAAGATGATAGAGCCTATGTTTGAAAGAATGTACAGTTTGTATCCCTGATTTTTTAGTTTTTTGCATAGTTCAAGAACCGGTTTTTGTGGTATTTGCATATTTGAAACGCGTATTAAAAATGGCACAAACGGTTTGAGTCTGTGGTGATTGTCTGCAAGACCGACTAAAAATTCCTCAGCAATAGCACCTTTTTTCAGGAGTTTTATGGTGTCAATCCACAAAGATGGGCTCAAAACGGCAAGCAGCAGTTTAAGTTTTTGTGGATGTTTGAGTATTGAGATTGCCATTTTTTTGTAATCATGTTTGAACAATACGCCATGCAAATCAAATACAATTACTGTATTGTGTGGACTCATTTATTTTCTTTCGATTAGGTTTTCTAAATCGATTTCATCATATTGATCAATAATAATATCCGCATGTGTCATCTGATTTCGGATTCCATTTGTATCGATGCCAATGCAAAACATCCCACTTTTTTTTGCGGCACTGATACCTGCAGGAGAATCTTCAATTGCGATACAGTGTTTCGGTGCAACAGCAAGTTTTTTTGCTGCAAATAAATAAACTGCAGGATCCGGCTTTGGTTTATTGTCGACACATGCGATATCATACATGTGATTTCCAAAAAATTTCTCAAGATTGAGAAGTTGTTTTGCTGTGTTGAAGTTTTTTCTGTCAGAGCTTGTTGCGATGCTGCATTTTAGGCCTTTTTTGGTGACTGCTGCATGAAAGAGTTCAAATCCGGGAACAAATTGGAGATTTTGTTTGTAGAGTTTGCATGCCATTCCTTTTTTTTCTTCAATAAGTGTAGAGAGTGAATCTGTAAGTTTGAATTTATTTTTCAAAATTGAACACGAGTTGTACATGCCAATGCCACAAAGTTCACGGTCAAGGTTTGCATAGTCTTGTTTATTAAGTGTTATCTTTCTGTTAGAAAGAATGGTTTCTGTTGCCTTTTGCCATATTCTTTTTGTGTCAATGATAGTTCCGTCAAGATCGAAGATAATTGCTTTGCTATTCATGGTTTGCCTCTTGTGTTTTATTTAGAGGTTGATTACGTTATACCTCATCATGAGTGTATCGTCTTATGAATCATAATGAAAAGAGAGACAATGATAAATCATATTGCATTTGTAATGGATGGCAACAGGCGTTGGGCGCGGAAGCAAGGATTAGCGGTAACTCGTGGGCATACACATGGTGTTGATTCAGTAAAAAAAGTAATTGAGTTTTGTTTGAAAAAAGGAATCAAATATGCATCTTTGTATGCTTTTTCGATAGAAAACTTCAAACGTTCGATGGTGGAAAAAAACTTTTTATTTAACCTTATTGTATACGAGGCAGAAAAAGGCATTGATGAATTAAAAAAACAACATGTTCGCGTACGTTTTGTAGGTGATAAGTCTTTGTTTCCCGAAACTGTCAAAAAAAGTTGTTCAATACTTGAAGATAAGACAAAACAGTTTGATAAGCTCCATCTGAATATTTTGTTTTGTTATGGTGGTCGACAAGAAATTGTGGCCAGTGTTAAAAAGATTGCGCAAAAAGTACAAAACGGGGAGTTGAGTGCGGATAATATTTCTGAACATGATATTGCACAACATACATGGAGTGGTGCGATTCCAGATCCAGATTTAATTGTTCGAACTGGTGGCGCACAACGGTTGAGTAACTTTTTGTTGTATCAAGCGGCTTACAGTGAGCTGCTTTTCATCGATAAATTTTGGCCTGAACTGCATATGGATGATTTTAATCAGATATATGATCAATATCAGGAACGAAAAAGAAGATTTGGGCAATAAAAAAGGCGGGATTTAATCCCGCCTTTACACGTTAAGTGTTTATTTTTTTATAAAACGAGTATGTTTTTGATTGTCTGGGGCAAGTTCTGTACGATCTTTATTTTTAAGGCTATCTTTGGTTGAAGAAAAATTTATAGAAACGTCACCTTTAAGTTCATTTTCTACCATAAAATCGAATGCAAACTCTTGCAAATCAATGTATTTTTCAAAGAAGAGTTCTTCTTCTTCTTTTTCAAGGTTTGGCAGCTCCATTGCAAAATCTTTGAAGTCTTCAACAAAGTAGTTCCAGTTTTCGTTGCTGCAAAAATCTGTTTTTTTGATTGTAAGTTTGATTTCTATCTGATCAACCTTTTTTGCAAGACTTTTATCATCTTGCATTTTAAGAAATGGTTTATTTGTTGCCATTGCACAGGTTGAAATTAAAAGAGATGCCAATATAAGTCGCTTCATTTTATTCCTTTCATTTTTACTACATTAAACCCTTTTGTCGCACACAACTCTATCGCTTTTCTTTTTCCTGTCAAGAATAAAAACTGTTGTATGTTTTGGTTCCATTGTGTGATTGTTGAAACAAAATGGTTGTATTGCAAGCTAAAAATAAGGATGAAAATGAAAAAAGTGTTAGCTTTTGTTTTTTTGATAGCCTCTTGTTCCGTCTATGCTATGGATAGACGCTTTAAGATTGTGTTTACGTATGGTGATGGCAAAAAGGTCACGTTTCCTATTTCAGGCAAGGCGTTGGTAACATCCCCACATCTTAGAAGACTCGTGGCGTGGAAAGATGAAGATGAACTTGAAAAAGATAAAAACACATTTTCTGTTTTTATTGGTCTTTCGGGTATAAAAAAAGATGACCTGAAAAGATATGTGGATTTTTTAGAGGGGCGGATTGATCTGGAAAAACTACACTTCAGGCATCTTATTAGTATAACAAATCTTTTTCATTTTTTATGGGGAAGAGGAGAAGAGATTGACTTTCGAAAAATAGAAAGAGAAATAGAAGAAAAGGTAAGAGTAACTCCATTTTTTTTCGAGACGATGAGTCTAGATAGAAAAGAGAAGGTTTGGATTGAATTTGTTAGAAGTTTGTCTGAAGAAGAAGCATTAAAGCTTTTTCCATCATTAGCAAGACATTCACGAGAAGCGAAGAGTTCAGTAAAAGTAGATCTTATGGCAGAAGGAATATTTGAGATATACATTTTGGGGCTAGAGACAACTTTTTTAAATCCAAAAGAGTTTAATTGGGATTTTTTTTATGAGCGTATAAAAGATTTTCCGGCATCATTTGAAGATCAATCAAACAAAAAACTTCGAGAGCTTTTTTTTGCGTTAAACTCAAAAATCAAAGAAGAACATTATGTTTTATTTCTTGATGGTAAAGGACCTTTGTGGGAGTTAATACAAGAGGTGCCTGCTGATTTTTTGAATAAAAAAATTAGTTCATTTAGATGGTTGAAATCTATTTTACAAGACACTTTTCTTTGGCGATTACAATCTCCACAATTGGAACGTAATCTTAATCAAAATTTTTCTTTTGAGCAAAGAGTTCTTGTCAAAGCACTATATTTCTATAAAGACAAACCAATAAAAAAAAGTTTGTTTAGGAGAAAAGAACCAACTATAAAGGAAAAAATTTTAAAAAACGATGAACTTAAAAGGATATATTATTCTATTAATGAAACAATAAAGAATTGGTTAGAAAGAGAAGATTTGGTTGAATGGTTTAGCAAAGAGGAAAATATTTTTTTAATAGATGAGTATAATCGAAATATTCTTACAAGTTTTAAAGAGCAAGTTGTGCTGTCTGGCCGATTGTTACAACAGTATAATAGTGAGTTTTTACATATCAGGAAATTAAAAGGTAATATAGCAAAAGCACTAGGGAAAGGCTCTAGGAAAGGATTTGAGGAAGTTAAGGAACTTGTGCAAGAGATACAGGATTTGTTGTTTAAAAATATAGAAAATAAATTTTTGAGCTTTTTAAGTGACGCACGAGAATCCTTCAAAAAGGGGAACAAAAAGTTTGATAGCCTGGAAAAAGCAGAGACTATTATTAAAAAATTAAAAAAACTTCGAGAAGATCGGATTGCGGACGTACCAGAGTTGATAGAGAAGCTGGAGCGTTTGTATGAAAATGCCAAATTAATTATAGAAAAAGAAGGATTGAAATGAAAAAGGTAATATCGCTTATTTTTTTGATGGCTTCCTGTTCATCTTATGCTATGGATAGAAGATTTAAGCTTTTGTTTAACTATGGAGATAATAAAAAGGCAAAGTTTTTTATTTCAGGCAAGACGCTGGTACTTTCACCGCACCTGAGAAAGTTGGTGGAATTGATGGATGAAGATCCAGATTTAGAAGATAAAAATACACTCCATATTTTTGTTCCTATTAAGGATATCGGGGGAAATGATATAGTAACGTATATAAAGTTTCTGGAAGGCAGTATTGATTTAAAAAAGATTTCCTTTAAGAGGCTTGTTCGAATAACAAATCTTTTTCATTTTTTATGGGGAAGTGGGGATGATCTTTATGCTAGAACTAGAAAAGAAGAGCATGAAACGGTAAGAGCGACTCCATTTTTTTTCAATATGATGGATGTTGAAGGGAAATGGAATATTTGGACTGAATTTATTAAAAGTTTGTCTGAAGAAGAAGCATTAGAACTTTTTCCATCATTAGCAAAACTTAAACGAAAAGCGAATCGTTCAGTAAAAGTAGATCTTATGGCAGAAGAAATATTTAAAACATACATTTTAGGGAAAGAGGCAATTTTTTTAGATCCAAAAGAGTTTAAATGGGATTTTTTTTATGAGCGTATAAAAGATTTTCCGGCATCATTTGATCAGCAATTCTTGGAAAAGCGCACAGAGCTTTTTGAGGCATTAAGTCGTCGAATCAAGATGGCTGACTATCTAGAGTTTCTTGAAGGAAGAGGGCGTTTGTGGCACCTGATAAAAAAAGTGCCAATAGATTTTTTGAATAAAAATATTAGGTTTTTTGCATTACTTCCGGTTGTTTTTGATGATCTTTTTGACTGGCAGGTATCAGGTATAGATAAGACGCGCAAGATTACACAGAGCGAATTTTTCTTCGAGCAAAGAGTTCTTGTAAAAGCTTTAGAATTTTCTTTTAAAGATCAAATAGAAAAAGTTTTATTTAGCAGAATAGATCAGGAAAATAAAGAAAAAATTTTAAAAAATCCGGAGCTGAAAAGGATATATTTTTCTCTTCACAAAAAAATCAAAAGTGAACTAGAAGAAAAAGGTTGGATTGAGCCATTAAGCAAGGCGGAACAACTCTCTTTAGCAGATGAACATAATGCAACTATTTTGAATAACTTGAAAAAGCAAATTGAGCTGTATGGTAGTCTTCTAGAAAATTATGAGCATGAGTTTTTCTATATCAGGAGACTGAAAGGTAAAATGGCCAAAGCTTTAGTGAAAGGTTCAAGAAAGGGTTTTGACCGTGTAAAAAAATATGTTCAAGAGATTCAGGAGTTATTATTTAAAAATATAGAAAAAAAGTTTGAGAATTTTATAACTCAATCACAACTCAAACAGGTAAAAAGACGGTTTGTTTTATTGGAAAAAGCAGGAGATATTATCAAGCGTTTAAAAAAACTAAAAGAAGATCGAATTGCGGACGTACCAGAGTTGATAGAGAAGCTGGAGCGTTTGTATAAAAATGCCAAATTAATTATAGAAAAAGAAGGATTGAAATGAAAAAGGTAATAGCGCTTGTTTTTTTGATGGCTTCCTGTTCATCTTATGCTATGAATAGAACGTTTAATCTTGTGTTTACTTATGGAATGTGGAAAACGCAAAAGGTTATAATTTCTATTTCAGTTGAAGCACTGTTTTTGTCGGGGCATCTGGTATATCTCGCTGACAAGATTAAAGGTGATGATCAAATAAAAGATAAAACTACTATTCCAGTTACTATTAGTATAAGGGGTATAACAAAGGAAGATCTTAATCGATTTGTGGATTTTGCAGAAGGAAGGTTTATAGACTTCAAGTCTTTGAAGTCCAGCAAGCTTATTCGACTACTTAAGCTTTTAGATTTTTTGGTTGCAAAAAGAGTTAAAAGAGGTGTGAAAATTACGAATGATTATTCAGGACCTTTTGTTCCAAAACGTGATCTTTTAAAAGAGTTGATTGAAAAAATTGCTTCTACCATTACACATAAGGATTATACAAAATTTGCACAAGGCAAAGGGATTTTGTGGGATCTTATAGAATATGCTCCAGAAGATCTTTTAAATCAAAGTCGTGAGCTGCTTAAGAAGGTTTCGCCTGTTGTTTCTGTTTTTGAATCTAGTCCTCCATTTATGTTTGAATACGATGTGGATAATGAGCTAAATCTAAGTGTTTTTGCCGTGAATTTACTTTCGTTTAAGCAAAGGCTGGCTTTATTTGTCTTGGTTGAAAAAATGTCGAAATATAATAAAAAGTTACAAAAAATTCTTAATACAATTCCTAAAGCATTTTTAGGTGTTTTGATTGGAGAGGATTTGGTGGAAAAGTTTGGAGGTGAAAATTGGAGTACAGCATGGATAGTTTTGAAGTACCTCGATGATATAGAGAGTCAAGCTATCCAAAAAAGGAATATTTTTCCATATTTGTATTACGAGAAGAGATTCATTAAAGCAACAAATATGGTAATTCAAAATCTAAAAACAGATAAACATCTAAAAAGAGTTCAAAAACGCTTTAAAGAAGTACTGAAAACGATTGTTAGAATCTCAGAAGGAAAATTGAAACGATTACTTTCAAAGAAAAAAAACAGGGGTATAGTTTACGTGCTTATAAAAGACATGGAAATTTTATATAAAACAGTTGAGCTTATGCCGGATAAGAATTTTTTAGAAAGAATAAAAAAGCACTTTAAGGATGTTGTAGGAGTATCACATAAAGATTATTTTAAAAAAAAGAAATTTGATGGTGGAGAATCAGATGAAGAGGAAGAATCAGGTGAAGAGGATGAAGATAATTAAATATCAGCGTTAGCATCCTTTGATTTTTTGAAAATATTTTTTGGATGACCTGCAGAGATTGCCGCAAAACTTCTTTTTCTTAAAAGAGATATAGCTTTGTTTTTTGAATGATCAAGGCCAAATTGAATTTTTCCACAAATTCCTCCGTAGATTGATCCGACAGGTTCTTCAGTTGTTTCTTTTATTTTTTTGATACAGTTAGTTCTATCTTTTTGTTTAAAACAGTCGATAAATTTTTGTTTTAGGTTGTTTTTTTCAAAATAGCGATTCATTTCTGGCATGAGTTTTTGTATGCCAGGATCTTTTTTGCATAACTGAATAGCGTTTTGAATATCTTTTGATGTTGCAGATTCTTTTGATGACCCAATTTGCAGGAGGTTTTCTTCAATGCCGGTATTTACACTTTTTTTTACTTCATAAGCAATTTTTTCTTCAAATGAAAGTTGTTTATACTCTTCATCTGATAATGGATCAAACAATTTAAATTCGTTTTCAACAGCTTTTTCATACTCTTCAATCATTTCTTTATGTTTATTTTTTACTTTTCTTGCGTTCTTTTTTACTTTTCTTGTGTTTCGTTGAAAAAGATTTGTTTGAGGTGTTTTGTTTAAATCTATTTTTACAGTGTATTCGTGCTTTTCGATGTCACCATCGGGAGACATAAAACGAATAAACTTTTTTTGAGTGATGAGTGGAAGAAGGTTTACTTTTTTGGGTTTTGTATACCATTGCTTTGGCTTTTCAAAATCTGTATAAAAATCATCTTCATCCCATGAAACAAACGAAGTATTCCATTGTGTAGGACTATTAAAAGCGCTTTTAAACGATGTAAATATGTTTTTTGCAGAATAAAACGATCTTTTGAAGAAATGCATAGAATGACACGGTATAGCTGCGAGAAGCAGCAACATAAAAACTGATAATTTGAATTTTGATTTAAAAACCATAATAACCCCCCTGATAATTTGATCTAATCTCCATTTATAATCAGTGTATCGGTTTTTTGTTTTGTTGCAAAAGGTTGTCTGAAGTGTCGATCTAAAGGGCTTTTTGGCCCCTTTTTGCCTGGAGTTGCACAAGTAGAGGTTTTTCAGCGTTTAGCGTTACAAGAGAGCCTGCTAGAGGGCGTTGTTGTGTAATAATGCAAGTTTGGTCACAAATGTGATTTGAGGTTTTGGGGCTGTGAGTTATGCATACATCAATATTTTCGTATTGATTTAAAAAGGTAGTAATTTCTGGAACAGGTTTGCCGCTGAAGTCGGGAAGTAGGACAGGCTTTGAGTTGCCAGATGAAAGATATAAAATAATTTTATTGTCCTCAAGAGGCTTGCCCGTAGCAGGATGTTGCGCTATACAGCTATTTTTCGGACAGTTGCTTGGCAGATATTGTTTTTTGTATCGGATGTTGTTTTTCTGTAAAAGTGTTTCAATTGTTTTTTCATAGTTGCCTATTAATTGTGGGGCGATTTGTTTTTCAGGTTTTTTAGAAAGAACAATATGCAAAGCTTGGTGGGGTTTAATTAACTGCTTAGCGGCAGGGGTTTGGCTTAAAATTGTTCCTTGAGGAAGATCTGCATCATTTTTTTGTGCAAGAATGCGAAGATTAAGATTTTTTTCAGAAAGAATTGTAACGGCATCTTGTAGTTTTTTACCAACAAGAGATGGGGCAGGAAGTTCCCCAAGATTTGAGATTTTTTTCAGCATAAGGTAGCCGAGTAAAAAGCAGATAAAAGGAAAAGCCCAGAGATAATTTTGTATCTTCATGGGCTTTAGTATAAATTTTGTGAGAAATTGAACAAGTTGTTATGTTTGTTGTTTTTCTTTTTCTTCTTTTTTTTCGGGCATAGAATAATGGGAAATGTTGTCGTTGAAAATTTTATTTATGTATTCTGCACACCCATTTATTTTTTCTGTTAGACCAACTTCTACTTTGTATACTTTGCCTTTAGATTCGTTTGATTCTGTTTTCTCGAGTATTGTATAAACACATTGGGCTATAAGTGATTGAAAGATTTTTTGAATTTGTTTTTTTGCTTCTTTCTGAGATATTTCATTGTCATTAAGTTTTTTCCCAATAGATCTAATCCGTTCTTCTACTAGAATTTTTGCGACTTCTTGTGCGCATATATTTGCATCATCGCAGTTGTCAAAATAATGTGTGGCGCCACACATTATAAGCATGGTTTCATTAAATGATGTATCGCCCAAATTTTTTATTATTTTCCACTCTATTAGTTTGTTCTGTAAGGCGCGAGATGAATAATAATCAAGTGAGAAAGTTTCGAAAAAGGTTTTATATATACTCGAGCTGAGAATTTGACAGTTTTTATCATCACCTGGATTTTTCATACATTCATAAAGACTAGATTTAATAAATCTAGCAAGATTTTTGTTTTTATATTTATACTCAATTTCTAGTTTTGGTTTATCATCATTAAAAAACCACCACCAAATAGTTTTTGTTTGTGTTGTTGGTAACAAAATTAAAATACTCAAAATGAGTTTCACTTTATAGTTCATGTAATTATTTCTTTCGTAATAAGTTAGTATTAAATCATTTTTTTTTATTTTTTTTCTTCTCGTATTTGTTCTCCGATCATATCGAAAAATGTTGGGTGAGGAAAAAGTTTAGGCCAATTTTCCAAAATTAAAAGTCCTACCAAGCGTTTATCTTTCACCCTTTTGCCTTGATCTTCGATAAATCCCCAGTCAACAAATTTGTCATGTAAAGCAAGGAGTGAGCGTTTGGTTTTTTGTTGTTTTTCAACAATGTCTTTTCTTAAGATTTGACAGTTTTTGTCATTGCCAGGATTCTTCATGCACTCATAGAGCTTTTGTTTGACAATCTTTTTCTTTTGTTCGGAATTTAATTTTTCATTTTTTGTTTTGCAATACGTAGTATTAAATAGGGTGAAAGTTGAGATGATGAAAAGAAATTTTGTTGTTTTGTGCATAAAAACTTTCTTTTATAATGTTAGCTGTTTTGTTTTCTGTTTTACCACCACTTTAATATTTTTTTGTATCAAGATGGGTTGTTATATTTTCTTGAGATAGGATATTTGTTGTTGAAGCAATCAATGTTAACATTCCAAAAGATATTATTTTATAGTTCATGGTTTTTCCCCTCAATTTTATTCCCAAAGGCGCTCAATAAGCCGGATTCTGTTACTTATTCAATAAGTATGGCAACCATTTATCTTTGCAACACACCCGCGTGTTTAAATCAGGACGAATGGCTGAACACGCTGCTTGGTTTTGCTCCCGGTAGGGTTTACCCCACAAATTCATTACTGAACCTGTGTGTGAGCTCTTACCTCACAGTTTCACCTTTACTCCGTCTATGCTTTCAGCTTCGCCAGACAGGCCGCTTATTTTGCAAACTTGTCTTAAGTAGAGCTGAAGGCAAAGAGTCGAAGAAGTCTAGTCTCTGCGGCACTTTCCATGGGCTTACGCCCCCCTTGATTGATTACTCTTCCAAGGTACCTTATTCGTCTGGAGTCCGGACTTTCCTCTAATCAGCAGGGCCGATCAGCGATTGCCTAGATCACCTTTGGGATAATAGTTTTTCAAATAACACTAACAATACCAGGTTAATAGGTATTTTTACAAAAGTAAAAAGGTTAATCGGTTGTAGCAAAATGATTGCTCCCAAAAGTGTTAGATATGGTATCCAGAATGGATCATTGAATATTTTTTTTGCTTCAAGGCCGGCAATGCCCAGTGGAAGTAAAAAAAGTAGCGTAGAACTCAATTTGTCGGTCATAGCAAGCGAATGGATGGCAAGCATTGTTAGAGAGAAAATAATAGGATTGATAGATTTTGATGAAAAAAGCAGAAAAACAGTGAAGGTTAGAAGAGAAAAGATGATTTGTTGCTCAAAAAATCCAAAACAGAAAAGATCGAGTGTGAAAAAAAGTATGACAAAGAGATAGTTTTTTACTTGTTTCATGGGCTTATCTGAATCTTATATCGCAGATCTATTTTGCATATTCTATTTTTCTCGATACATTTACCATCAGCAGTGTAGCTGAAAAATTATCAATAGGCCAAGATGAATCTGCTTAAGTATTTTTTTATTATTTGTTTCCTTTTAGCTTCATGTTTTCTTGGGGCTCTTTTTTTTATTGCATACAATAAAGGAATCGATTTTTCTGTTTTAGAACATTACAATGTCGGTTTGCCCTCGATATTGCTTGATGATGAAGGAAAAGAGTGGGCCCGGTTTCAATTTGATAAGCGTGAGCCTGTTGTTTATGAGAAGATGCCAAAACATTTGATAAATGCTTTTGTTGCAACAGAAGATTGGAGTTTTTTTAAGCATGTTGGTATTTCGGTAAAAGGAATAATTCGATCGGTTTTTATTAACATTTATCATGGTCGTAAAATGCAGGGTGCAAGTACTATTACACAGCAGCTTGTACGCCTTCTTTTTTTAGATTCCAAAAAAAACTTTATTCGTAAAATAAAAGAACAAATAGTTTCTTTGTTGGTTGAGCAACAGTTTACTAAGCAACAGATTTTGCAGACCTACCTGAACCATGTTTGTTTTGGGTGTGGAATCTATGGTGTGCAGGCAGCAGCACAAAGATTTTGGGGCAAACAGGTGCAAGACCTTACTATTGCGGAATCGGCGGCGCTTGCGGGAATTATGCGTTCTCCTCGTAACTATTGTCCACTTTCATATCCGCTTTCGTGTGAAAAACGGCGCAATGTTATTCTTGGTTTAATGAAAAAATTGAACTTTATTTCGGATGGTGAATATACAAAAGCTCGTGCAACTTTTTTGCAACTTGTACCGTATAAATCAACCTGTTGTGCTCCCTATGCAAAAGAGAGAATTAGAAAGTTTTTAGAAGATAAACTTGGAAAAAACGAGCTCTATACGGGCGGATATGTTATAAGAACAACGCTAAACAGATCAATGCAAACTGTAGCAGAAGATGAATTTAAAAAACAGTGTGCAAAACTAAGAGATTCTATTGCATCTGACATCAATGGAGCTTTGTTAGCGATAGATGTTCATTCTGGAGAAATAAAGGCGCTTGTTGGAGGATTTGATTTTGGTGAGTCCCAATTTAACAGAGCGTTGCAGGCTAGAAGGCAAATGGGCTCAGTATTTAAGCCAATTGTATATTCGGCGGCATTACAAAAAGGGTTTAGTTTTGCAGATACTAATATTGACGAACAACTTGAAATTCAACAGAGAAAAGGTATTTGGTCACCAAAAAACTATGATCAAAAGTTTCATGGAAAAATGACACTTGCAAATGCGCTTTCAACATCGTGCAATACGATCGCAGCAAAAACATTTTTATCCGTTGGGTCAGAACCGATTATGGATCTTGCAAAAAAGTTTAGATTGCGTGGACCGTTTCATCCGTATCCATCACTCGCCTTAGGCTGTGTTGATGTAACGCTTAAAGAAGTTGCTGGAATGTTTAATGTATTTGCAAACAATGGTGTGTATGTAGAACCACATTGTGTGAAGTGGATAAAAAACAGGTGGGGAACAAAAATTTGGAAGGTGTCTCCAGAATCGAGTCGAGTAATAAGTTCATCAGTTAGCGGGAAAGTTGCGAAAGTTTTGGAAATTGGCATGAGCCGTGTGCGAAAAATGTTTGGTCAAACTTGGATTAATGCTCAAGCAATTAGTAAAACAGGAACAACAAATGATTCGCGTACGTGCTGGTTTGCAGGTTCCACTCCAACTATGACAACTGCGGTATACATTGGATGTGATGATAATCGTCCGATGGGAAGATATGTGTATCCATTACGAACGGCATTTCCGATTTGGTTGGGGTTAAATAGACGCGTTGCGTGTGATGAAAAAAAGTTTTCGTTCGATCCGTCTCTTAAGCAGGTATGTATAAATAAAAAAACGGGTAAAAAAACGTTGAGAGCAACAGATAAGGATTCAATTTCTATTTTGATATAAAGGATATGACATGTTTTTAAAAAAAAGAGTGCCTTTTTTTCTTTCGACAGTTCTTTTTTGTTCGATACAAAGTTTTTCTTCAGATTCCAAAACCTACCAACAGTTTTCCACAAGGGTTTTTTACCATGTTGATAGAATTAAAAATCTTTTGGATCAGTGTGAAAGAAAAATTGTTTATGAATTTCCTGTTAAAGAGGGGAAGAAGTTATTAGAAGAAATAAACATTATAAAAAACAGCATAGATCACTTTAAAAAACTTTATCAAGCGTATGATATTTCAATATCAGCGTTGCAAGAAATGTATTTTTTCGAACATGATTTGCTTAGTGAGGTTCAATCTTTTTTAGTAAAACAAAAGTTTGAGCCTCACTGTGATGGACGAGTGTTCCCAGATTCTGTACAGGAGCTTGAAAAGATTAGTAAAAAGGTAGACGAAAAAATTGATGAGCTTTTTTTGCTTTTTGATAATTTTGTGCATAAAAAAACTTTGCGTAGTAAAACGAGCACCGGTTCTTCTTTTCTCTGTTCACCTTGTTTTAAGGTGACAGGTTTTATTGCTGCAGGATTGTTTCTTTTTAACCATGTAACTTCATATTCCAAAATAAACGACGATTATAACTCGGTTGCTTTGAGTAAAAGGAATAAGCTTTTTAGAGGATGTAGTGTTACACCGAATAATTTATATCGTCTTTCTCCTAAAATGCCCCGAGTATTAGAAAGAAAGGTACGTCGTTGGTTCGAACGGAACAAAGATGTATGGAAGACGGTTGTTCGACAAGATGGGCCATTCAGGGCGTACAAGAAAAAAGATAAAAAATCTCGGACTCTTTTGATGAAAAAAGGTGCTAACTTGTGTCCTGGAAGTCAAAACTTTGTATTTGTTTTTCCAGAAGATTCGCAATGGATTGTAAAAATAAGTGGTCCGGTAAATCGAGCTTCACTGCAGGTTGCAAATCAAAATCTTCCATACGGTTGTGTTGATTTGGTTAACAAAAAGTTTTTAGTTTCAACATGCCAAACGGCAAGTAGAATGTTTTATCTGTTGAAGTTAAAAGAGGCTATTAAAAAGTATAAACTGGATAAAATTGAAACAGTTCAAGGGTACTTATGGAGTCCATATTGCTCTTGTGACGATAAAAAATCTGTCTACATTGAAAAAATTTTAAAAAATCATATTTTACTTAAAGATTGTTCAGCAAAAAAACTTGATGAAGTTCTGACATTTGAGCGAGTTCGTCAACTTCTTATTGCTGCAAAACATGCGGGGTTATGGGATTTAACTGCAGAAAATATTGCGATTAATAAAAAAAATAAAAAGCTTGTTGTTCTTGATACGGAGCAACCAAATACTACAAAACCTTCTCAGTTGTTTAATAAAGACAAAAAGCGATATAAGCACAACATTACATGCGGAGCACAATCACTATATAAAACACTTGCAGTACGCAAACTCAAAGCTCGCCATCATGTTGTGAGATTTATGGAAAAAGATCGAGATTTTTTGAAAAAGAAAAAAAAGTAGAGGTGCTTTTTCTAGAAACAGTAAAAAGGTCAGGCGCTACCTTTCTGGTAGACCTGACCGGCTGAATTATTTGGAATTGTTTAAATATCTGAATAAAACTTTTCTAGTCGCTTTTTTGTTTTTTTTTCACGATTTTGTTTTTTTAAAAGATCTTTGAGTTTTTGTTTTTCCATAAGTTTGTCGTATTGTTTTCTTTTTTCCGCCCTTTGTTTTCCCAGCTTTTCTTTTGCTAGTTTTTGTATGTTTTTGGGTAGGTTGTTAAGTGTTGCTTTTTCATTTTTTTCAAGCGGATACTTGTCTTTTTCAAATATTGAATAACAAAGTTCAAGTTGTTTAAATGGAAGGAGTTTTGGCGATACGTATTCTATTTTATCGGGGGTT
>Ga0114925_10000379_pt1 | contig 19263 bp, 24 predicted proteins | sample SumtaG_2_FD_87287 | JGI IMG/M metagenome (GOLD analysis project Ga0114925, IMG submission 87287) | Deep subsurface microbial communities from Indian Ocean to uncover new lineages of life (NeLLi) - Sumatra_00607 metaG | ecosystem: Environmental > Aquatic > Marine > Oceanic > Sediment | place... | reverse complement strand
AAAGGTTACCCTTCAACAGATCAATGGTCTGGCATTTTTCTAGGATTGGGACAATGTGCTCGGATTTTTATGGATGAAAACGATGATGAAACTAAATGGATTCGAAAAAGAGTAAAAAATTTAGCCATTCAAATTGTAGAAGGTTTTAAGAAGAGTAGTTGGATGAATTTGGACATGAGCGCGTCCGGTAATAGTCGTACAACAGGACAAGATTATAAATTAGGAGTTGAGATGAGTGGTCATTGGTTATTATCAATTCTAAAAATGGGAATGATTGCCGTTCCCGAGCGCTACACAGAATTATATTACCATTACGCCCTTGAAAGAAATTATATTAATATTCTTGAGCATGACCTAAGAATCTTTAATATGATGAATTATTACTCCTTGAATATTAATTACAACATGTTAGTAAATTTGGTGAGTTTAGAAGATGATCCTGCTTTAAGAATGCGGTATGAAAATGTAGTCAAGAAAATATATTACCCTATCATTAGGCATAGCCGGAATGCTTGGTTCAACCTTGGATATCTTTATATGATGCATAAGGATAAAGATGACTATGATTATAATGATGATGAGAAATTTCTTGTGAGAGATATAGAAGATCAAATAATGAGGTTCGATGAACCAAGAGCTCCAAATGGTACGACCAGAGTTCCTGACTTAGGTGGTGATAGAAATGAAGTTCCTTATGTTTTTTATAATCCTACAGATAAGTATCGGAATAATCCGGTTATTAACTTACTCTACGGATTCATTTTAGATATGTATGATAAAGAGTTTTCTATATATGCTAAAAGGGTAGATGAATATCAGAATTCTGATTTTCTCTGGCAGAGAACAACTTGGGAAGATGATCCAAACACAAGTTATTTAAGACAAGACTCTGGACTCGCATATTTACTGCCTTATTATATTGGGAGATACTTACATGTATTTAAGGAGAAGAATTAAAGTGGAGTGGATATGTAAATGAATAAAGAAAATAAAATAGAATTTATATCCTTTTCCTGGAAGAGATTTTTAGCCTCATTGATATTTCTCGCCGTTGCGATTCTCAATATTGTAATTTTTGGAGTTAGTTTGGGGCGTCATATTCCAACGGGTTCCGTTTTTACATTCGAAGGTCCGAGTTATTTTTTTACTTCTGGTTTAGTACCGTTTCTTGTAGGAATCTTCCTGCTTTTTTATTGTATATTGAGTTATTTTAAAGGGAGTGTCAAGAAAGATGAGGGATCAGTAATTTTCTCAGAAAAGCGATTTAAAAGATTGGCTGAAACAAAAATTGATAATGATAAAATTATTCGAATGCATTTAACCAATAATGAAATTGCGATAAAATATCTCTGGTTGTTCTTATTAGTTCCCTATCTTATTATTAATTATTATTACATGATCGTGAACTTTAATCAGCCGTTTCTTGTTGACCCTGTAAATACAACTGCGCTCGTTATATTAATTTCTATAGTTTTATCTGCGGTAGGTATGGTAATCCTATTTGCGTTTCCACAATGGCTTCTAACTATCTATACTGAGGAAGGGAAATATGAAATATGGTTTGAGCCTTTTCCACACGGGAGAGACACAATAAAAAATATTGCTCTTGTTATGGGGATAAGTGAGAATGAACGAGAAGAGATAATTGAAATTAAACCTTTAAAAAATCTTTCGCTTCGTAATATAATTCTAGCAATAACTTTCTTGGCTTATGGTATTTTTAATGTGGTCAGTTTTATGACAACTTTGGCTATATTTCAAACAATTATCGTATATCCGCTTATTTTTATGGGTGTTTATCTATTTTCTAAAGAACTAAGAAAGCTTTCATTACCTTCTGAGAGGGATATAAAAGAAAATCTAAGATATAATATCCAATCAAAATATTATCAAGAGTATTTCTACATGAAGAAATGCGACATTAGAGAAGTAAAATATCAACATAATGATTTTGAAGTATTCTGGGGCATTTGCACAGGATTTATCTTTATTTTCATACCTTTCAAAATAATTCAAATGTGGATAGTGCTTAATGAAACGAATATAGCTATTATTTTGGATAATGCCATAGTAATGACCCTTATTGGTGGCGTTTTAATGTTTTTAGTTGCATTTCATATCTTAGTCCCTACGAGAACATTATTATTTAGGTCAAACAATTCAAATGCAAAAAAGCCCTTCGATAAGACAGAATTGAGAGAAAAATCAACTGCTAAAGAAAAAATTAAAGATATTGTCAATGCATTCAGACTCAATCTTTCAGATCCTGAACTTAAGAGGTGTTTCATTAAACGAGCTATTTATATTATAATATGTGTGATTATAAGCATTATATTACTGATGTGGCAGTATTTCTTCTACTTTAACTTATTCAGTATCTTTAACTATCCATTATAAAAAATTCTATTTTATCGGTTTTATAAAGAGAATAAGCCGGATATATAGCCATATTTTAAATAGTGAATAAATATATAATTTAATGAGATGATAAAATAACTAATTATTTTTTAGTGTGCTTAAGATTGGCAGATATTAAACTCTTCATTAATCCTGATGAAAAAATCGTATGGGAGAAAGTTATTGCTAAAGGTAAGAGAAATGAACGTCACTTTGTTATAACTGATAGGAGGATTTATAAGAAAGCTCGAAATATTCTTATGAAAAATTATACTGGCGCACCAAGAGAATACCTCCATGTGAAGGATGATGTTCTTATTATTGAAAGAAATGGGATTCATACTATTAAGAAAAGAGTATATGAATCCATGATAAAAAAAATTAGGAAAATGATAGAAAAAGCCAAGACGGTGACGGAATCGGGTGATGATTTAGCTCAAAATCTATCAGATAGACCACAGAGTATTCCCCAGAGTGGTCTGCCTCCACTATCTCAGTATGAATTAAAAGAACAAGCTCCAACTAAGATGCGCCAATTATCTGACAGATTAAAAAGATATATAAATGCAAATAGAATCTTAGTATTTCTAAAAAATGCTACAAGAAATCGACCTTTTATGACGTTTGAGATGCTTTCTGATAAAGAGATGGATGAAGTTCATAAAATCTTGACGGAAACCGAAACTGAGACCGATCTTGAAGGGCCTCCTTTTAATCAAACTCATAGTTATGAACAATTTCAGACACCTCAAAATACTTATCAACCCTCAGTAAACCGTCAAGTTATCTCCCGACAACCAAGTAGCCCACAACCATCTCACCAACCAACTATTCCTCCACCACCTCAGCAATCATATCAGCAACCATCACCTCAAGAATATCAAGAGCCATCTCACGAATACACTACTTATCCTCCACAGCCATTACCTCACCCAGAAGAGGAATATTTGACTCCTTCTACAGATTTTAATGGGGGGTCAGATAGAACATGCCAAATCGTAGAGGCTCCCGAGCCCCCAGTTTCTCATGGAAATACATGTGCTTATTGTCAAAATACTCTTAGCACTTTTAGCGATAAGATATTTACCTGCAGTGGATGTGGGGCATTTTATCATGAATCTTGTCTTAATAATTTAATTCGGGAAGGCATTTGCGTTAATTGTAATAAAATTTTGCTATATTAATATGGGGAGGCTCTTGGAACCGATTAATAATATTCTTGAACCAGGCGAACGGATTTTATGGGGTATTAATGTTGATTCTGGCACCCCAGAAGAACGGCATTTCGTCATAACAGATAGAAGGGTATATCGTAGATCTTCTGAAGTTTCTAACAATATATATCAAGGAGCAGTTAAAGAATATTTAAAAACTGTAGGAAATACGCTTGTTATAGAAAGGATCGGTGTCAGGTTTTATGAAACCTCATCAAAAGGATACTTATTTGTTGGTTTAAGAAATAGTGAGATAGAAATCAAATATATGATTTTTGATAGTCTTACACAGGAACATATCAATATTATTACGAAAATCTTATCGGATTCAAGTAATATGTCAAAGAATTATCTCTCTCAATTTGCTAAAAGATATCCTGAGCTGAGTAAATCATGGATAATAGATATTGGCTTGCCATCAACTCCTCCTGAAGAAGAAGTCTCGAGTTTCTCTTCTCAAGAAGAATTTCAGTCCCCTTTAATTACTCCAGAAAAGTATGATACTCCTTTAATTACTCCAGAGAAATATAATGATATGGAGAATGTGGATCAACAACGAGACTTCACAGTAATTCCTCAGAGAATAGATCAATCTCTTTTATCTCCTCAAAGACATTATCACTTATCTGAGGATTTTCAGCAAGATTTTTCATTAGCTTCAAATATACAAAATTTAAAACCTTCAAAGCCTAATCAATCTAGTTATGATGAATATAAGACTACATCTCAAATAGCAGAAGCTGTTGATGAGAGTCTTTATCTTAATGGAAATTGCAGTTATTGTAATCAAAAAATTAGTAGCTACGCAGAAAAAATTTTTACTTGTAAAGAATGTGGCGTATTTTACCATGCAAATTGTCTAAATAAATTAATGCAAGAAGGCTATTGTTATAATTGTAATCGAACCTTAATATATTAATAATTTATTGGATGAGTGAATAATGTATAAAGTTGTAATGGCTGTTGGTGCTCATGCTGATGATATTACAATTTGGGCTGGGGGTACTCTCAAGAAGCTTAATAATGAAGGATATAAATTAATATGTGTAAGAATTACCGATGATTATGCTGATTGTGTAGGAATTACGGCAGAAGAAGCGATAAAAAGAAATCGTGAAGAAGCTGAAAATGCATATAAAGTTCTTGGAGCGGAGGAAATTATACACCTCGATTATCCCACTGATACTTTAGTAGCGGTAGATTATTTAGAATTACGAAGTAAATTGATTTATTTGATTAGAATGTATAAACCTAATATTGTAGTATCCTTTGACATGAATGGAATAAATGAAGAAAATATGGATCACATCATAACAGCCAGAGCTGTAAATGAGGCATGCTGGCAAAGTGCTGTTGAGAATTTCCATAGAGAGCATCTTGATGAGGGTTTAGAAATTCATTATGTAGGACAAAGATATTTATTTGCTCGTAATCCTACTGTTGTTAACTTAAAAATCGATATAACTAAAACCGTCCGAGATAAGATCAAGGCGATTAGTGAGCACAAAACCGTTCTTCAGAATTTTTTTCTTCAGCAAAAACTATTGGCACGTGCCAATGGATTAAAGATTGATTTGTTGGAAGATGATATTTCAAATGATCTAAGGGTTAAACTACTTGTTAGAGCAGTATATGGTAAAATTGGACAAGAATTTGGTGTTAAATATGGAGAAATTTTTAATAGAATTGGAGCAGGATTTTTGGAGGAGTTAGAATTATGAATGATAAATTAAAATTTTGGGTACCCTACATAGCGTTTATAGGAACAGCATTAATTGTTCTTTTATTGGATTTTGGCTGGGTCATCACTCTTTCAGAGGAGGATGGCGCTCTTTACGATTATTTTCCTCAAGGAATTTATATCATGCCGATCCTATGGCTTGTTATAATGTGCTTCCCAATCGCATACATCATATTTTATGAGGATAAGCTGTTTGATTTACCTGAAGAACCTCCAGAAAGAAGGCTCAGCACATTTATCATTGCTTTTACTGGGCTCTTCTTATTGATTATGTTATTTCGTACAATGATTATATGGAAATATAACGGACCCTACGAGAAAATGTCAATGATCTTCTTTCTCCTCTTTCAGATTCTATTAGTAGAGCAGGTTTCATTAACTCATTATGGTCTTGAGGCTCATGCGCCATGGGAGGATTGGAAAAAGGACCTAAAATACATAGGATTTCTTTTAATAATCGTGATAATATTATTGTTTCCTATAATAATTATAGCAGTTATTGTTTTTCTTCCCCAAATTCAAGAAGCTGTTCCTCAAATGGTGGCGCCAAATAGCTTGCTTTTAATATCCTTTCCATTTCAAACCATTGCCGTAGGTATCTCTGAGGAGCTTATGTTTCGCGGATATATGTACGAGAATTTAAAGGAATTTGATGATAACAGCAAAAAAAAGACGCATTTTTATTTTTGGATAATATTCTCTTCGTTTATTTTCGGTTTATTCCATGTTCCATGGTATATTGAGTACTCAGAAACTACTCTTTTCACAATTCCTCCCGAAAATGTAGGTCCTATGATTTCAAGAATAGTTTCCACAGGAGCGTTTGGATTTTTTGCATGTCTTATTTATGAATATACAGGGTCACTTCGAATAACAATCTTGATACATGGTTTATGGAATACAATAGGGGCATTTTTAGGCTCCATGTTCTTATATATTGATTTTGCAATATTTGATACAATTACCGTTGATCAGATACAAATATTTATTCTTTGTGCTATAGGGTTTTTGATTCTGGGGCTAATCCTTCTGTTAAAAACACCTAAATATTTAGCTAAGAAATTAAACTACTAATTATTAATTTTATTAATTATTCTTTTTCATGATAATGGAATTTCCTAAAATAAATCTACATATACATTCGATTTTTTCAGACGGAAAGAATAGTATCAAACAAATTATAAAAAAATCGCTTAAATTAGGATTAAATTATATTGCAATTACAGATCACTTTACTAATTCATGGAAAGCGAATGTAATTCCGACTCTAGATACTGTCGAAAAAATTGAATTTTACTTAAAAGAAATCTCGAAATGTCAAAACTATTTAAGAGAAAATAATAAGAACCTAAATCTTTTCAAAGGAATAGAGATTGATATTGAAAGTTCTGAAACCTTCATAAAAAAGCTAATTCAACCTGAGAAATTTGATATCATTCTATTTGAATATCTTGAGACTCCTGAAGGTATTTCTTTTATTAAAGAATTAATAGATTTTTGGAAAAAAACAATAGAAGAAGACGATTTTCCAATTTTGGGATTAGCGCATTTTGACCCCTCTTTTTTTATTCATGAGTCTCTTGATACTTTAATACACTTTCTTGTAGATTATGATATTTATTTCGAATTCAACTCGTGGTATCCTGATTATTATTCCCGTCAAAATGAATTATTTTTTAAAAAGCTTAAAGGAAGCGGATATTCCATTCCAGTGGCTATTGGATGTGATTCTCATAGTTCAAGGCGTTTGGCTGATATTGAAGAACCATTAGAATTAATAGAATTTTATTGCCTTGAAGATAATTTAAAGCAATTTCTCAATCTTTTACAAAATAAATAACAAAAAAAATAGAAAAAAATATTTATTAAATTTAAGTTTATTCCTTAGGCTATTATAATCTGCGCCGTGTTAAACATCAAAGTAAATAGCATACCCATTATAATAACGCCAGCTAAAATTAGGCAGATCTTTCGTGTGTTCTCATCTATTCGGTCATTGGTCGCAAATCCCATGAGGCCAATGAATACAAAAAGAAACCCTATATAAACACCAACCCGAGCGATATTTGCAATAATCACCTGCTGATAAACCATCCAATTTGTAACTTGCGTAATATCCTGAGATTTTTCCACATATTCGTTGTATCCATAGTCACCATCCCAATAATCCATTTTATTTTCTTGATCTGCGATATTTTTCCAATTATCAGCATTAGCTGCTATTGAGGCACTTGTTAGCATTATAATTCCAAAAAGTAAGGCTATAGTTATTCCTCGAACAATATATTTCGTAGCTTTCACCTTGTCCATATTAGGAATATTATCAATAATGCTTTTCTTTCTACTTTCGCCCATTTTTAAATCTCCCTCACACTCTTAATTAGTTCATTTAATTTTGGGACCAGTATAAGTGCTATCAATATAATGCCCGTAATAGGTAAAATAATTTTTAAAATATCTCCTGCATCGTAAGGACCATCTAACATAGCTTCAATATCAAATAGTACATCATCATCATCAAGTCCGAGGTTTTCACCATAAACAACAATTACATAATCACCTGGTACAGAGATAAGGGAAGTTCCAGTTCGATCACCCATAAATTCAATATAGAAAAATGCGTCGTTTTCAAGATCCACTTCATTATCTGAGGAAACTAAATTTTGAGGATCTTCACCTATTGCATATTCACTATATACAAAATTTTTTGCTGCTAGAGTTGTAGGCGCATCTTTATCATCAGTTGCTTCAAAATTTCCCTTTCCAACAATTCTCAAATGAACTGAGCTATTTTGGTATTTCACTGAAATTTTGATGATTAATCGTTGATTTTTTATAAGTTTGAACTCTTTAATGTATGCTTCTTTGATTTCATCCATACTATCCTCATCTATCTCTTCTTCTGTTTTTGGATATATTAAAATTGTTTTATCAAGAGCGCTTCCTATAACTGGTGTGATGAGTAATAAAGCAACACCAATGAGAAGTAGGATAGCTGACATTTTTTTATCTAAATCTAAATTCATGATTCTTCCACATTTTATTCTTTTTTGTATTTTAAAACGATATGATTAAAATAAATTGCATTCTTTCTCGAAGTTTGGCAATTTCTTGCTTATTTATCTGATTAATTATGAAATAACCAAAAATTTCTTCTTCTTAGTATAGAAAAATTCATTTTAATCTCACTTGTTTATATTAAATAAAATATATTTGTTTAGATTTGGTTTTTCTGTTTATTTATAACTTTTCTTCTATATTTTAAAAAATCTTAAATAAGAAAGGATTAAAATTAAAGTAAATGACGGAAGAAAATAATGGCGATGGGGATAACCGGACAAAAATTTACTTTTTCTATATGATTATTATTTTGATGTTTGTCGAAATCCTTGATACGTATACTACTAATTACCCAAATGTAATCCCGTCAAAAATAATTGAAGAATTCTTATCAAATTATCCCGAAAACGTAGCGACTTCTATTTACATGCTTTGTGGAGCAATTGCTACAGTCGGAATGTATTTTGTCTTTTTAAATCAGTTTATGGCTGATAAGGCTGGAAGGAAGCTTCTTTTAGGAATAACAGTTTTAGGAATGGGAGTCTCTTCCCTTTTATTAGCATTATCAACAAACATTATTCAGTATACCATATTCTTATTTTTGCTATATATGTTCTTTAGTTCTGATATTTGGGTTATTTATATTAATGAAGAATGCACTCCTGAGAAAAGAGCTTTTTGGACGAATATAGTATTAATTGGAGGAGTTACCGGTGCCCTATTAATTCCCGTTTTTCGTTCAATATATATTACTGAAACAGGTTCAAATTGGAGAGGTATGACTTATTTCGCTATTATCCTTGGAATCGTCTTAAGTATAATTGTTCTAAGTACATTTAAAGAAACTTCGAAATATTTGGAGATTAAGGAGGAAAAATTAGCGATAGATGAATCTCGGAATTTATTAATTGAAAATATAAAAACTCTCTTCACTTCAGAACATAAAAATGAATTTAAAATAATTTTAATCATTAGTTTTGTAGCTGGTTTAAATTATATATTCATCCACTAAGGAGAAATTTTTATTTCAAGTAATCCGAATATGAATGAGGATGATATTAATACGATCGTTATGGTAATGAGTATCTCCGCTGTTTTAGGATATCTAATTACAGCTCTTGTGGCAGATAAATATGGAAGAAAGCCTCTATTATATATTTATTCGGCATTATTTCCAATCTCAATATTTATTATTGTCATTGGAAGCACATTTTCGGAAGGAGCCTTAATAGTAGTTTGTATAGGAGCAGGATTGGCGAATATTGCCTTTTGGGGCTTGAGCATAATAGTAAGAATAGTAACTTTAGAAATAATTCCTACAAATGTTCGAGGCACTGGAAGTGGATTTAAATCTTTAATAGGTGCTGCTGGAATAACATCAGGATTGGTAATTAGCAGTGTAATTACATTTTATTTTGGCTTAGCAGCAGCTTTTCTTATATACAGTATTATTCTTTTAATTAACCTTCCCTTAGTTTATTTCTATATAAAAGAAACTAAAGGAATCAACTTAAGCGATGTCTAATAATTAAAAGAAATAGAATTGTACGAATTAAGAGAATAAAAAAAAAATGAAATTTAATTTATAGATTTACCTTTCTAACTGAACTGTGTCTAAGTCCTTACCCTTGGTCTCGTATGGCTTTATAAATAGCGTGAACAATGGGATTATCATGAAGATTCCAGCAAAAATCCAAAACCCTTCCATCGTTGGAAAAGTGATTAATAAAGCTGCAGCGATTAGAGGACCAATTACATAAGAGAGACGAGTAGCCGTTGCTGAAATTCCTACGGCCGTGGATCTAATCCTTGTAGGGAAGATTTCAGCGAAGTAAACCATAACCCAGCCCAAAGTCATCGGCATAAATATGAAGATAATCCAATAAATATACTTAGATCCCGTAAGCGCAAGCCCTATAAAACCTACCACAGAACCGACGCAGGAAATTATTAAAGTAGCGTTTCGTCCCAGTTTTTCCATGCAAATCCCTGATAATAATGCTCCAACAATCATTAATAATCCACCTACTAATAAAATGCTACGATACTCAGGCTCCGTTAAGCCTTGAATATTCATATAATAATATCCGCCCCAAGTTGCTACCATCTTAAAGGAAATAGTCCATAAACCGTAGATAATGCTACACATTGCGATATATTGCCAATCCTTCTTTTCCAAGGACTTGAACGCCTCTTTTATCTTGAGCGTTTTCTTCTCGTGTGCTTCGTGGGTTGCTTCCCATCTCGCAGTTTCATTCATTTTCAGCCAAAGCACGATGAGAATGATCATCATGAAGCCCATGATGGCGTATCCCCACCTCCAACCCGGCCCTTCTGCAAGCGGCCCTCCTACGAGTGCCCATATCGGAAGGAGTCCTATCAAGAATGCTAAGCTCCCGTAAAGGCCCCGCTTTTTTGGGGGAGACTCCTCTGATATGGGAATTTCCCATAAGTTGGACAATGTACCCATGATTACTAGCGAGTAGAGTAGCATGAACCAGAAAAATGTATAGGCTGTTAATATTAAAAATGCGGGAATGCCCATTACTAAGATCAAGATTAACATTGCGGGCTTCCTTCCATACGCATCGGAAAGCCATCCGATGAAAAATACGGAAAATGTTATTATCCCGAAAATACCTTGCCAAAGAGCAAAATACTCAGCCGTGACATTAAAATCTTCGAGAATGTAGGGGATTAAAGGCCCTTCAATTAAGGCTAAATATTGGTCGTATAAAGCAATCAATCCCATGAACACTACTAAAAAGGCTATATTGTTGTTCGGTTGAATAGTTTTTTCTGCCATTTTTTTTCGTTTAAAATATTTAATTAAATGTTATTTTTACATAAACTCTAAGCTTTAAAAATTTTACACAATAAGGCAAAATATTATTAGTATTTAGCTATTCGGAAAAAAAAAAGAAATTTGAGATTAAGAAATTCTTGTTGCGTTTTCTGCTTGAACTAAATACAATTTAAATGCTTTATCAAAGGCAATATCTACTAATAACTCTTGTTCCTCACGATTAGATAATAAATCCTTTAAATATTTCTTACCAATATTAAATAATTCTTTAACAGCTGTAAGCCTTTCTACTGGGGGTAAATTTGCGATATCCGCAATCACTTTTTCATGTTTTTTCTGCCAATCAATGTGAGCTTTCCAAGTGATTATTTGTATAGCTAATTCAGGGATTTCTAAGAATTGACTAATTAATCGCGAAGTTTCAATAATCATACTCTCTTGCTCAAGAGTTAATTTAACTTCTTTATAATCCTTAATAGCTTTATTTAAAAAATCTTCATTAATTTTTATCGCATAACTCATAATTATCCCTTTTTCCTATTTCTAAAAATATTATACAATTATTGTATATATATATCTTTTTAATGGCAAGGGAAATTTGTCAGAGAAAAACTATATTAATTTTTGTATTATCCATTACATTTTTATAATCGAAGTTTCTAAGGTATTAATATGGATTTAAAGGATAAAATTGATTTAGTGGCAAAGTGGATCGCAGAATCAAAACGGCTTGTAGTCTTTACAGGTGCGGGAATTTCCACTGATAGTGGCTTACCCGATTTTAGAGGTCCAGATGGTGTTTGGACTCGACGCGATAAAGGGCTCCCGCCTCCTAAATCTCTCCCTTGGGATCAAGTAAAACCAAATCAAGGTCATTATGCTATTGTCGAATTACTTGAAATGGGCAAATTGGACTACTTAATATCCCAAAATGTTGATGGTCTTCATGCAAAATCAGGAATCCCTTTTGAAAAGCTTGCGGAGCTTCATGGGAATCACTACTACATGAAATGTTTAGAATGTAATCGAAAAATGCTTTTTGAAGAGGCTGGATGGGATAAAAAAGTTTGGGGTTCTGGATATAGAACAAGTCGTATTCATAAAAATCAACCGAAATGCCCCTTCTGTAATGGTAGAATTATTTCTAGTATTGTAAATTTTGGAGACTCCCTGCCAGTTGACGAATTAGATGAATCTATGAGGAGATCAGAAAATTCTGATGTATTCTTTGTTATTGGGTCTTCTCTTCTTGTAACACCAGCAGCGAATATGCCAGGAATTGCTAAACGAATAGGTGCTAAGCTGATTATATTAAATAGAGGCGAAACACCTTATGATGCGGCTGCAGATATAAGGTTTTTTGATGATATTGCGGATGTACTCCCTCCGATCTTAGAAAAAGTAAAGGAATTAGTGAAAAATTAAAATATTAAAAATTTGTATTAAATTTTTTATTTTTATTTTCTTCTCGCATATATATTTTTATTTCTGTCAATCTCTTTAAGGACTTGTCTGCCTTCCTTATTTAATAATGATAGGGTAATATCACTATTTCTGCTTAATGAACCCGTAAATATTTGTTGATTATCTGCATATACAATGACGTTTTGACTTGAAAATTTCGGGTCTGCCTTCAAGATAACCTTATCCTTCTTTATTTCAACGTGGATATTAATCTTTTCCTTATCTGATATAATCGAGCCCCTTCCATAATATTTCTTACTTTTTTTACTTCTTGGGGGGTTGACAGGATTTATAACAATATCTTGACCAAAGGAATAAATTTCATAAGCGAGTTGATTATTAGTATAATTTCTAACTTCTACAACAGGGCGTGCAAGATCCTTATCTCTAAAGCCAGACGGGACTTTTACAGTCATTTTTAGGACTAAAACTGTAGAAATGTCGCCCCCTTCAATAAAAATAATGGTGTCTATAATAGAGGGGAGCATTCCTAATTCAATACGTCCAATAAATCTTTGAATCGCATCTATTGCCGAAGATGAATGAACAACTCCAACCATTCCTACACCCGATAAACGAAAATCTGCATAAATTTCAAAGTCTTTTGTTGTTCGCACTTCATCAAAAATAGTAAAATCTGGTCTTACTAACAATAATATATCTGCTGAATTCTCAAGGCTTCCTTCTAATTTAGTATATTGAGTAATTTCTGGACGGACTTGTAGATCCCTTACGCTTTCAAGCGTTTTAACGACTTTCTCTTGATCCAAATAATAGTTAGCTAAGGCTGCTGAGAAAGTCGATTTTCCAGCGCCGGGAGATCCAGAAACCAAGATTCCTTCTGCTTTTTGTAACCTTTTTTGAAGTCGATTGTCTATAGAGTAGTCTTCTAGAGTTAAGCTAACTAGTGGATGTACTGCTGTAATCTCTACATCATTAGAAAATGGTGGACGCGTTATTACAATTCTATAATCACGTAATTGTGCAACGACAGCGCCTTCTTTTTCTATTTCAATAAAGGAATGATCATCTTCTCTTACAGTTTCTATAATCTCAAGTGCGAGATCTTCAATCAACTCAGAGCTGATTGGGTCTTCAGCGATTTTTTCTAAGCGCCAATTACCTGGCTCCCCCTTCTTAGCATACGGAGGTAAATCTCTTTTAAGATGAACGCTCATAGTATTTTCGTCAAAATATGAGAATAATTTAAGAGATAGGGGCTCCTCTGCTATAGGTAATGTTCTTTCCCATGCAAATAACACTTCTACTCCTTCAAAAACGCCAACATCACCTTGAATTCGATCGGCAGTAATTAGAACTGCGTTATGTTGAAGTGCTGATTCTCTTATTAAAGCGTCCAATTCGCCACCTGGGGCCATTTTGATCTCCTCTCTGGATGGGCGCTTTCCTACTAAATGTAATATAATTTCCTTTTTATCATGTAATTTTCTAAGTTGTTTCAATACATTTAGACCGAAGAATCCAATTTCTTTATGGATATTTGTTCTATATTCTACTTCAGCCACTACAATATTAGAGATGTATATTTCTGGTTTCTCTCCTAATTCACCGTCTTCAATCAAATTGAGAATCTGTCCATTGAATATTACCGATGTATCACAAGCAAATTTGTCAGGCATCTTCTGAATCGGACTCTTCTTCTATACTCATAATTTGAAATTTTTTAACACTATAATAAATAACTTTACTTAATCTATCCACAGTAGCGACGATCAAGTCTTTTCGAGAGCTCATAGCAACCCTTGAAATTTTATCTAAATCTCTTAATTCAATTGGACATCCTTCGAATACAGGATATATCAAAAATTTTGCAGATTCCTTTTCAAAATCGGCACCTCTTTTGAAAACGCGAAAATCTATTCCATCACCAAAACCAGCTCTTACGATATATCCTCTTTTTCTTAAATCCATGTAAATGATATATTTCTGCCATAACCTATCGTCAAATCTTGAAAAATAACTCAATAAGCCTTCAAAATCATAAAGTTCCTTTTTTTTATCATTATCTACCCACAACAAAATTCTACGTCTCTCACATAAAAGAATGACTTCCATAGGGTTTAAAGTTAAGATCTCATTGCCCTTTTCATTTTTTTCGAGGGTTCCTATATATGAATTTTTATAAAACTCTTCAATACCCTCAGTATCGTTTATGATAACCTTATTTCCTTCAATCATTCCTTCTATTTGAGATTTCTCAGTTGCTTTTTCTGTCATTTCCTACTATATAAATATATTTTCTACTTAATGAATTTAACCTTTACTTTGGTCATTGTGAAAATTAATTTATTCTCAATTATTTCATTACTAAGTTATGAAAGAATTACTCGAAAAAGTATTAGATAAATTAAAGGGTGCCACAAAAGTCGTTTTTATGGGTATAGGCGAAGAAAAATTGACAGATGATGCTGTAGGTCCTTATATTATCAGCGAACTATTGGAATATGCCAGTGAAAAATTCTTGTTTATTAATGCGGGTATTGACCCGATGGCACGAATTGATGATATTATAAAATTTCAAGCGTCCCATCTAGTGCTTTTTGATACATGTACTTTAAGTGGCCCTCCAGGCACAGTTTCCATTTTGGAACGTGACAATATTTGCGATTATGTTCCGATTTCTACACATACTATTCCTGTACATATTGTAATAGATTTATTAATTGGAAATCTACCGGACTTAAAAGTATTCATGATAGGTTTCATTCCTGAAAGTCTTGAAGGATTTAAGGAATTAACGTTATTCAAAAAGCGAACTTTATCTTTAGAGAATATAGATGAAAATATAGAATTACCCTTTTTCAATATTCAACTTACTGAGACAATTCATCAAGCAGCAGATAATGTTATTATAATCATTAAAGAAGTTATGAAATTATTATAGTATCTTCTTTATTTTCCTTCTGTCAAATTATTAACATAGTCAACGATTATATCTATCGTTTTAGAAACAATATCCTTCTCGGTCTTATTTAATTCTTTTTTAAATTCTTCAAGAAATTTTAAAACTTTATCTGCTTCTCTTACTTTTCTTATGTAATCGGAAACTTCTTTATTGAGTGAGCCTCCAAACACCATTTTATCCGTTACCTGATTTATAGCTTAAAAGATTGTTAATCTTAAATTTTAATTATTTTTAAAACATAGATACTTACAAAAAACCTTGTTGTTTTTTATTACAATTCCTAAAATATGAGGCATAATATATTCTATTATTATTTAGAATATTTGTTTCAAGATTGACTAATGAAAAAAACAAAAAATAAATGTGTAGTCTGCGAGGCAATCATTATGTACGATTCTAATAATGATAAATATATCTGTAGTGAGTGTAAGGCAGAATATACTTCGGATTTATTTAAATTTGGTAAAAAAAAGAGTGGTCGTTTTCGTTTAAAAAAGATTCGAATATTAGTAGCAATATTAGCTACATTATATCTCCTTTGGCTTACATTTAGGGTGTTTTATTAGTTATTATTATTTATATTAGTCTTACTACAAACTAAGCAATCTTCTCTCTTTTCTAAAAAATATCTCTCGATATTATCAGAAAATAAGTCAAATATGATCCTTTCAGGGCATTTCTGGTTATGAATTGCATGTATTAGTGTATTAACCGCTAAAGTTGAGGCAAACATGGCAGTTATAACCATTGTAGCTCCTAAAGTTAGCTCTTTAAAATCCTTTTTTTCAAGTTCATGCCAATTTATTTTATTAAACGTTAATATATTTTCTAAAGTATATTTCTTAATCAAATGTTGATCTTCTATTGATGGCAAAATTGCTTGAAGACATTCATAGCAGGGTTTGTTTACTTCAGAGGCTTGATATACAATCATTCCAGAATATCCAGAATGAGGATCAGTACCACAATAAATCATAGGTTTTTTGAGTTTCAAGCATAATATCCCTATTAAAGTTCGTTTAATTTCTGGTTGATCTAAGCCATTTAGGACATAATCGCTTTCTTGTATTATTTCTATTGTTTTTTGCCAATCTTCAAAGAGATCATAATCGTAAGAAATTATTTCAGAATCAAGATTGTCCAAATTATCTAATGTGTTTTTCGCAATAACCACCTTCTTCTTTCCAATGTCATTCTTCGAATAGAGGGTCTGCCTATTTAGATTTGAAATTTCAATGATATCAAGATCTACAAGAAAAACTTTTTTAAAACCTAATCTTGAAACAAGAAGCGCTATGTTACAACCGATTCCCCCAACGCCTAAAATGGCTACGGAGGTGTTATTAATTTTTTCTTGAGAAAACCAAGGAATCTTTTCTTGACATTCAAAAAAATTAGGATTTTCTATACTCATAAAGAAAAATAAGTAAATCTCCTATTAAAGATGTATTGTATTTCTTAATTTTCTAATCTTCTAAAATTTCAAAACCTTCTTTATTAAGTTGTTCGGGCGTACATTGTGATATAAATTGTCTATACATCATATCTACAACATTATCTGGAACATGCGACCTATCAATTCCCTTCTCAATATCTTTTTTCACTCTTTCTTTTGCTTCCTCTGATGAAATATGAAAAAGTTTAGCCTTTAACTGACACGGGGGTAATCCTTTTATGAAATTTTGTCTATAATACATATTCACATTCGTTGCATCAAGAATTACATTTTTACTAAGGATTAGATACTGTAAAACTCTTTCCTTTGCTAATTCCCAGACTTTCTTATCTTGAGTTAAATCAGAAATTGTACCCGTCAATTCTTTTCTTATCAAATCAGGACAAACTATTGTATATTGATCTCTATTTACATTTTTATTTATCCAGGTTGTTTTACCACATCCCGGGATACCAATAAGCATTAAAAAAATCGGAATATCATGGTTTTCTTGAGCTACTTTTCCACACCCTTCATTCTTATTTAAAAGTTCTCAGTTAATTTAAAGAAATTAAATTCCCTAAAAAATTCACTTATTTTTTAGAAATGAAAGTAGATTGATTTTTATTATTCTTTTTTTAATTGTTTTAGAATATTTTCTAATATTTCTATAATACGTCCCTTATATGACATTTGTTCTGGATAGTTATAACTGAAAGTCTTCCAATGAGGACGCTTATGCCCTATTTTAAATTTAACACCTTTCATAGAAGTCATGTAAGAATTGGCATCAATTTTAGTGGCAATTTGATCTGCGATTATATACCAATGATATTTTGTCTGGACATTTGCACCCGAATTCGCAGGAGCGGATTTAACTCTTGTTTTTATACAATCAAATTTGAATGTCCATCGATCAGGAGCTTTTTTAATCTCATACCATTCTCCATTATTATAAGTCCAATAATGTGAATCACCAATTTTCATACCAGTGTAGACTTTATTATTATATGTCTTAAGACGATTGTACATTTTTTATCACATCATATTGTTAAAGTTCTTTAATTAATCAAATAAAAAGATCCGACATAATTTGAGTGATTGTAGAATTAGCTTTAAAAAAAGGGAGGGTAATTATTTATTAAAACTCTTAAAGATTTAAACAATCTTTAATTCAAACTTCTTTTTTAATTTCTAGTATTGCCATTCTCATTGGCAGCCCTTCAGAATCATATTCAAAATTAGATGGAAGATATTTAAGGCTTTTACGCCCAAAAGATGCACATAATGCCAAAATCATTGCATCAAAAATATCATCTAATTCGACTTCAGTTCTTTTGTACTTTTTTATTTCTTCATAAATAAGACTCTCAGCCTCATTATAATAATTTTTAAGAAGAGTTATTCTTTCTTTTTTTCCTTCCTCTTTCTTCTTATAGTATTGCATTGGCTCTCCATCTGACAATGCCGTAAACATAGTTCTGGATGAGATTCTATAAAGACCCCTCTTGCATCAGCATTTTTTCTTAATAAATAATCTACTTCTTTAATCTTTCCTGTAATATTCCATGTTTGTTTTGATAATCCTTTCCCCGTCCTTTCTCGATTTAATTTATTTGCTTCTTGATAAGTTGATGCAGTCAATACTGATCGACATGGTGTTGGAAATATTGATGATGACCTCGTTCGGGTAAGATAATCACGAGCAGAACTGTCGCAAAGCCGAGGTTTAGGACCTTCATCTCTTAATCCAATGGGAATATCAATTAGAATTAATTCTGCTTTAAGATACTCCTTCCATAAATCTTGGATTGTAGGAAAAACACTAATCTTCCAATTTTTCAGATCAAATGTCTCTGCGCTGATCCAGCCTATAGCACATCCATCCACTCCAAGATATTGAAGTTTATTCATTTTTATAAGAAACTTTATGAAAAAAAATATATAAATTACAAAATATATCAAAAAAACTAATAATTATAATTATTAAACAATCAAGAAAAATTGGTGTTTTCTTAATGGGATTTAAAGAAAAAATGAAAAAAGTAGCTGGAAAGGCTCTTGGTGGAGTAGTAGAGGATGCTACTGGCTCTAAAGCTGCTGGGAAAGCTGTTAAAAAAAGCGTTAAAAAAGGAAGCGTAAAAAAGGGACTTAAAAAAGGCCTTAAAGAAGCTAAGGACGACTAATTTTTTACGGTTTCAAATATATTTATATAATTTT
>Ga0114925_10000378_pt1 | contig 19265 bp, 19 predicted proteins | sample SumtaG_2_FD_87287 | JGI IMG/M metagenome (GOLD analysis project Ga0114925, IMG submission 87287) | Deep subsurface microbial communities from Indian Ocean to uncover new lineages of life (NeLLi) - Sumatra_00607 metaG | ecosystem: Environmental > Aquatic > Marine > Oceanic > Sediment | place... | reverse complement strand
ACTAACCCAACTACCTGTTTCACAGTTAAATGCTGTCCAAAGAATGCAAAACCAACTAAAGCGACAGTGATCTCTGTGCCCGCATTCCAAAAAGAATTAGCAACTGCTAATTTATCGCCTTGATTTAAAATAGCATAATAAATTGCTCCCACAGCTGCATACATAAGGACACCAATCATTAAAAAAATTTTTTTATTCGTTTTTGTTGTTTTTTGTAAAAAATATTGTGCCCCAGTTTCCATTCCAATAATTGCCAATAAAAGTATAATAAGTTTTAAATTCATCGTATAATATTATGAGATTATATTTGAAGTAGTGATATAAAATGAGTGCGATATAATATACTAATGTCAAGTATATTTTGGTCTACTCCGGCGCCCGCGCCTCCTCCGCCACCTCCACGGTCGGATATAGGTACGTTGCTACTATATGTCATATTAGGGTGGATAATCCTACGAATATTACAGGAATTGCCAAAGTCAAAAAAGAAGAAAGGAAAACTAAAAAAAGAGAAAAAACTATTAGATGACGTAATAGGACTTGAGAGTGTAAAAGAGGAAATACGTTATTATATGGATTTCATTAACAATACTGAAAAATATGAAGATTGGAATGTTAAATTACCAAAAGGAATTTTACTAGCAGGTCCACCAGGGACAGGTAAGACGTTGTTAGTAAAAACTATGGCAAAGGTACTGGATATTCCCGTGATAACGGCAGCGGGAAGCTCTTTCGTTGAAATGTATGTTGGTGTGGGAGCCAAAAGGATCCGTGATTTATTTAAAAAGGCAAAAAAGGAGAAGAAATGTATAATATTTATTGATGAATTAGACGCAGTTGGAAGTAAACGGAATTTGGATAGAAACTCTGAGAGAGCGTCAACATTGAATCAATTACTGGTAGAAATGGATGGTTTTGATAATTCAGATGGGATAATGATATTTGCAGCTACGAATCTTATTAAATATTTGGATCCTGCACTTTTAAGATCGGGGCGATTTGACAAAAAAATATTTTTTGATCCTCCAAATTCGGAAGAACGAAGAGCAATGTTTGAGTTGTATTTTAAAGATGTAACAATCGATACTTCCTTATCTTACCAAGTACTATCTGAAAGAACTGCTGGAATGACTGGCGCAGATATAGCAAATATAGCCAATCAAGCAAAAATTAATGCGATTCAAAGAGGCGATGATAAAGTATTTTTATCAGAAAAAGATATCCAAATTTCTATTGATGAGGTAATGATAGGAAGAGAAAAGAGAGAGAGAATGATGTCGGAAGAAGAGAGGAAAAGGGTAGCGCATCACGAGGCGGGACATGCACTTATGGGATATCTATTGAAAGACAGTGAGCCGCCAGTAAAGGTTAGTATAATACCTCGGGGCGAATCTGCACTAGGATTTAGTCAACCTAAACCAGTTAACAAGAAACTATACACGAGACAAGCAATATTAGCAAAATTATGCGTATTACTAGCAGGAAGAGGTGCAGAACAATTAATCTACGATGAAGTGTCAACGGGTGCGGCGGATGATATAGAGAAGGTATCTAACTATGTTAGATTATTTAATACGAATTGGGGGATGAGTAAAGATTTTGGGGTTTTAAATCCGGACTTTATGGGATCTATTGGAGAGACAATGTCTGAAAAGGTATTTGAGAATTGTAAATTGATGGTTGATAAATTAGAAGAGTTTACATTATCGACTCTCAAAACAAATCGCGAATGGATTATTAAAATTGCGGAAGATCTTTTATTAAATGAGACAATTGTATACAAAAGAATCAAGGAGATATTGCCTGAGGAATTGGAAAATAGTTTAATATGCGAGTATTAATTGGATAATTTTAAACTTATTACTATTTATATGAATATTAATAAGGTATTTATAATAAATTTAAAACATCGTACCGATCGCAAAGCGCATATGATTAAGGAATTGGAACGTATAGGTATTAGAGATTATGAATTTTTTGAAGCCATAAAACCAGGATCTATTGCCGATCTTAATCGCTGGAATCCAAATTTTCTAAAAATACGCCCCGATTGGTTAAAGGGCGAGACCGATGAATATTATCTGAAATATAGGTTGGGAGCATTAGGGTGTCTAATGAGTCACGCAGCAATTATGCAGTTGGCAATTCAAAGAGGTTATAACCAAATACTAATACTGGAAGATGATGTGATATTTAATACCAATAAGATTAAAAACTTCAACCATCTACTTATGGTTTTAAAGGGTGAATACGAGTATTTGCGGTCTAAAAATAAAAAACAATTTCAAAAAATCAATTCATTTGATTTACTGTATCTTGGTGGGGCTACGCAACTATCGCTTTTAAAGAATATCAGCCCAAGCTTAGCTCTAACTATGAACACAGGTTGTACGCATGCCTATATCGTACCGGCAACTGCTATGAAATATATACTAAGTATAATAAGGCATTCGGTTGTGGAAATAGATAAGTTTTACATTCAACAAATACAACAAAGGGGGAAATCGTTTTATGTTACACCACCATTTGCGAATCCCGGCAACAGTTTTTCAGACATTGTCCAGAAAGAAGTTTGTTATAAAAAGGCAATGACTATTCTAAATAGTTAAACAAAGTATAATAGAGAGTCGGCAAGTTAATACTTAAGAGAATGAATATGAGCAACTATTACTGGGGACCTGAAGATACAAGTGTCCATTTTTGCGAAGATAAATATACATCGCATCCCAAAATTGCAGAATATTATAATACAATATCTTCATTGTATTATATTGCGATTGGATGTTTGTTTCTGTCTACAAAAATAGCACATCTGGGGAGAAGTCTAATCGTTGTAGGCATTGGGGCATTTTTTTTACATATGACTCTTCGTTATTATGCACAAATGTTAGATGAAAGTGCTATGTTGGTAATTAGTTTTGATGCAGTTAGACATGTTAGAAAAAATTCATTTTCAAGGTGGTTTCTCGCTCCTTTGTTATTGTTATATGTGATATTTCATAATTACTTCCTTTATTTCTTTGTGGTTTTTAGCGCTTTTCAGATATATATGGCACATGTAGGACTGCAAATAGCGAGACCTAGATCGTATCAAAAATTATTTATTATAGGGTATATTGTTTTATTTAGTAGTGGTACTGCGTGTTGGCTCGCTGACCAACTTTTATGTGAATATGTTAAGGATTATCAAATGCACGCATGGTGGCATGTTTTAACATCGCTGGCAATAGCATCTGGATTTTTAGTCTTCCTCGTCTGAGTAGAGCCAGCAGGGTTCGTCAGACTCATCTTCTGAGGTTTCATAATTAGAGAACTCCGATTCATCATCACACACTGTGTCCATTATAGCATGCTGTGATGTTAGTTCCTTATCTGAGACAATGAACCCTTTTAGATCCGGCGCTTGTTGAGACCATACCAATGATTGCTGTTCGGCACGGGACAGCTTATCGTTTCCATCAAAACTATTATCATAATGATCACATCCGGCAAAACCCGAACCGGATATTGTTGGCAGAATGTTGTTATTTGTTTTATACGAACACCTCCCAGATTTAGTAATGTAAACCTCATGTTGCGAACAATCCATGCAAAAGATCCACTTATCGATGGTAAAAGTGGGCGATTCGGTATCAATCAGGAAGGTCTGGATATATCTATTAATATCATGCGGAATATCGCGATCGGATCCAATTTTTGTAACAAGGCGGAGAATTGGCGTTATCCACCGAGGTTGTGTACTTTGGAGGAAAGGTGTGCCGCGGGAAATCCAGTCCTTACACCACCAGCATTGGGTAGCTACTATGGAGCAGCCAATCGGGGTTGTACTCATTTATAACTGCGAGTTAGTGTTGTTGTGAGTTCTACTACAACTTTAGTAATATTTTCCAATTCAATTTTCTAATCTAATAATAAATGTGGCAATTTCTACTTGGCTGTGGAACCGGTATTTATATTGGAACCTATTATGATTGTAAACCAGCAATTATATATGTTCATGGATATCTTAAAAAACAATTTCCTGACCAATTCCCGAAAAGAAAGGATTAATAAGAAAAATTTTGTAATTAGCACATTTAGCTATTTATTATTTAATTTGATACACCCCATCGCTTGATTTAGTATATTTCGCGATCACTTTTGGGTTTGTAACCCCTTGATAAATATCCTGAGGATCATAGATATTTCCATTTTTGTCCATATGACGAATAATGCCTGAAATCTCTTCTGCCCAGACTTGTACTTTTTTGAAAGATTCGACTGCGTCAGGCTTGTCGGTAATTTCTCCATGTGGTGTACCTTTGATATGTGTTCCACAAAATTTGCACCCTGGGCGCTTTCTGCGGGTACATTGCTCATCGTTGGCTCGTAGAGCTCGGCACCTATCGTGATATGGTACAACGTTTTTAACCCGCGTTCGTTTCTGAAGATCTTCTTTTGTAAAAGATAGGTGTGGATAATTATAAATGAACTGTAAGAGCTCCGCGGAATCCTTTTCGGACTCTTTCGGATAACTGTTGATCACTTTAGCAGCAATCTCCTTTTTGAAGGTTGATACCCAAACTGCAAGTTTCGCGTTGAGTTTCTTGTCCATGATGAATAATACTACTGAATTAATATTTAACACGTTTTGATCAATTTTTTAAATTTTGTATTTAAAAAATTATGACTCCATTTTCACCACGCCAGCTGTATTTATTTCACTGGCTACTAAGCCACCGCCACTTTTATCAGCGGTCCACATTGTTTTAGGTAATACTAGTAACAGTAATATCATACCATTTGTGAACGCCTGATAGGTCAATAACTCCATTGCATTGACTCTAGGCATGATGTATGGTATAAAATAGAATGTAGAATTAAGAATAAATGCAGCAAGTATAATCATGGCAAAATTCCATAAGGACATTATATATAAAGATATATATTTTATAAGATTCTATAACCCGTGTATGATGGTTGCCAAGTTGCAGGAACAGAATCCATATCTACCATATGGTATGATAGTGATAAATACTGTTTTGTATCTGTTAGGATATATTCAGGCAATATGTCCAATTTCTCTCCATCATAATCAATAGATCCAATATACATAGACAAGTGTTCTTTTTCCCACAATTTATTTTTAAGAAGCTTTCCGATTTCTTCATAAGAATTGTCAATTGTAACAAAGGGTTTATCCATAAAAACGGCAAATCTGACAACGCCGCCTTTATCATATCTTCCATCAATATCCGTTACTTTTTTATTATATGCAATTCTTTCTTGATATAGCGGCGACCAAGCGGCATAACGTACAGCTTTCCTAAAGGTGGAAAAATAGAATAAATCGCTTCCAGATAGCTGTCCTCGTAGAGAATTTTGACTCCCAATAGCAGCAACAATTGGAATAAATTTATAGTAATTCCCATAATAACCAATTTTCGGAATGGGGACCCGACGATTATCAAATTTAATGTATATAAGTGCGGGATTGCGGAAAAAAATCATGTAAACCGAAGGATGGATGGGAAAATTAATTACTTTATGGGAATTACATATTTCATCCATAAGAACCCACCATAATTTAGCATTATTACTTTTATAATTAACAGTAGCCATAGGATTGTTTCTTTTTTCATGTATATCGAAAAAGAGATATAATTGATCTTTATTTTCCAGAAAACCTTTAATAGATAATTTTTCACCAGTTAATTCTTTGGTGATTTTATTTGCTATCGTAATAACCGCCCCACTCTTATATTTAATAAATGGAAATACCATTAAATTACTGTTACTGTTCTTTGAGGACGGATATTTATACAAAAGATATTGCAAAAACGGATGTACCGGTTTAGCTCTATTTTTACATGTAATAACACGATGAATGCAAAAACTAATAATACTGGGATTTGTTGGAATCTCACGTAGATCTGTATTTAATATTTGCTCTATATTATAAGTATAGTCGCAAGATTTTGTCATTTTCAAGGATGGTGAATTAACTTTTATATGCGTTGGTAGAATATCTGCTTGAGATGAATTCATTTGTATTACAGATGGAGGATCATTTGTATTAATTCTACTATTACCAGCGAAGTTTTTATAATGTGAATTAGTATTCATATTATAAATAGTACTGATTTTATTTTACTACCTTTCTTCTAATATTCTCTTTAATATTATCTTCTCTTGAATCAAGAATAAATTTACTTAATGCCTTTGCATCATCACCGTTTCCTTTAAAATACTTGGACAAGGCATTTAATAAATGCTTTTTTGATAGCGCCTTCTTTCCCTTACTCTTGGTATATATCAGTTTATTTCCGCCAGATAAATCAAAACAGTCTATTTCATTGCTTTTCATAGTAGTAACTAAAGATTCTGTTAGTTCTTTTTTTAATGTTCGTTTTTCTTTCACAACTCTATTCAGTCGCTTTATTTCATCATCTAGTTCAATCCATCCTTTAACATTTTGTAAAAGTTTCTCTTTATCCATCTAATAAGTATATATATATTATCTTTAAATATAGGTACAGTTTACATTTTTAGAATGTCTTTTACACAGCTTTAATTGTTTCGTTTCTGGCGTCTTGCACATACATCCGCAAATTTGACCCCTCCGTTTTCCAGTTTTAATAATTGCGATACAAGTAATCTTATCGGCACTTTCTTGATTTTTACTCTTATTATGTAGTGTACATTTTTCTCCAAAACAAAGTCTTCCGCATTGTTCACCTTTACGTTTGCCACTTTTCAAGATAACACTACATTTATTATTTTTTGCAACTTTTTTGGGTGGCCAATTCACTCCATCTACTGCAGTATAATTGCCATATATTGGCAGAACTCCATTTTGTACTGTTCTACAATATGGACATTTAATTTGATATTTTTTCAGGTTTTGAGTCTCCAACTTAGAGTATTTTTTTTGATTACAGATTTCAAAATAGATTGACCCATAGTTAAATTTATGACCACAAACCAGCTTAATAGAATCATCATGTAATGGTTCGCCGCTGATAAGACACACATCGTCGCCATCATCCTCTTCTTCGCATAATGCCTCTAGTAATTTCTTATTAAATTCATTAGTACTGATTATTTGATTCATTATACATTTAATTTCACTAAACTCTTTATATTATTTATGTATAATGTCGAATGAAGGAAATAAAATGTTATGGGGAGTAAGTACTTGGAGGTTGTTCCATACAATGGCAGCGAGGATTAGAGAAGAATCGTATCCATATTTAAAAGGGCAGCTACTTGCTGTAGTAAAACAGATATGTTATAATTTACCATGTCCAGAATGCGCCCGGCATGCAACCCAGTTTATGAGAAACGTTCATTTGGCGTCATTGCCGAATAAAACGGTGTTTATCTCTATGTTGTTCCAATTTCACAATAGCGTAAATGCCCGTTTGGGTAAACGACAATATACTTTAGAAGATTTGAAGGAATATAAAAACAGAAATATCGGGATTGACCTTCAAAACTTCTTGACATTTTATGCGAAACGTTACAATGGGACCCTCCAAGCTGGCATTCAATCAACGGAACTTATCAGGAGAAGAATTGCTATTTCGGTTAGAGCGTGGTTACAAAAAAACTGGTTGCATTTTAATTAGCTGCCATTTTACGGCGGCATCTAAATGACTTCTTATCTAGCGTACATTGTTGGCGGTCGCTTTTCCCGACTTCAAAATATGTTAGATTGCTTTGCGTACCCACCAAACTAATTACGGCAAAATACCAGATTGCGCCGAAGATAAAACCGGTACCCCATCCAGCAACAACAGCCCCCAATCCTAGGCAATTCATTGGAGAGGATATTCTTATAGCGGCGCTTAGAATAAGCAGAAAGATCATACTACCTACCAAAACCATATTTGTAGTACCATTCAAGAACATTGGGAAAAATAAATATGTTGTTGTAAAAGCCAATAGGAGCGCATGTGCTCCCGGTGCCGCATACTGAGTACCCCAACCGGTCAGTGAAGTTCCTATCAAATTACAAGCAGCATCTATACCCGGTTTCCACCTTCCGTCAACCATGGTTCCCGGTACTCTTACCCCAACAGTAGGTGCGATAAGGCTTCCAAATAACATAGCAATGGTCAATCCTAATACATATACAAATCCCTTAAAATTTGCATTAAATAGAGAGCCAAATATTGCCATGGTAGGTATGATTATTGGAGATAGCAATACAAAAAATCTTATATAAGACATTAGCGTTGCAGCAAGCATTATATATATTTAAATTACATTTTATTATACAAAAACGAGTTTTAGAACATCGGCAATATGTTCCACTGCATGAAACTGAATTCCATCAATAACAGGTTTATCACTATATTTTTCCATGAACTTATCAAAGTCTTTTGTATTACTTTTTGGGTAAATAAAAGTCTTCACACCCGCTTTAATACCTCCAAGGATCTTGAGTTTTAATCCTCCAATAGCAGTGACCGAACCCTGTAAGTTAATTTCCCCTGTAATCGCGATGTTGTTCTTAACCTTCTTTTTGTTAAATAAACTGTAGATAGCTACCGTCATCGCAGTACCAGCGGATGGTCCGTCTTTAGGTGTCGCTCCTTCAGGACAATGAAGTTGTACACCTTGTAGTTTCGTCTCTTCGAACTGTTTTATTAACTTCTTCTGCTGTTTAACACTGGTAAGTTTCCACGCTAGAGATTTTGCTACATTTCCCGATTCTTTCATCACATCCCCCTGGAGACCCGTTAATTTAAAGTCTAGTAGGTTGGTAGACGGGAAGTAAACACTCTCTATAGGTATAATTCCTCCTTTTCCTAAAGAGTTCGCCCATAAACCAGTGACAACACCACTAGTGGGTTTACTATGAATTTTTGTAAATGTAATTTCTACTCTGTTTTTCAGATATTTTTTGACAACATCATCCTTTGTTATCACAATTGGTAAATTATTATAACTGTTAGCTTGTAAAATTTCTAGGTTAATCTCACTAATAATTTCAAACAGTATTTCCTTGAGTTTTCTCACACCGGGTTCATAAGTATAGGTTTCAACGATAAATGTAATAATATCTTCAGGAAACTCTATACATTCATTTAATCCAACCTTCGTGTATATTTCAGGTAATATATAATCTTTTGTGATGGTTATCTTATCTTCAATTGTTAAATTATCAAATTTGATCCGATGGATGCGATCTAATAGAATTCTGTCAATCATATCAGGATCATTATAAGAAAATATAAATAATGCTTTACTTAAATCAAGATCAATTCCGGAAAAGTATTTATCCTGAAAAGATTCATTTTGTGTTTCATCAACAAGATGCGTTAAAATACCAATTATTTCCTTACCATTTTCGGAGCGACTCACTTTATCAAGTTCATCAATGAAGATTATGGGATTCATGCATTTCGTCTCCATTAGTATATCTACAATTCTACCCCAAGTTGATCCCACATAAGTGTAATTATGACCAGATAGTGTACTACCATTACTAGAGCCCCCAATAGGAATAAACGCAAATGGGCGGCAGCCAGAGTCTTTGTCTGACAAACAGTTTGCGAGACCCTTTTTCGCAAGTGAGGTCTTTCCTACGCCGGGAGGACCTTCAAAACCGAAGCAGTATCCCTGTTGTTCGCCGTTAATCCATTGTCCTATGATACGTTTAAGTTGACGTTTTGCATTTTTATGTCCATGCACGGCTTTATCTAAGTGTGTATCAATGATATCTAATGTAGTATTAATTTCCTTTCGTTTATCTGAAATAAGGGATATTTGTGTTGCGATTTTTCCAGTATTGTAATTATGTTCTTTCTTGTACCTAGTCTTTATAGCGTCAATAACCAAGTTATTATCTTGAAACATATCGATAAATTTGCGAATATTGTCTCTCATGAAACCATTTTTTTTACCAGAATGACAAAGTCTAGTTGAACCAATATTATGCTTTTTAATTATTCCATTAATAAAACAGGTATTCGCAATCAGTGTGTCACGTTTTCCTTTACATAATAACGCCTTATACCGTTCTATTTCTTTTGTTTTGATCTTTGATAAAGCATTATTCTCAATCTCTGGAAAATATTGTGCAATTTCCAAACTACTCGTTTTACCTTCAGGAGGCAGTTGTATTTTAATATCACTGCTCTTTACATCCTTCAATAAGGCTTTAAAATTTTCCTTTACTTCATCCATGACACAGAGTATAGACTCTTTTCTATAGATACCAAAGGGTATTTTAAGTAAACCTTCAAGATACTGTCTCGCCTTAGACCCTGAATCTTCTGATTTAGCTTTGACCTCTTTAAGTTTTAGCATGGCTTTTTCCTTAATATTATCATTGGCTTTCAATAAGCATATCTGCTGTTCAATTGGAATTTTATTGTTATCAAAATTCGCCAACGTCCTAGTATAATTTATTGTGGTTTTCATGGCATCGCGGAAATATTTTTTAATATTCCAAGGAAGACTATCAAACAAAACGGTCTGTTCAACAGTATCAATATTACCGTTTGAATCATTTGATAGTAAATCGTACAATAAATATGCTAGGTATTGAAATTCCGGGTCATTATGTTTTAATAACAACTGTATTAGTGTTCTTCGTTGTCCAAATAGTCCCGATCCTATGAATTCTTTTACATTTTGTGAAATTGGCTTTTGTTTTATCAGATGGGTTTGATTAATATAACCGGAGAATCGTTGATAAAGCTCTCCATTTCTATAAATTAAAAGCTCTTTGATGGTTAAAATATCGCAAAATCTATCAAATTCGGAGCTTAGAAAATCGGCTTCATTGGGTCTATTGTCTTTAAGAGAATGTAATTTTTTCTTAATAAAAATATGATTTGTACAATCAATCAATACGTCATCTACAATCCCTGATATGATAAGGGTCTTTTTTTCTACTGGGTTATGAATGGCAACTTTAATGCCGTAGACCTTTTTATTGAACTCCTTACTTGTGCGAGCTAAATCAAAACAGTCAAAGTTGTTAGAGGTTTCGACGATTGTAAAATCTTCCACAATCCTGTTTTTGGCAATTTGTTTTGCCTTTTTCTTTTGATCATCGCCGCGCCAGGGTAGAACAATGTAACTAATGGGATGCGTATATTCTTTAATTACCTCAAATATACCTTCGGAGTCAGAGCCCAGTAGATCTCTTAAAAAATCATTTCCCATCGCTACCATTATGATATCACAAATATACTGTGTACCTGTTGTACGAAATAGTGCAGACAATTCATTATTAATTTTTTGTAAGACGGTGATTATTTCCTCAAAATTGTTGTTTTCCTGTTTCTTTTCCAATAGTATTTCAACAGATTTCAGTTGTTTATAGAGCATCTCTAAATTTTGGATACAGATATTCATATCACTAGCTGTAATTATATCCATTGATTTGTATTTCTGTACAGCAATGATAGTATCTGTAATCATTTTCATAAAAATTTCAACCTTCCTTCTACAGAAGCTTAATGTATGTGATTTCTCTAAATTATTAATAGGTTTCTCCTTAATCTTCTCATTTTTCACCAACGACATATACTCTACATGACGATTTTTATTGTTAATTTATTTCTTATTAAAATGAAATAACGATTATTATAAATTTATATAAATTAAACAATGGATATAAAAATAATATGACTGTAACTGTAAATGGGTATACCTAGTTACTTCTCATATATAATCAAGAATCATCCGGATATCATCAAGAAACTAATTAAACTTGGTGATATTGATAATCTTTATCTGGATAGCAATTCCATAATATATGATTGTTTGCGCCAGACAGCACACGAGTATACTGGCGATGATAAAGAATTCGAAGATAGATTGGTGCGTAGTGTTGAAAAGAAATTGCGCGAGTATATCAAAATAGTTAAACCCAAAGGACATATATTAATTGCTTTTGACGGCGTTGCCCCTGTTGCTAAGTTGGAACAACAGCGTACCAGGCGCTATAAATCATATTTGTTGAATTATATCCGGAAAAGCATTGATCCGGATTACCACCATACATGGGATAAAACCGCGATCACGCCTGGTACAAAATTCATGGACAAGTTAGGTCATTATCTTACCAATAAGTTTAAAAATAATAAAAAGGTCATTATTTCTACTACCAACGAGCCCGGTGAGGGCGAACATAAAATTTTTGATTATATCCGTCAACAAAGAGATTACCACGCAAAGACTACAACGGTTATTTATGGATTAGATGCGGATTTAATTATGCTATGTTTACACCATCTCAAACTTTGTAAAAAAATATTTTTATATAGAGAAACGCCTGAATTTATTAAGTCTATCAATGCGGATTTGGAACCCAATGCGGACTACTTTCTCGATATTCCAGAGTTAGGAGAGAGTATTATAGAAGAAATGTGTGGTTTTAAGAATACTATTGATGAAAAGAAGAAGTATTGTACTTTATATGATTATATATTGATAACATTCTTTTTGGGCAATGATTTTATGCCCCATTTTCCGTCAATGAATATTCGGACGGGAGGAATCAGCATTCTACTATCTGCGTATAAAAATACCGTATACTCAGCGGGACTCAATTTAACAGACGGTAAAACCATTTGTTGGGGAAATTTGAGAAGGATGGTTAAATGGTTAGCTGACAATGAAGAATCAAATCTTATACAGGAATATAAGCTAAGAAATAGATGGGAAAAACGTAGCTATAAATCAGGTACAGTTGAAGAAAAACTACAAAAATTAGATAATATTCCTACCAAATCGCGAACATCGGAATATTTTATTGACCCATATTCAAAATACTGGCAAACGCGATATTATAATGAACTATTTGATAGCGATCCTAATAAATTATTTATCAAAGAGATCTGCAATAACTATATGGAAGGATTGGAGTGGGTTATGAGATATTACACAGAGGGTTGTTGCGATTGGAACTGGCATTATAAATATCATTATCCCCCATTGTTAAAAGATTTACTCATGTATATCCCACATTGGGAAACGGTAATGATTGAAGAAAATAATAATAAACCTATTAATCCTCTAACACAGTTAGCATACGTGTTGCCGCGACACAGTCTGTCACTTCTTCCGACAAATATTAAAACAAAATTATTATCTGAATATTCTGATAATTATCCTGATGACTGTAAAATTATATGGGCATTTTGCAAATATTTTTGGGAATCACACGTTGATTTACCTTCCATTGATTTGACAGAGTTGATAGCAATAACGAATTAACTATTGTCGCCAGCCCTTACAACATGCTGTTTGGCATGCTATATCACTATTTGTGCAACCAAAGAATCCTTTGCCCTTCGCCGGGGAGCCATACCAAATTGCGAAATTTCTCCATTTAAATTGAGCAGGAGGCGGTCGCGAATTTAATAATGCGCTAATTTTGGCACCCGACATTCTTTCATCTGTACAGTGTACTTGTCCACTCTTATCCTTTTCTCCAATACAATTTCCAGCGCCACATACCATGGGTACACCTCTGGTGGCAGTAACGCTACTATCATAGGCAGATGCAACACTACTCCAGAATGTTGAAGCGAACTCGCAGCTTCCGTTATAAAAATCATTGGTCTCATCAGTATATGCCTGTCCCAAACAAATATCCCAGTTATCTTTACCCAAATTGTCTGGACTACTCGCTTTAGCACTACCTAATGCTTTAGTCCACCCTAATTGGAGAGATGGAAAGTGAACCTTCGCTTGTTCGAAAGCCTGAACGATGCATGTTGGGTTACCCACTTCATCATCAAACAGTATGCCACTAATTTGATGTTGCTGAATATCTTTTGTTACCTCAGTCAACACAGCTTGACCGCATTTTATACAATCTTTAGGTTGCCCACCCATACTTCCTGGTTTGCATCCTTTATTGTTACACATGCATGCCCAGCTACTGTCATCGCCAAAATAATATGCCAACCATTTAGTAACAGGTAATCCGGTATTTTTCTTTAATTCCAAGACATGTGGATCATTCCATTGCGATACGAAGTCACCAACATGATTGGCTACCACGGCGATAGTATGAAAATTCTTTTTAACAGATTGGGCATCAGGGAATCCACCAAAATCGGGCACCTGGAATCCGCCCTTTTCTGGATATAAAAATAATGTACCGCGCCCTTGAGCATCTACGCCCGATGAACCGGGAGGACTTGTGCTACCACTTGATCCGCCACTCGGATAATCTGAGTGACCTGGTGTTGGATTAGTACCTGGTTTTCCCGAAGGAATTAAGGATCCTGGTGGCGGATGAGGGCTGGCTCCGCCGTGTGCTCCACTAGGACTGGATCCACCATGCGCTCCACTTGGGCTGGCTCCGCCGGAAGTACCTCCTTTTGCCGTACCTCCTTTAGGATCAGGTCCACTAGGTAAAGAGGAAGTGCCCATTATTTGATCAAAACCTGGTATCCACGCGGTAGGAATAAATGCCCATTCATAAATAGCTATGCTCTGCGACCCGAATTTCTTAGACCAAAGATTCATGAATTCCATAAATTTGTCAAATTCCCAATTTCCAAAGCCGTTGAATGAGCCACACGAATTGGCTTCACCGTAGAAATAATTGGCAATACAACACTGTTTCTTACCACCTTGTGGATTCAAAGCCGTTCCGCATTTGGTTCCCTCTTGTGCGTTAATATTTTCTGTGGAAAACATTGGGTATGTTTCCGGATACTTATATACATTCAACGGTAGTCCGTGGTATTCCCCATCAATACCTTCAGAAATTGCGCCCCCCAAAAATTTACCTACAGGGGTGGAGGTATCTGTTATAGCGTCCAACAATGCTTGTGGTTTATCCTTAAATTTTTGATAAACGGTATTGGTACAGGCTTCGCTATTGTATCCAGCTGGAGATCCCATAGTTTTAATTGCTTGAGCGCAATCGGTTAATTCCCCGAACCAATAAATTTCCGGGTATGCTGTATCAGTACCGATAGCCTGACAACTACTCTTGTACTTATCCGATTTATATTTACCACCCGAGCAGAAGTTACCCTTTCCGTGGGCAACGCCAATAGTAAAATCAGAAGGTACATCCCCTATCTTTTTAGCATGCGCTATCGCGCTAATTATAGGGCAAAATCCGGCTTTATCGATAGTGTAACCACCTTCGCCCTCGCCATCTACAACCATAAACGATATTTTTGGTGTAGCTTGCGAATTAACATATGCTATATAATTCATTATTTGCTCCCAATTATTTGGACAACCTTCTTGCTTGGTTCCGATTAAAGCATGTCCGCCGGCGCCACCAGCTGCATAGGATGGACAACATTTGTCATCGCCCTTCTTTTTGGTATAGTCCCAGCTGGGTTGACAATCGCCGGGCATCTGACCATCTAATGAACAGTCCCAAGTCCACGGAGATTTAGCCGAAGGGTAAGCAGTAAAACCGATTTTAACACTATTCTTAAGATCGTGGGGCATAGATCCAATCCAATATTTTAGTATATTATCACCATGCCTTAATCCCGTCCCATCATCTTTGGCGCCTGCATCGGTTAAATTAAACATTGCCTTATTAATACCAGCATATCGCACAAAGGACCAATAAGCAGCACAGTACTTCTTCCATTGATCAGCGGAAAAATAACGACAACCTGCGCAACCCCCATGATATAAAGCTAAAGTTTTAAAGTTTTTTTTAGTAGATGATGTTTCACCGCTCATTCCTTCTTTATTTGTAGGATAGCATAAATAACACAAACATAAGATTAATAAAGTTATCAATAATGCAATAACTATATAGTTCATTATATATATAAAAGTATAAAATATATATATACAAATGGCGGAAGAGAGACAGATAGTTGAAATTTCTGATTATTCGGCATTGATACGATTTTTGAGTGAAAATCCTGTAGTAATAATGAAGGCGCATGCTACGTGGTGTGGACCATGTAAAACAATACAGCCATTTTTTGAAGAAAAGGTAAATGAGCTGCCAACGGGAGTTAGTGTTGTATATGTGGATGTGGACAAGGCACCAACTATTTCTAGAAAATATCGGATTCGATCAGTACCATGCATGATTAGTTTTTTCAAGGGACAGCCATATGATGTTGTAAAAGGAGCTAATGGCGGCGAAATCTTTAAATTTTTTGAAAAGGTTAAGAAACGAATCGGAGCATGAGTTAAAAAAAAATGAGAAGTCTGTATATGAATAATTTAGATCTTGATATACAGAATTATGGTCTGGAAGATATTTTAAAGTTATTTCATTTAGATTATCAATTTACGGAAACTGATCTTAAACAAGCATATAGAATGTCGTTAAAAACGCATCCTGATAAATCAGGCTTAGATCCTGAAATATTTAGGTTTTTTAAGAAGGCGTATTATTATTTATCAAAAATATATTACTTCAGAAATAAAAAGAAAGAATGTGCTAGACCTGCTAATTATGAGCCAGATAACATGACCGAGGATAAGGCAACATTGCTTAGAAAATTAGATGGAACCAGTGTGAAAGACTTTAATAAATGGTTTAATACTATGTTTGAAAAAACTAAAACATATGATGGAAATAATGATACTGGATATGGAGAATGGTATAATAATTACCATGACAAAGAACAGAAATCGGTGTCATTAAATGATTTTGGGAGAGAATTTGAGAAAGAAAAGCAAAATTGTAAGGCTTTGGTTGTGCAACGGGATATTATGGAGATGGGCGGCGGCGGTGGGTATTCACTCAATAGGGATGCTCCTGCAGAATACAGTTCAGAGGTATTTAGTAAACTCAAATATGAGGATTTAAAGAAGGCGCACACACAGTCTGTTGTTCCGGTAACAAAGGATGATTTTGATAAACGTAAACAATTCAAGAGCGTCGATGAATATCGTCGCCATAGGGCACAACAGGCAACGGCGCCGATATCTTTGGAACAAAGTAGAGAGTATCTACGGCGACGCGAAGAACAGGGGAAGGTTAGTGATTCAAGAAGAATATTTTCTATTATAAAACGTGATGAAGAGATTGCAAAGAATAATGAGAAATGGTGGGGGCATTTACAACGATTGAAAAATTAATTAGAATAATAAAATAAATCAGATTATATATATATAATGATCCGGTATATAACGACATTCGTAATATTAACAGTTCTTGGAGTTTTATATGAACGCTACAAGATCAAATATCAACCCGATGAGGAACTTTCTAAGTACGATCTGATTAAAAAATATCTTCTGAATGGTTCAGATAATTTAGGTGGGAAACCCATCTTGTGGATTCATGCAACTCATGAGATAAATGCCCGAAATTGGAGTAGTTTCTATTCACGCAATAATATAAAACTAAATCAACCCTATCTTTTATCCTGCTTGGAGACCATAGTGAAACATTGTGGAGATTCATTCAATATATGTTTAATTGATGATAATACGTTTCAAAAGTTGGTCCCGAATTGGGATATTTCAATACGTAAACTAGCATCACCACTACGCGAACATGTGAGAGCTCTCGCAATGGCGAAATTATTATATACATTCGGGGGATTAACTATACCTAATTCTATGATTGTATTGAAGGATCTAAAACCCCTATATACTAAAAGTATTGCAGGAACAGGGTGTATGGTCGGCGAAACGTTACCAGAGAGCGAGACGTCTTCATATACCGAAATGTTTCCAAATTACAAGATACTTGGCTGTAAGCGTGAATGTCCCGTGATGAAAGAATATGTGGGGTACTTAGAAGTTCTCAACTCAAGAGATTATACAGCTGAAATTGATTTCTGCGGAGATATTAATAGATTTCTTTATAATCTAACGATGCAACGGAAGATGACAAAGGTCAGCGGCTGTTTGTTTGGAGTTGAGGACACTGCAGGCAATGTGGTCAACGTAGATAGACTTCTTGGTACTACATATATTGATTTTGATCCCAGATTATACACGATTTATCTCCCTGAAAATCAACTATTAAAACGTACTAAATATGGGTGGTTTTTACGCTTATCGCAATCACAACTGCGCGAGTCCCCAACGGTTGCTAGCAAATGGTTAATCATTGCTCAGAGGAGATAAGAATAGTATATGAAATTTCATATACTGATTTATAGTACTTGATATTTGATGTAAATGGAATAAAGTGGTATTTACATATTTGTCTTATAATAGTTACCAGATTCTTATAAGACATATTCCTCGTAGCGTAATATTTTTTGGAAGAGAAATAATGCGGTTCGACACTTTTACAGAAGTCGGGTATTAATTCCTTATACTGTGCGGTTTTGAAAGCAGCTTTAGAAAAAACATATGCATCATTTTTCTTTTCTACAATTTGGTCTAAAAAAGCTACCAATTTTTCTTTCGGAAATGGCGTTCTAAATATCTGACTTGACATTATATTATTCTATCAAAAAATTTATGCCAACATGACTCACTTATTGTTTATTAGATCATGCGTTAAAAATATCAGCTCTATCTCATCTTCGTGTTGTGTATGAAAGCGGCATATATATGCGCATATGATTTTAATACAACGATACTGTTCAAATTCATCCAGAATGGGTGTGATCTTTATAAAATTAAAATAACTGTCCAAAATATCCATTACGGAATATCCTTTATCAAAAATAGATTTAATAATAGTAATGGCGTCTTTGATATTTCTTTCCTGATACCATTTGATAGTATACTTTTCAAAGTCGTAAAAGCTTATATTAGTACAAATCTCTTTTGCCTTTTCTAAAGTTATTTCTTCATCAAGCAAATTAAATTTTTCCATATAGTTTACTAAAAGCCTTATTGAGTTATTGCATACGCTAAGTATAAAATCTTGCGCTTTTTCTGTAATATTGATATTTTCCTGATTTTTAATTTTTGCCAATATTTCTCGTAAAAGATGTTCTGAAACCGACTTTATTTTGATCAATGTACATCTTGACTGTAGACTTTCCACCACCTTTTGCGTATTGGTACAAGAGGCTATAAAATTAACATTATGGCTATATTTGTCAATGCAGTTTCTGAATACTTGTTGACTTTGTTCGTTAATTATATCAATATCATCCAGAACTATAAATTTTTTTCTACCTGAAACGGAGGAGGGAGTCTGGCAAAATGTTTTGACCTCAGTGCGGTAATAAGATATCCCTTGTTCCTGCAGATTATTTATATATAAAACATTGTCTGTTGGAATGTGATCGATATCATAATATTCCCTTATTGTAGCTTCTAGGAGAGAACTTTTCCCGGAACTAGAATCACCGACGAGGAGCAAATTGGGATTGTCCATCTCAATCAGTGTATTT
>Ga0114925_10000377_pt1 | contig 19267 bp, 28 predicted proteins | sample SumtaG_2_FD_87287 | JGI IMG/M metagenome (GOLD analysis project Ga0114925, IMG submission 87287) | Deep subsurface microbial communities from Indian Ocean to uncover new lineages of life (NeLLi) - Sumatra_00607 metaG | ecosystem: Environmental > Aquatic > Marine > Oceanic > Sediment | place... | reverse complement strand
TAGAGCCCAGCCGGCCGGAGGCTCCGGTTCCGCTACCGCAAAAGTTCGGTTATAGCGGATATCGTATAAATGAGCTGCGCGCGATTGCCGCGGAGAAGGGAATAAAAGGCGTCTTCCGAATGCGGAAGGTCGACCTAATCCAAATCTTGGAGGAAAAAACATGGGACAAGCTTATGACAAATTCCCAAAAACGAATGTAGGTGCACATCAGCCGGAGCAAATCTGGCGCGATTGGGAGATGTTCAACATCCACATCAACTCGCACAAGATGCGATGGCTGAAGGATGTGACGGACATAATGGACTGCCATCGCTTCGAGGATGACTTCTGCAACTGCCCCGACGTCACAAACGGATTCATATGGCAGCTCTACGAATTCCCGGGAACATCGGGCGCATTGACAAATTGCTGCGTTGACATGGTGAACGGGGTCATGGAGCTGATTACAGAATACGATGAAGACGATTCGGCAGAGCTTACCCAGTACTGCGAATGCTGGAAATTCAATAACTGCTACCCTTGCTACGGAGAGATTCGCTTTCATCTGGACGATGCGGTGCAGTGCGATTTCTGGTTCGGGTACACGGAGGGCCATAGCTGGTTCGCCGTGCCGCAGGAAGCGGCTGTATTCTACAAAGACGATGGCGACGCACTGCTTAACTTCGAAACAAGGCTTGCTGGAGTAGCTACGGCATCGACCGGAATAGCCACGCTGGTTCAGTGCATCTGGTACCGGCTCGGAATCCATTGGGACGGGCAAGGCACAATCCGTTATTTTCTGATGGCGGACGGCAACTTCCCGCAGACTGTTCTTGCCACGGGATCGCATACAACGAATCTCCCGACAACTGAATTGGCCTTCGGTTTCGGGATACGCGCAGGAGAAGCCTCGCAGGCTGGTAAGACCCTTGCGGTCGACTATGTGAAGAGTGCGCAACTAAGAGTCATCGAATAGGCAATTCCCGAGATGAGCAATGGAATTAATCTCGGGGGACATCTGTGGATGCTACCTCTGCGCCTCTTATATTGACAACTGGCCTTTGGGAACGACCGATGAAGAGAAGCTGGAGATCATAACCAAGGTCGAGCAACTTATCGACAAAGTTACGGAGACCCGTTGGTGTGGCACGGCATTCGATATCAAGCTCAACGGGAACGGCAAGAATCGGCTGTTCCTTCCGCTTGAGACGGACATCCTAACTGTGACGAATGTCTATATTTCGTGTGTCGAGCTCGACTCATCCTGGTACACATGGGATGTCAACAGCATCTATCTCGATCCCTGCGTTTCTGGAACCGGAAGCCTGAGTCCGGAGCTCTACTACAAACTGGGCGAGGCGATGGAGCGCGGAATCTTTCCCCGCGGATACAACAATATCTGGGTCAAAGGCACAATGGGCGAGGGCGCGTTCGCCGACATCCCGGAGGCGATAAAGCAGGCTGGCGTCATACTGGCGCGCTGGGAGAACGATCCGACTCTCTATACCTACATGGGGTTGAAAAAAAGTGAAAAAATAGGAGATTATGCGTACACGAATATTGCGGGGGCCGAGGAAGACATTCTGACCGGAATCATGGAGGCAGATATGTTTCTGCGTCTTTATGTTAATAGGAAGCCAATAGTGCTGGCTCCATGACCTGCGAGCTCTGCGCGCTTGAGAAGCTCACTGATTGGCATTACGAGGATGATGTCATAGTCATCTGCGACTGCCTGACATGTAGAGTGCCTATGCTCGTCTTCCGTAGACACGGAGAGATACCGTTTGTTGAGGAACATCATGCGCGACAGAAGGTCATCGAACTCTACGGCAAACGGCTTATTAAGGTTCGTATGAAAGCCAGGCAAATAACACACCACAGACATTGGCATATCCTGTTGGAGGATGAATGAAGATAGACGATTCGAATGTGCCAGGCAAAGAGAGATTCCCGTTCGGCGCAGAGCAACTTACGAACCATTTCCTCTACGAGGTGCTACCCGACAGAAGCTGGAAGGGCAAGCCGTGCATCGTGGTGGGTGGCGGTCCGAGTCTTGAGGATTTCAACTGGGAGCTCCTCCGCGGATGGCGCGTTATAGGCGTGAATCGCGTCTACGAGAAATTCGATCCAACCATCATATTCTCAATGGACACCCGCTTCCTGCGATGGATTATGGAGGAGAAATACGGAGGTGAAGCGAAGAAGAAGTTCATGGCATCAAAAGCTTATAAGGTCTGGCTCTGTACCTACAACTGCAAATTGTTGCCGGAGATATATATTATAAAGGTGTGGAAGAACTATTCGCAAGGCTTCCGCGCATTCCCGGATACGATGCGCAACGGCATCGGCCATGGCAACAACTCAGGCTACGGAGCACTCAACCTGGCCGTCTGCTTGGGGGCGAATCCCATTTATCTGCTCGGATTCGATATGAGTTACAGGAAGATCAAAGATGATGGGCCGTTCGATGCGGTAACGCGCACCCACTGGCATGAAGGCCACCCGCAACCGCACAGGTCCAATACGGTAGAGAGGTTCGCCCAGTATTTCCATCTTCCGGCGATCAAGGCGAAAGAGAAAGGCTTTGAGATCATCAATCTCAATCCGAAGAGCGCATTGCCATATTTTCCCAAGAGACGCTACGAGGAGGTGCTTCATTGAGGCAGGGGAAAGATTGGGGTTATACGACCGAGTTCTTCCGGAATTCAATGGTCTCCGCCCATCATCTCGAGATCAATAAGGGCGGATATTGCTCCGAGCATATCCACGAGCACAAATACAACCTTTTCTATGTGATATCGGGCAGAATGAAGGTAACCATCTGGCGGGAGAATGACGTCAAGGACGAGACCGTCTTAACCGCAGGGCAGGCCTCGGCCGTTCCGCCGGGCTTTTATCACGCATTCGTGGGGCTTGAGAAGACTGAATGCATAGAGGTTTATCAGGTATTACTAATAGAGCCGGACATAAAGCGCAGGATGCAGGGAGGCATAAGTAAATGATGGAGACCCGTATCAGGTCAGCTTCAAAGAGCATAATATGGCGTATCGCGGGCATTCTGATTTTAATTGCAGTCACTTATGCCTACACGCGAGAGTGGATCCAGGCTGGGCTAATCACATTTATACATCATGGAATATTCATCTTCATATTCTATTTTCACGAACGGCTGTGGTTGAAAGTCAAGAGAATCCAAAACCTGGTAACTCGCTCAACTTTCAAGATGCTCACCTACGAGACGCTCTGCGGGAATGTGGTTCTCGGGATAATCTCTTATATTGTCACCGGAAGCTGGAAGCAGATGACGGCAATCACCCTGACTTATATCGGGATCAAGCATGTGTGTTACATTTTCAACGAGTTTGTGTGGGATAGAGTGAAGCGGGGGAAGGGATGATTATAGTATACGCTTTCATTGTGGGCGACATTATCCATAAAGGCCATATCGAGCATCTGAAGAACTGCAAAGTGTTGGGAGACAAACTGGTTGTTGGTGTGCTGACCGATGAAGCGGCGATGGAGAAAAAGCCGGAACCGGCGATGAGTTTCGGCGAGAGATTCGACTTAGTCAGATCCTTGGAGATGGTCGATGTTGTAGTGGCGCAAGATGAATACAGCCCTGTCAAAAACATAGCGCATATTCAGCCGGATGTTCTGGCGGAGTGTGGGGAACACAAACATGTTGATGATAAATATTTAAAGCTTATAAGGGGCATGGGAATTCGAGTGGTAGTTTTGCCCTACTATCCGAACCACAGCTCAACCGATATCAAAAATAGAATAAGAGAAAGGAAATGAAGCTTGCTATATTCAGCAAAACACCACTGGCAGCGGCTCCCTGGGAGCTCTACAAGGCGCTCAGAAAATACACGACACTGGATGTGAGCCTAATAAACGGCATGGTTCGCTACAATGACGGGCGCACTTTCCCTCACCACCTGCTTCTCACATCCAACAACGGTGCTGCAATGAGGGCGCTGCAGGGGAGCGATCTCTGGCATATTCATAACTATCTAGCGCCACAGCTTGTCATGGTTAAAAGAAACCAAAAAGTCATCGCACAGTTTCACTCCCTGCCTCGGCTCGGCAACTGGGAACAACTGATGAAATTCGCCGACGCCTGCTATACGGTACGCCAGCCGAATCAAGAGAAGGAATACAACCTCAAGGGCCTGCCGAATATAATCGACCCCGACAACTATATGCCCAGACGGCGAAGGTCGCCCGTAAAGATAGCCTTTGCGCCTTCCACGCGCGTGGCAATCTGGCATCCGGGCAGCAAGGGGTATGCGCAAGTCAGAATCATCCTTGATAGAATCGCCAGCAAAAGGGATGTCGAAATAATCTGGATAGAGGGACGCTCATACTCAGAAAACCTGGAGCTCAAGCGGCGATCGCACATCCTGATCGACGATGTTGTCACTGGCAACTGGCATCGCACGTCACTTGAAGGCATGTGCTTCGGTTGCGCTGTGTTCAATAAGGTAATGAAAAGTCCTTTCGTCTATGCGACACTCGATACTCTGGAGGAGAGATTATTGTGGCTCGTAGATAATCCAGCCATACTGAACGACTTCCAGGAACGCAGCCGTCTCTGGGTACTCCAGCACTGGCATGCGGTGGATATGATCAAAGAGTATGTTGAGGTTTACAAAGAGGTATTGAATGCCTAATAAAAATATCGTTCATATCAACGAGAAAGAAAAATACGAATGGTTGTGGAGGAACGGTTACAAACCTTCAAAATGCGCATTGCTGCTCGCAGATTACGTGGCCAAGTCTTGCAATCCCGAATGGAGGCTTCTTGATATCGGATGTGGCGACGGCCTGACTGTCTACAGTCTAAGAAAACAACGATTTAACTGCCAAGGCCTAGACATTACGTTGGCAGGACTCAAGAACGGCAAAGACGGTTTCAAGGAGGAGTCTGCATGGCAGATGTCTTACCCCGACGATAGTTTCGACTTCACTTTCTCCACTGATCTGCTTGAACATCTCCCGCCTGAATTTGTCGACGATTCCATAGCCGAGATTTTCAGGGTTACGCGATACAGAACATTCCATAGCATAGCTAATTTCGCAGATGTAAGGGCCGGGAGAGTGCTTCATCTCATCCGCGAACCAGTAGAATGGTGGAGAGCAAAGTTCAACGCCTTGAACATGAAGGGTCTAAAATTTGAAATTATTGACAGAAAAATCTTCCTTATGAAATACAGGAATATTAAATGAAGCATCCTAATATTGCAGTTATAGGCTGTGGTCACTGGGGCAAGAATCTGGTGCGCAATTTCCATGAACTCGGTGTGCTTAATGCGATATATGATACATCTCGGGAGCGACTTGAATTAATGAGCAAGGCATACCCAGATGTGCATGACTATGGAAGCATCGAATCTCTATTGGATTCGAATGTCGATGCGATTGCCATAGCGACGCCTGTATCGAATCATTATAAAACTGCAAAACAGGCTCTTCTAAAGGGGATGGACGTCTTTGTCGAAAAACCGATTGCCATGAATTATCGCGAGGGCAAAGAGCTCGTTGATCTGGCCGAAGAGCAGAATAGAATACTGATGGTTGGGCATATCCTTTCCTATCATCCAGCAATAAACGAATTGAAGCGACTCATCAACGAAGGCGAGTTGGGGAAGATTAATTACATTTATTCCAATCGATTGAATTTAGGCAAACTCCGCATTGAAGAGGATGTTTTTCAGAGTTTCGCACCGCATGACATATCTGCGATTCTCGAACTGCTGGACGATGAGCCCATCAGGGTTTCAGCCCACAATGGAAGCTTCGTAAGCAAGGGAATCAGCGATACGACTATAATGAACATGGAGTTTTCGAATGGAGTGAAAGCGCATATTTTTGTGAGCTGGCTCCATCCTTATAAAGAGCAGAAGATGATTGTGGTGGGCACGAAGGCCATGGCTGTTTTTGATGACCTGTCTCGGGAGAAACTATTTATCTATCCTCACAAAATCAAGTGGAAGGAAGGAGAGGTTCCCGTGGCCGAGAAGGCGGAGCATGAGCTTTTCCCTGAGCTTTTGAATCTAGTGGAGCCGTTAAAATTGGAATGCGAACATTTTATAAATTGTGTCAGAACGAGGGCCAGGCCGAGAACGGATGGGGAGAGCGGACTCAAGGTGCTTCGGATTCTGGAAGCATGCAGAAAGGACAACCAGCTTATCCATGAGAGCTCGTATATCGACGATGGCGTGGCAATAGGCAAGGGAACGAGGATCTGGCATTTTTGCCATGTATTGGGGAATACGAAGATAGGGGAGAATTGCAATATCGGCCAGAATGTATGCGTAGGCCCGAATGTCACTATAGGAAATAATGTCAAGATACAAAACAACGTGTCCGTCTATGAGGGTGTGACGCTGGAGGACGATGTTTTCATCGGCCCATCCGTTGTGTTCACGAACATAAAAACTCCTCGCAGTCGTTATTCCCGGAAAGGGAAATATGCTAAAACAGTGGTGGAGAAAGGTGCCACCGTCGGTGCGAATGCCACAATCATCTGTGGCGTGAATATAGGTAAATATGCCCTTATCGGCGCTGGATCATTGGTTACGAAAGATGTGCCGAACCATGCCCTAGTATACGGCGTGCCGGCAAAACCCCGTAAAGGTTTCGTTTGCCATTGCGGTGCTATCCTACATGCAGATATTGAATGCCATGATTGTGGGAAGATGCCAAAGAGGTAGACATGAAGCACATAGACCTCATAATACCGACTCGCAACCGATGGGCGAAGCTCCAACGTTGCCTGCGGTCTATGCCACAGGAAGTGCCGGATGTTAAGCTGAATATCATTGTAGTTTGTGATGGCGATGATGTTACGGCACGGCGACTATTGGATGACGCCAACGGTTTTTTGGGGCGGATCATTTATGTTCGCGAACACAGCGGCTCTGTCTATTGTCGCAACCTTATGACGCAGTGCGCCGAGGATGCCGTGCTCTACGCCACCGATGATATAGAGTTCAGACCCGGTGCCATAGAGGCGGCAGTCAGATCGATGGCCAAGCACTTTCCTGACGGGGATGGGATCATCGGATTCAACCAAGGCGACGAGCATGGTTTTTCCGCAGCCGGGGTCGGGCTGTTGGGTCAGAAGTTCCTACGAAGATATCCACAGCGAAAACTATTTTTCCCAGAGTACTTTCATTTCTCTTGCCAGGAGATAGAGCGTCTGGGCAACAGGCTCAATCGGCTTCATTTGGAGAAAGAGGCAAAATTGGTGCATTACCATCCGAGCTTCAACCACAAAGAGATGGACCAGACGCACAGGGAAGCGAGAGTGTACAGGAAGAAAGACCTAGCGCTTTCGAGCGGCCGAAGGGCGGCACATGAAATTTGGGGGTTGAATTGAAAACCGCATTCATAGACATAGGGGAGCTTGGCTGGAGCATGTATGTCAACGCCCACATCCGATGGCTCAAGCGACAGGGGGATGCGTCCGTGGCTGTTATCACATACCCGGACAGGCGATGCCTTTTCGAGGGGCTTGCCGATATAGTGATTGACGCGCCGGCGCAGTTTTATAAATTATTTGATATACGGAAACAGAACTGCCTCGGCCTGCAAAAAATATCGCCGGATATCTTGAAGAGATTTTTCGTCCCGTATCTGCCCGCGAGCTACAGCATCCCGGAAGATTTCATTATAGGCTGCAGATGCCGATTCGGGGACAGGCTCGCATTCGAACCTTATAAATACTCAGAGAAGCTTGAAGGCAGGAAAGAAGTGCTCATCTTCCCTCGTCGCCGACTGGGTGGATGGTACAGCTACAGGAATTTGCCCGAGTCATTCTATGCCCAGCTGATACTCAAGCTGTGCGATGAGTTCCCGGATCTGAATATAAGGACAATCGGCACGGCGATGGGCGCGTATGACATCAATGTGGATAAGCCGAATTATATAAACCATATAGGAAAAAATGGTAGCCTGCAGGACATGATAGACCGGTGTCAGACAGCGGTGGCCGCCGTGGGCAGCCAGTCCGGCCCGCCGAAGATTGCTCTACTCCAGGACGTACCAACATTCATGATAGGGAATCAACGACAGAGACATATGGAAGGGGAGAACTGGATGCACACAAAGGTGGCGTTCTATGAAGTCAAAAAGGATGATTACGCAGGTATTGATTTCGTAGATTGTACGACCAAGATAATGTCTTTCATAAAGGAATGCTTATGAAAATACTGTTGCTCTTTCCGATGGCTGACGGGCAGACAGGCCCAGCAATAAAACATGCTTTCGAGACCCTCGGCCATGCCGTGAGCGCGGTTGATGCCAAGCTCAATTGGCGACATTCATATGCTGCAAGCATTGAATTTAAACCCGACCTCGTCTTCTGTTCGAGGACTGCGGCGCTAGTCGAGAGCGTGAAAGCGATTAAAGAACGCTTTAAAGACGCTGTCGCCTGCGTGTGGAATGTCGATACGAGATACGATATAAGCGAATGGGACCATCTTTTTCCGCTCATTAGGGCATGCGACTATTATTTCGTCGTTGCCTACAAGCTGATTCCGAAGTGGCGCAAGATAAATAGGAACACATTCTGGCTCCCGCAAGGCCTGCAGAGCGAAGTATATGACAAGCCGAAGGAAATAGCGGAGGCAGACCGTGTGAGATACGCCTGTGATGTCTGTTGGGCCGGCACGCGCACAGGTGTCCATAAAGGCAGGGAAGTTTTTCTTTCCGCCGTGGAAGCGACGGATGCGAGCTTCAAACAATGGGGATGCCTCGGCATTCCAAGATTATACGGCGAGGAGCATAACAAGATGGCCGTCCTCTCGCGGATAAATCTTGCCTGCTCGGGTTGGCCGGAGAATGAGCGCTATGTATCGGCCAGGAATTATAAGCTGATGGGTGGTTCCGGGTTTGTGCTGGAGCTTGAAAGAAAAGGGCTGGACGAACTCTTTCCTCCGAATGTAATGGACTGTTACAAGAATTCAAAAGAACTCACAACAAAAATAAAATACTGGCTGAATCATGAAAAAGAAAGGAAGGAAATCGCTGAGAGAGGCTATAGATGGGTGCATGCGAATGCCACCTATACGCACAGGATAAAAATGGCCTTGAATTACATGAAATGAAATACGATATAGATTATTACTACAACCTGCTTAGGTTGCAGACTGAGCATGCGTGGCGCATCTCTGGGATACGCTGGAGCTTTGTGAAGGAATGCAATGCCAGGATCGTTTTGGATTACGGCTGCGGAGTGGGTTTCTTCAAAGCATTCGCACCGCCTGACGTGGAGGTCGATACCTACGACATCGGGCCCTATGTGATGACGGGCATAAATCATGATGACTATGATTTGCTCTGTCTGTGGGATGTCATAGAGCATGTGAATTGGGAGAAAAAGCCAGATATGGACATGGAGAAAATCCTTACAAAAACCAAATATGTTGCCGTCTCCCTGCCGATTATGCCAGAAGGGAAGAAGCTGGAAGAATGGAAGCACTGGAAGCCCAAAGAGCATCTTGTCCGATTTAAAAGCATCGATCGTGTCATTTCATTTTTCAAAGATCGTGGATTCAAACTGGTAAAAATGGAGGATATAGAGAACCCTCCAAGAGAGGATATTTATGATTTTTTATTCAAGAGGCTGAAATGAAAAGGGCCTTGATATTGTACTGGCACGGGCTGGGGGATGTTATCATGCTCACGCCGCATCTGCGCCATCTCCATGACGAGGGCTATATGACGGATCTCATGTGCAGGCCGGAGGTCAGGACATCCAAGTTGCTCGACGACTGCCCGTATGTGGACAATCTTATTGACGTGCCGAATCCCTGGCAATCGAAGCTGGGATTCGCTCCGCAGGCGAAGCTGAACATCGAACGATTCCAGAGTATGCGAAAAGGCTATGACTGGGCAGGCGCCAGCCCGCATAGGCTGCATAAGACGGTGAAAGGAATCCACAAGATAGACATGACGAGCCAAGAGCTCGGCCTGAATATTAAGGACAAACGTCTGGAAGTTTTCATCCCGCCGGAAACAGATAAGCCCATCGGGAACAGCTACATATTCGTCCACCGTTTATGCGAGTGGCACCCGTATCACAATTGGGACCCCTACCAGTGGATCAAAGAGAACCTTCCTCCGCTTGATATAGTATACACGGACGATGGCGGGAAACCGAAAATGTACGATAATATCAACAAAGCATTTGAGCTTGCGAGATGTGCGCGGCACCGAATCATAGCTTCCTCGGTGTTCGTTCCCGCCTGCGATGCGATGGGATGTACGATAGATGCCATAAACTACGGAAGGGCCGACTGCAAGACATGGCCCTTGGTTCAGTCGAAAGTACTCCATATAAGAGAGGCGGGAGAGTGGATAAAATGATACAAGATGAATTCAAAGAGATTTTCGCCAGATTCGGCCTGAGTGTCGAGCAGGTGCAGGCTAGGCTAACAGAGATTGGGCTGGAAGGCTATAGTAAACTTCTCGTTCACCCAGAGGCAAAGCGGTGGACGCATTTCTTTTATTTTGCTATGTCTTCTTTAGTGCTCAAAAATGCGGGATACATTCTTGAAATCGGAACGGGCAACGGAGTAAGCACAAGTGTGCTTGCGATGCTCTTCCCCAATGCCGCTGTCTATACAATCGATGTCGGTTCGGATGATCCGCAGTGGGAGCATACTTGGAAGCGCGCACATTCAAGTAAATACAATATCTACGCAAAAAATCTTAGCCATAAGAATATAAAAGTCCTGGAAATAAACAGTTTCTTTCTGCCTACGCTTGATTTGCCGAAACACTTCGACCTTATATTCGTCGACGGCGATCACAGATATCCGGCAGTGGCTTCAGATATTTCATTCGCCTATAGCCGGCTGAAGGGCGGCGGGTTTCTCTATATGCACGATTATGATGCTGACAGGAAATCGATTGACGTATATCATGCAGTCAACTGGCTAGGGGAGAGGGTAAAAGAGGAGGTCATGTTTTTTCCACAATACATGAATGAGAAAATCCAGAGAACCCAAGAGATAGCCTGTTTGGTAAAGGAATGAAGATGAAGATAATAGCAACAACTTGTGACGAATATCTTCATATTTTAAAGGGATTTGTGTATATGTTTAACAGGCATTGGTCTTCTAGCGCCGAGGTGACGATTCTTGGATACAGTGTCCCGTCTTTTGGTTTGCCGGATAATTTTAAGTTTATCTCTTTAGGAGAACAGAGGAAGTACGGCAGGGATTGGACAACCGCCTTGGTTCCTTTCTTCAAGCAACTGCCCAATGATTATTTCATATTATTGTTGGAGGACATTTATATTCTGGATGTAAATAAATCTTTATTGTGTGAGGCTGAAAAGCATATGGCGAAGGGGGCTGATAAAGTTTATTTTACCATCGGCAGTCGTCAAGGAATATCTGGAGAAACAGATGCCAATTTTAATATTATACATCAAACCGGTGGCTATCGCCTGTCTCTTCAGCCGAGTTTTATCAGGAAGGATTATTTCCTCAAATACCTGAACCCGGGGAAAAGCATATGGCAGTACGAAACCCAGCATGAGGCACCCAAAAACGACGGCGCTCGAACGCTGGTGCCTAAACAAGACATTATTTCTTATTCTGATTTTATGAATAAAGGGAAAATTTCAAGATCCGGACAAATAGCAAAAATAAGAGAAGAAGACTTGAATGCAATTAAACATCTGGGGGTATTCTAAACGATGGAAGCCTATTATGTGGGTGGCTCGCTTGGCGATACTTATGTCATTGTCTGCAAACTCTATTCTATCGCCAAGAAGGAAAAAATATTATGCAGACATTTCACCGAACAGGACGCTATTAAGCCAACTGTCCGTGAGATTTATTCGCTCATGCCAAACATTGCGGTCGAGTTTTGTGAGAGCGAGAATCCTTCGGGCATAACCGGGCAATTTATACATCATAAGATGGCAGGGAAGCGGGTGGCCTATTTGCCTGAAAAGAATACATATGGCCTCAAGTTGGAATGTTACCCGGAGTTTGAGCTCGGAGGTATCGAGCGATATAGGCTTCCGAAGAATTATATAGTCTTGCAACTTCAGTCTGGGGTTAATCCAAAAAAAATGAGACGCATCAGTAGAGAGGCGATCGTTAAGATATTAGAAGACAACGAACGTCCTGTCGTTATTATCGGCAGAGACAATGTGGATATCTCGCGGATAGAAGGCAATATGATTGATTTGAGATGGATGACAAGCATAAAAGAATCAATAAGAATCATAAAAGAAAGCAGGCATTTCTACGGATGCCTCGGGCTTTTAAGTCTCGTAGCACTGAGTCATCGGGTCTACTCAACGCTTTATAAGCCACTCTACCTGAAGGACAAGCATGCATATGAGAGCAGGATACAGCCTATCGCAGAATGGCGGAGGTATGTGGAATAATGAATAAAATAGTAGGCTTGCTGACAGCATGGGGAGCGGAGCGGTGGGTAAGATCCGCTATCGAGCAGGCTCTGGAATACTGTGATGAGGTGCTTGCCGTGGTATCTCCTTACACGCCAGAGATGATCCCATTTGAGGATGGCACGCGCGATATATGCAAAGAGTACAAAAAGCTCAGACTCCTGGATTACAGAACACAGATGAATACAATATCGCATGCCGTGGCAGACGTGCTAAACCATATGCTAGAGAATAGCGCGCTTCGGGAGGTTGGCAATTGGGTGTGGATCCTGGATGTGGATGAATTTTATGCCGATTCGGCCCCTGTGCTAATTCGCGCAACTATTAAGGACGGCATCTACGACCATGTGATGGTGGAGTCGAGATTCTTTATGATAAATATGTGCCATTATCTGAATGAGGTGGGCAATAGGCTTTTCAGGATAAAGGCTTCAGACGATCATTTCGTGCCGACTAACAAGTGGTCGCAACTAGTGACGCGAATCTACACGCTTCCCAGAGACCATGGGATGTTCCATTACGGCTTGCTGGCGAGTGCCGATATGTATCGTGTCAAATGGCAGGTAGAGTATAATGGCAAGAGGCAATCGGATAAAGTACAGTGGATTGATGAGATATATCCTAACTATGACATAGTAGATGAGGAGCGCTGGATAGAGGAGAATCGCAGGCGATTCGGTATCCGCTCGCCTTGGTTCAATAAAGGCTTTACTCCCGACATTGATGGTAAGCTCTATAGGTATGCAGGTAAACATCCTAAATTTATAGAGAAGACAGGTCTTACAGAGACAAAGGATTTCAGGGAAAAATCATGAGGATTCTCATAACAGGCACTGGCAGGAGTGGCACGACGCTTCTCCGTGAGGTTGTAATAGGATTAGATGTGGCACGTTTTCAATGCGGCATATATTCGAAAGAGGAGGATTGGGGCTTTTTTAAATATAAAAAGTTGCCAGAAAATTACATGACAAAACTCGTAACACCAAGCCCTCCCAATTCCGATAAAGGCTATAACATTGAGAATCTTATCAAATACATGGAGAGATACGATGATCTTCATCTTATATTTTCCATTCGGCATCCTATTGACACCTGCATGTCAAAAATTGTGCGAGGACAAAAACATTCTGATGGTGGCTATAAACATTGGGAGAAATTATCGTCAGACGGAACGATCAAAGGAGCTATTCGCTCGGTCAAAAGCATGAGAAAGATTTATGATGTTATTAAAAGTCGTTATCCACAACGCGTGCTTGCCGTGATGATGGAGGATTTGATTCTTGATTCAATGGAAACAGTATATAAGATTGCTGAATTTCTGTGCTGTAAGGTAACGAGACGAGCCTCTGTTTTTTATCGCTACAATTCGAATCCTTATCAGTTCAGGGAATATGGGACTGATTTGAAAAGAACTCAAGTCAATCTTCATGAGAATTGGCAAACAGCCTATAATGGATATTTCAAGGATAAAGAACAGGACATAAAGATGATCAAGAAAGCTTTTGAAGGATGGACAGTTTGAAAATAATCGGATTAATGCTGACATGGAACAATCTGGAGTTCTTCCGTTGCGTAGTCGAGCAGGCACTGGAGTTCTGCGATGAGCTTATCCTTGTCGAAGGTTGCCATTCAATGCAATACCCGAAACACTCAGATGACGGCACGGTGGCATTTATTCAGAGCATAAAAAATCGTCCGAAATTGAAGATAATGGATTTTATCCGCAACAATCGGTACGATTATGTCCAGAAAGTCATAAGGCATACATATCCAAAGCAGTCACATTATTATATGCTTGGGAACTGGGTATTCCACTGGGATGATGACCTTTTCTTTATGAGCGAGGACTTGGAGAAATTAAGGGCTATGATGCAACACAGCAGAGAGGACTCCCTTGATCTTCTGGAACGGCAGTTCTTTTATAACTTCAAATTTAATATCCACAAGAGAATGAGTCCCGTGTGTTATAGAATTACGGATAGACTGAACCTAAGTGGCGTCAGCAACGCACATTATAGAAGTGGTCGACATTACAGCGTCTCCCGCCCGGATGATATTACCGCATTCCATTACAGCCATGTGAAAAAGGCTGAAAGAATGAAGAGACGATTTGTTTTATCAGCTGAGAAAGGCACGCCTGGTACTATAGAGGAAAGATTTGGCGCATGGAATGATTTCAAATGGGATAAAGATGAGGATATTCTCAAGAGCGGAAAGTTTAGTATTTATGATGGCGAACACCCTGAGGTACTCGACAATCATCCCTGGCGCTATATCGAAGATGTGAGGAATAAATGAAATTCGGATTTCTTCAAGCCTATAACGAAGTCAATTGGATAGGCTACGCCATAGATCAGGCCGTGAAGTTATGTGACAGAGTGATGGTTGTAGAAGGCGCTCAGTATGTAAATTTTCCCGATATACCAGAGCGCTCAAATGACGGCACGATCGACATAATAAGCGACAAAACGCATCAATATCCGAATGTTCTACAAGCCATAAATACGATCCGCGCACATAATAACTACCGCATAAATCAGTGTCGCAACCTCAATTACTGTCTCTCTCTATGCAAAAAAGGTGATTATTTTATAATACTCGATGCCGATGAATTCTACATGGACGCATGTGTATCCGAGATGAGTAATCTTATGAGAGAGAATAAAGTTGAAATAATTTATATAAAAAATAATTCCCTTTCATTCAGCTTCAAATGGCTTATGGACTTTGGAGCAGCCTCGTCTGTGGGGATAGTGATTAAAAAGGTTGACGGATTTAATTTCGCACCGACCTCAAGACGTATAAATGCGGGCAAACGAACTGCCTCGATCGGCGGTTTTAATCGATTCCATTACACATGGCTTAAGCCCAAAGCTCGATTACTGATCCGCATGCGGACGTCCATGCAGTATAGAGGGATGGTGAGCTGGTTTGAAGACGCATGGCGGAACATGCGGCTTGAGGATGGTGTTGTATATAAGAGCTACAACAAGGAGTTTACTCTTCATCGCTATGATGGCGAGCATCCCGAAGTGCTCAACAATCACCCATGGCGCCATATCGAAGATATAAGGAGTCTTGAAAAATGATTAATGTCGCTGCCGTGATGTGTGTTGCGGGAGATCCGGTCTATTTCAAATTTGCTTCATACAGCATTCCCTCGTTCCTAAGAAACAACATATCGACCGATCTCCATGTGTTTACTGATAAGCCTGAAAAAATAAAGGAATGTCAAGGCCTCTCAAGAAGAATTATCATAAACGATATTCGTGGATATTTCAATAAACATAAAGATATTATAGAAAAATTCAGGCGCAAAGGCCGCACCGAAGAAGCCCTGCAATCCCGGAACGAGCGCTATGGATTTGAATTCAGAGACATATTCCCTATGGTCATGCCGCCGATGGCGGACGATGCGCTCAAAGGAAAAGGTTATAGCCATATACTGAAAGTGGATAGCGATAGTTATTTCGCGGGCGGTGATATGATGGCCATGGTGAAAGCCGATGTTTCAAATAATCCGAATGCCGATGTTTTTCTGGCCGTGAGGAAACATCCTCTCATGGAGCTCTATGGCGGTGGCGTGCCAGGCAGCGGATTCACATTATGGAGAATTGGAGGAAGGTTTATTTCTGAGTACATACGGAGCTTTACGGGCAGCCAGCAGGTTACGATTTTGAACATGAGATTCGGATCAGAGGTATCTGTAAGGATACTGCCTCGCCCCGGGTATCATTTTGTAAGGCCATTCTGGAAAGCCAAGCATACCGGCGGGGAGTTCACAAAAGAGATAGCTTCGCAGTTCCTGCCCGCTTATTTCCACATGCACGGCCAGATAGCGCTTGAAGCAATGGAGAAGCTTGAGGGATGGTTCGGAGAGAAATCGAAATGAAACCGCTTGACATAAGAGACATCTCCATAATAGACGCTTTTCCGGTTTACGCCCATGAGAATACCGTCCTCAATATAGGCTGTGGAGAAGGCAGAATTGACTACTGTTTGGCCTCTATGGGCTACCGGATCTATGCGACAGATATTGCCAGGAAAGATACATGGAAGGATTCCGAATTGTTGACTTTTCATGAATCGGATATTTTTGACCTGTCAAGCTTTCCGGTTCATTCTGCTTCGGTTGTGGTATGCAGCCAAACGCTTGAGCATATTAAAGAATATCAGGCAGCATTGGGTAATCTTATAATACTGGCAAAAATCAGGCTTATAATAACCATGCCTTATAGGACATCGTTTTCCAGCGCCGAACATTGCAACTTCTGGAGCGATGGGGCCTCGGGAAAATTCAAGGATATCCACGAATTCAACAAGCTCTGCGCGCCCTATACGGTCGCCATATCCAAGATAAGGACAAAACCGGAAGATGTGGAGAGGCATCAGTACAACTATCTGGTGATAATCGACAAAAGACAGAATCTCAATAAGGGCGTATAATGGATAAAGAGAAAGTGAAGAAAATGCTTTTCAAGGTGGCGGATGTGATCGAGAATAACAACCTTATGTTTTTTCTTACCGACGGAAGCTGTTTGGGCGCATACAGGGAACACGGATTCATTGATACCGATACGGATGTCGATTTGCGAATGCTGGCTGAGGATCTCGTGCCGAACTTTAAATCCCTGATAAGCGAATTTGCGCTGGCGGGCCTTAGAACTCAAGAAGGCGCATGCGGCCTTAATTTCTTGAATATAATGACATTATGGCTGGATTCGGAACATTTGGAAATAACCAGCCTTTTTTTAATTGATGGGGAAAGATGGTCATTGGGAAGGAAAGGCTTGGTATATCCGTCGTATCTTTTTGAGAATCCCGAACAGATTGAATTCCTGGGCAGGAGGTTTTATGTGCCGACGCCCGTCACTGAATACCTGGAACGGACATATGGCCCCGATTATATGACGCCCATAGTGGATTTTACCCGGCCCCCAGGCGCCCTCCGGCATATAGATTCAGACGTTCGGGCTAAAATGGAGGAACAAAAATGAGTTTCGCCAGTCTACTCATAAACCACATGAAAGTAGTTCAAGTTGCGGCAGCCGATGTATGGATCGAGCCCGATGATGCCGTCGGCCCCGCCATCCCCTGCAGGATTATGTATGATACAAGGTTAATGAAAGACTACAAAGGAGAAGAGGTTCGGAGCGCGGCCAAGATATTTGTTAAGCCGGAGCATATTACATTCGAACACGAGGACAAGCTCCAGCTCGATATCGAAAGCTACGGCATAGACCACCCGATAATCATAATAAAGCAACCGCAGAACTCTGTGCATATCCATCATGCTGAAGTGTGGGTGCAGTGATGGCGAAGACGGGAATGACTTTTGACACGAAAGACTTTGACATAAAGTTCCCTCGTATCATAAACAAGGAGATACCGGAAGCTTCTGCGAACATAGCATTCAAGGTTGCCGCGATGGTCATACGGGATGCGATACTCGAGGAACCTAGGGCGCCTCACAAGACGGGCAACCTGTGGCGCAGCCAGAAGATAGAGCGTCCGCGGATAGAGGCGGGAGAGATAACTATAGAGTTGGGATTCGATGCCGAATACGCTGCGGCGGTCCACGAGATGCCATCGAATGTGAACTGGACGATGGCCGGATCAGGGCCTAAGTATTTAGAGGCGAAACTTATAAAGAACAAGGAGAAATACATGGCTGAGATAGCTGCCGGATTGAGAAGGAAAGTAGGCAAATGATAAAGGAGATCACTCAATTCATTGCGAGCCTCGCGCTGGGCCCCGGATGGGCTATCGGCACGAATCTTTTTGCCGGCCATATTCCTGTGAAAAATTTTGCGGGCGTAAAGATTTCAGAATTGCCCGATGGTCGTTACTTAGCCGTGCTGGAGAATGCGGGGGGAGCCGTGCTTGCGGATGTCGGCGGGGTTGTGACCGTAGGCCATATGCCGCCTTCAAGACCTACCGATTGGACATACTGGCCTAAATACATCGAAAAGGCGGTGCAACTGCTGAACCATGCGAAGTCTTATTTCCGCGCCCACGATGACGCCGAAGAGCTTTACGAGGCGCTACATAATACAGGAGGCTGGAACCTGCATCCATTAGTGGGTGGCCCGAAATACCAAGCCATCGTTATCGATGCCTATGGCCCCCCGGCGCCATTGGAGAATCCTGGAGCAAGCGGATTATATATTTTTAGCTGTAACTATACATGGAAAATAGAGGAGGTGGAATGTAGCTCTTAAATTTTCTATGTCGTAATTATAATTGTAATTTTATTATATGTAGAAGCTTTGAAGCCTGAAGGCTAAGGCAAAGTTTTAGCTTATTGCGCTTAGGGCATTCAGGGCTAGCAAAGGCTTTTTGTTAGTCTTGGATGCCCTTTTTTTTTGGGCAAAATTGTTAAATATAAATACTTTAAAGGAGGTATAAAATGCCCCGATTACCAATGGGAGATATCGGACCCTGCGTGGTTATCTGGGACTATGAGGGCACCACGCCCATATGTCTCGGGCCGTATTTGGGCACCGTCTCGCTCCGCATGACCGATTCTGTAAGCGATGTTCAAGAAGAAGGTTATGGTGACGCGCCTGTGGATGCAGTATTCGCTGGTACCGTCTTGGAACTTGACATACCGATGGCAAGGAATGATTTAAATACGCTCCAGCATACGATCGGATACGTGGGGATGGGCGCCCTGAGTGGCAGTGGATTCAGGCTTCATCTTTACAATATGGCTGGCTGCTCTATGTACGAGAATGCGAAACAAATCATCATCGCCCCTATCTGCAACAATGTACCTGATTCCGACCCGAACTCATGGATACTGCTTTACAAGTGCCATCCTTACCGCGATTTTGAGCTGACATTTGATCG